>Ga0302317_10001597_pt1 | contig 16599 bp, 11 predicted proteins | sample III_Palsa_N3_3_FD_200450 | JGI IMG/M metagenome (GOLD analysis project Ga0302317, IMG submission 200450) | Peat permafrost microbial communities from Stordalen Mire near Abisko, Sweden - III_Palsa_N3_3 | ecosystem: Environmental > Terrestrial > Soil > Palsa > Peat permafrost | place: Sweden...
AGATGGGGTTCGAAGCCGCCACGGTGCGCGACATCATCCGCCGCACCGGCCTCTCGGTCGGCGCCTTCTACAACTACTACCGCTCCAAGGAGGAGGTGGTCGCCGCCCTGGCCGACGACGGCGCGCGGCGGTTCCGACCGATCCTGCACGCCGAATATCTGAAGGCGACCGACTTCGAATCCTACGTTCGCGGCGCGATCCAGGCCTATTTCGAATTCCTCGCCGAGGAGGATCGGATCTGGGGCGCGCGCGGCAAGATCCATGAACCGGAGCCGATGACGCGCGAGACGCCGGAGATGCTGGCGGTGAATGAGGAGGTGCGGACGGCGCTGACCGAGGTGATGGAGCGCGGCCTCGCGCCCCGGGTCGATGTCGATTACTTGACCACCGCCTGCATCGCCATCGCCCGCGACGTCGGCGACCGGATGCTGGTGCGCGACCCGCCGGACGTGGCGGGCGCGACCGAATTCTGCGTCTCGCTGATCCTCGGCGGGCTGGCGAGCGCGCCGCGCGTGGCGACCTGACAGCCACGCCGTCCACAGGGCGGCGCTGAGAGGCGACGAGCGAGAGGGGATCTGATGCGGGCGGTGGTGGTCGAGGAACTGGCGCCGGACTACCGCGGCGTGGTGCTGAAGGAGATTCCGACGCCGGACCCGGGCCCGGGCGAGGTGCTGGTCGAGGTGCGCGCCGCGGCCGTCAACTTCCCCGACCTGCTGATGACCCGCGGCGAATACCAGCACAAGCCGCCGCTGCCGTTCATTCCGGGGCTGGAGATGGCCGGCGTGGTGGCCAAGCTCGGCGAAGGCGTGGAGCGCTGGAAGGTCGGCGACGCCGTGGCCGGCGGAGCGCGCATCGGCGGCTTCTCCGAGATGGCGGTGACCCACGCCCAGGGCCTGCGCGCCAAGCCGGAGCAATTCAGCTTCGGCCAGGCCGCCGGCTTCGGCGCGGCCTATCTCACCGCCTATGTCTCACTGATCCGCCGCGCCCAGGTCGAGCCCGGCGAATGGGTGCTGGTGCACGGCGCGGCGGGCGGCGTCGGCCTGGCCTGCGTCGACCTAGCCAAGGTCCTGGGCTGCAAGGTGATCGCGGCCTCGGCCTCGGACGCCAAGCTGGCGGTGATCGCCGAGGAATACGCCCCCGACGCGATCGTCAATGTCACCGGCGGCTTCCGCGAAGAGGTCAAGGCGCTGACCGGCGGCCGCGGCGCCGACGTGATCTACGATCCGGTGGGCGGCGACGTGTTCGACGAGAGCGTGCGCTGCATCGCCTTCAACGGCCGCCTGCTGGTGGTGGGGTTCACCTCGGGCCGGATCCCGTCGATCTCGGTCAACATGCCGCTGATCAAGGGCTTCTCGGTGATGGGGGTGCGCGCCGGCGAATACGGCCGCCAGTTCCCCGAGCGGGGCCGCGAGAACACCGCGGCGATCTGGAAGCTGGCCGCAGAGGGCCGGCTGAAGCCGCGCGTGCATCGCGAATACGCGCTGGACGACTGGCGCGCGGCGTTCGACTCGCTCTCGGGCCGCTCGGTGATCGGCAAGGCGGTGGTGGTTCCGTGACCGGCCGGTCGGCAGCGTGAGCGAGCCTGCCGCGACCGCCGGCCTCGCCGAGCTCACCCGCCTGGTGTTCACCGATCAGGACCTGCAACCCACCTGGGACCGGCTGATGGGGCGGGCGACCGCGAGCGCGCCCGACGCCGGCGCCATGCTCGACCTTTCAACGCTGCTGCAGTTGGTCGGCCAGCGCGACCAGGCGCTGGCGTTGCAGGCCGACGCCCTGAGCCGGCAGCGGCGCTTTCGCCGCAAGGTGGGGACCGGCGAGGGGCCGCGGCTGCTGGCGCTGGTGGCGGCCGGCGACCTGATGGCCTCGACGCCGGTGGATTTCCTGCTGGCCGGCTGGAACGGCGAACTCGACCTGCTTTTCCTGACGCCCGACGATCCGCCGCCGGCGCCCCCGCCGGACCACGACCTGTCGATCCTCGCGGTGGGCGAATCGGACGCCAATGCGCCGATCCTGCGGGCGCTTGCGGGCGTCGCGGCGTCCTGGCCACGGCCGATGCTGAACGCCGATCCGGACGCCATCGCCGCGCTCGGCCGCGACCGGGCGCCGGCGCGACTGGCCGGCCATGCGGGCCTCGTCGCCCCGCCGACGCACCGGGTGACGCGCACCGAACTCGCCGGGATCGCGGACGAATTTCCGGTCATCGCCCGGCCGGTGGATTCCCACGCCGGCGCCGGGCTGGAGAAGCTGGAGACGGCGGCCGACCTCGGCGGCTACCTCAAGCGGCAGGCGGGGGAGACCTTCTACGTCTCGCCGTTCGTGGATTACGCTGGCCCCGACGGGCGCTTTCGCAAGCTGCGGGTGGCGCTGGTGGCGGGGCGGCCGTTCATCGTCCACATGGCCGTCTCCGAGCACTGGATGGTGCACTATCTGAACGCCGGCATGGCCGAGGACGCGGGCAAGCGCGCCGAAGAAGCGGCGATGATGGCGAGCTTCGACACCGGCTTCGCCGCCCGTCACGCCGCCGCCTTCCAGGCGCTGCACGCCGCGTTCGGCCTCGACTATTTCGCGCTCGACTGCGCCGAGGATCGCCAGGGCCGGCTGCTGGTGTTCGAGGCCGACACCGCCATGATCGTCCACGACATGGATCCGCCCGACCTCTATCCCTACAAGTCGCCGGCGATACGGAAGCTGTTCGCGGCCCTCCAGGCGCTGATCGCCGAACGGCTCGGCTGAATGGTGGCCTTTGGGGGCGGCGCCTGGTCGACGCCGCCCCTATCTTCGGCCTGGACTGGGCTAGTGTCGCACCACGTCGAAGCGATCAGCGTTCATGACCTTGGTCCACGCAGCCACGAAGTCCTTCACGAACTTCTCCTGTGCGTCCGAACAGCCATAGACTTCCGCCAGGGCGCGCATCTCCGAGTGCGCGCCAAAGATCAGGTCGACGCGCGTGGCGGTCCAGAGCGGCGCTTTGGTCTTGCGGTCGCGGCCCTGGTACAGGTTCTCGGAGCCGGCCACCTGCCATTCGGCGCCCATGTCCAGCAGGTTGACGAAGAAGTCGTTCGTCAAGGCGCCGACCCGCTTGGTGAAGACGCCGTGCGGTGATCCTTGGGCATTGGCGCCCAAGACTCGCAGGCCGCCGACCAGCACCGTCATCTCGGGCCCGCTAAGCCGCAGCAACTCCGCGCGATCCACCAGAGCTTCCTCGGGCGCCATGAACTGCTCGGTGTTCTTCCGATAGTTGCGGAAACCATCCGAGGCCGGTTCGAGTGGCGCGAAAGAGGCGGCGTCGGTCTGCGCCTCCAGCGCGTCCGTGCGTCCGGGCGTGAACGGAACCTCCACCGTGGTCCCGGCGTCCTTCGCGGCCTTCTCGATCGCGGCGGCCCCACCGAGCACGATCAGGTCGGCCAGGGACACTTTCTTTCCGCCGGACGCCTGGGCGTTGAACTCGGTCTGGACCTGCTCCAGCGCCCGCAGAACCTTCGCCAGCTCGGGCGGATTGTTGACCTCCCAATCCTTCTGAGGCGCAAATCGGATGCGCGCGCCGTTGGCGCCGCCGCGCTTGTCGGATCCCCGGAAGGTCGAGGCCGACGCCCAGGCGGTCGAGACCAGCTGCGGCGTGGTGAGGCCGGAGCTAAGGATTTTGGCCTTAAGTTGTTTGATGTCCTCGGCCCCGATCAGCGGGTGGTCCGCCGCCGGGATCGGGTCCTGCCAGATCAGGGTCTCCTTCGGAACCAGCGGTCCCAGGTAGCGCTGGATCGGGCCCATGTCGCGGTGCGTGAGCTTGAACCAGGCGCGGGCGAAGGCGTCCGCGAACTGCTCCGGATGCTCCAGAAAGCGCCGTGAGATCTTTTCGTAGGCGGGGTCGAACCTCAAGGCGAGGTCCGTGGTCAGCATGGTGGGGACGCGCTTCTTGGAGGCGTCGTACGGGTCCGGAACGTCGGCGGCGGCGTTCTTGGCCTGCCACTGCTGGGCGCCGGCCGGGCTCTTGGTCAGCTCCCACTCGTGCTTGAACAGGTTCTCGAAGAAGTGGTTGCTCCACTTGGTCGGCGTCTGGCTCCAGACGACCTCCGGTCCCCCGGTGATCGCGTCCGCCCCGAGGCCCGTCCCGTGTTTGCTGCGCCAGCCCAGGCCCTGGTCCTCGATGACCGCGCCTTCCGGCTCCGGTCCGACGAACGAGGGATCGCCGGCGCCGTGGGTCTTGCCGAAGGTGTGGCCCCCGGCGATGAGCGCGACCGTCTCCTCGTCGTCCATGGCCATGCGCGCGAAGGTCTCGCGGATGTCATGCGCCGAGGCGACGGGGTCGGGCTTGCCGTTGGGTCCCTCTGGATTGACGTAGATCAGGCCCATCTGCACGGCGCCGAGCGTCGCATGCAGCTGACGCTCGCCGCTGTAGCGCTCGTCGCCCAGCCACGAGCCCTCCGGACCCCAGAAGAGTTCCTCCGGCTGCCAGGTGTCCGCGCGGCCGCCGGCGAAGCCGAAGGTCTTGAAGCCCATGGATTCCAGGGCGACGTTGCCGACCAGGACATAGAGGTCGGCCCAGGAGAGCTTGGCGCCGTACTTTTGCTTGATCGGCCACAGCAGCCGCCGCGCCTTGTCGAGGTTGGTGTTGTCCGGCCAGGAATTGAGCGGAGCGAAGCGTTGCTGCCCGCCGCCAGCGCCGCCGCGGCCGTCGCTCACGCGGTAGGTGCCGGCGCTATGCCAGGCGAGGCGGATGAACAGGCCGCCGTAGTGGCCGAAATCGGCCGGCCACCAGTCCTGCGAGTCCGTCATCAGAGCGTGGAGGTCCCTGGTCACCGCCGCCAGGTCGAGGGTCTTGAACTCCGCGGCATAGTCGAATGCCTGGCCCATCGGGTTGGAGCGAGGGTCATGTTGGTTGAGGCTGTCCAGGCGCAGGGTGGCTGGCCACCAGTCGCGATTGGCGCGACCGCCGTGCGCCACCGGGCACTTGCCCGCGGAATCGTCCGCCATTTGTATCTCCCATCCAATGTGTCTGCTTGGGCCGCCCCCTAGGGCGCGCGGCGGCCGGATGAACCATCGATCGCGGCGCTCACCCAATGCCAAGTCCCGCCCATTGTAAAATCGAATAACGGAATGCGGGCGATAGATTGTCTCTATGGCCTCCCCACGCCCCAGGCCAAGCCGACTACCCCAGCCCGTCCAGCGCCCCGTGTTCGAGCATGTGCTCGGCGGCCGAGCCCAGCATCTGGATGAACATGTCGTCGCCGCGCGGGGTGCGGTTCACGATCATGGCGGCGAAGAAGGCGGTCAGGAACAGCAGGTAGCCGCCGCGAGCATAGTCGCGGGCAAGCTCGTCTCGGCCATAGCCCCGAACCCCCTCGGCGAGCAGCGTGCGATGGTAGAGGTCCAGCAGCTCCGCCTCGTTCCGGCGCCGCAGATCTACCGGCAGGGCGCCAGCGAGGAAGTAAGCGACGTCGGTGGCGCCGACGCCATAGGCGAACGACTGCCAGTCGAGCACCGTCACCGGCGCGCCGCCGCGCGCGCTTTCGAACATCATGTTGTCGGGCCGGAAGTCGTTGTGGGTGAGGCAGCGCGGGCCGTCGCGGCCCTCCAGCAGGCCGCCGAAATTCGCCGTCAGCCGGTCGCCGACCTCCGACCACGCCGGTTGCAACCGCGCCTCGTACCGCGCCTTGAACGCCTGCCAGAGCAGGGCCGCGGACTCAGGCGTCGCCGCGCTCGGGGGCGCGGCCTTGGCGCCCGAGACCCACGCCAATTCATCCAGGTCCGCGTCGTCCCAGTGCGAGGCGTGCAGCTTCGCCGCCTCGACGATCACCCGCCGCGCCTGCTCCAGGGTGACGCCGCGCAGCTGGTCGCCCGGCTCGGCCGGCGCGAGATCTTCCATGATCAGCACGAAGTCGCTGGTCGCCTCGTCCACGTCGGTGAACCAGCAGCGCGGCGTGCGGATGTGGGCGGTGGGGGCGAGCTGCTGATAGAAGCGCACCTCGCGCAGATAGTTGCCGAGCCTGACGCCGGTGGCGCGGCTGTCTTCGCTGGCGGAGGGGAACTTGCCCACCAGCGAGGCCGGCGCGCCTGTCGGAGCCTGGGCGTAGCCGAGCTCGAAACGGACGCTGTCGCCGATCTGGCCGGTGCCGATGGCCTTGGCGGAGACGCGGTCGACGACGGCGTCGACGCCCGCGTGCTGGAGCACGGCGGTGATCCAGCCGGCGTCGATCGCCTGCGGCGGACGAATGTCGGGCGCCGCCACGCTCAGGCCGGGAGCTGGTGAACGTAGACTTCGTTGAGCCGGATCTTGTCGCCGTCGAGCAGCACCAGGTCGAACCCGCGCAGCCGCCCGGCCGCGCCGCCCTCGCCGATGGCGCAATACCAGCGCCCGCAGAAGCCGCCGGGAATCGGCCACACCTCCTCCGGCTCATAGGTCATCGGCGGCGTCGCGGCGAAGAGCCCGGTCAGATAGGCGCGCAGCGCCGCATTGCCGGTGAGCCCCGCGGTCGTCTGCGGATCCTTGTAGACGCAGTCTTCGGCGTAGAACTGGCAGAGCCGGTCGACGTCCTTGGCGGTCCAGGCTTTCAACCAGTCGGCGTTGTAGGCGGCGATCTCGGCGGGGGTCATGGCATGGTCTCCAGGCCGAGCACGCGGGCCCGCTGCGCCTCGGTGAACATGATGTCGGGTACGCTTTCGGGCCCGGCCATCACGGCGAAGGCGTGAGCCCGCAGCGAGGGATCGGCGGCGGCGCGCTCGAAATGACTGTGGCGGCGCGCCTTGGCCGCCTCGCCGAACTCCATGTCGAGACTGGCCTGCAGGCTGGCGGCGAAGCGCAGCCGGCGCATCCGCTCGCGCCGCTCCTCGGCATAGGGCGCGAAGGTCGCCGGCGCCCAGTCGTCGGAGCCCGTCAGCAGCTCGCTGACGATGCGCACATCGCGGTAGGTGATCGAGAGGCCGAGGCCGACGATCGGGTCGTTCCAGCCCGCCGCGTCGCCGACCAGCACCACGCCCAGCGCGAACGGCTCGTCGGTCCAGGAATCGGCGTTGATGTAGCTGAGCAGCGGCCCCGCCGGGCGGCCGGCCACCAGATGCCGATTGGCCGGGCTGCAGCGCATGGCGAAGGCGTCGAGGAACCGCCGCGCCCCCTCCGGCCCCTTGAACCGCCCGGCCTCGTCCAGCGCATAGCCGCCATAGACCCGCACCCGTCCGCCGCCCTGAGGGAAGGCCAGGAAGGCGAAGTCGTCCTCGGTGCCGATCGCCTGCAGGTCGTCGCTCCAGCCGTCGGCGGCCTCCACCAGCAGGCCGGCGAACCAGTGGTGCGGCTTGTCCTGGCTGAGTTCGACGCCCGCGGCCTGGCGCACCTGCGAGGACCGCCCATCCGCGCCCACCAGCAGCCGGGCGCGCGCCGAGACGCTTCGCCCCTCGTGCTCGAACACGACGCCAGGCGAGGCGCCGGTCTCGATCCCGGTGACATCCACGCCCCGGCGGACATCCGCGCCCGCCTCGGCGGCGGCGTCGATCAGGGTCTGGCAGTGCTTCGGGTGGCCGATGCAGAGCGGCCCCGGCACGCCTTGCTTGAACATGCCGAGCGGCAGCGGGCCTGCCTCCGCCTGGGCGGGATCCAGCGTCTCGTCATAGGTGATGTGGCGGGTCAGGTGGTGGCCGCCGGCCGCGACCAGCCGCTCATAGAGCCCGACGCGCTGCGTCTCGACCACGCCCCAGGGCGCGATCCATTCGCCCCGCACCCGATCCTCGAACGCCTCGGTCCGCTCCAGCAGCAGCACCCTGCGCCCCGCCCGCGCCATCACCGCCGCCAACGCCGACCCGCCGATGCCGCCGCCGACGATGATCAGATCGTAGTCGCTCATGCCGCCTCCGCTGGCGCCGGGGGTTCCGATGAGGGGAGACTAGGGTGTGACCCGGAACGGCGCGAGTCCAGCCGCGTTGTGACGCCGTCAATCGGTCGGCCCGAACCTCGGTACAAGGTGGAAAGCCACCGCCGGTTCAATCCTTGATATCGCTCAACGGTTCAGCGTCTTAAGGCTGCCCGGAAGCGATTGCCGCACGGGTGGAAACGCAACGGGTGGTCGGCTTCACGTGCCGGTTGATCCGCAAGCTAGGAGGCCGAGTGCCCTATCTTTTCTCCTACGGGACACTTCAGCTGGAGAGCGTGCAATTCGCCACGTTCGGGCGAGCGTTGCGTGGCGAGGCTGACGCGGCGCCGGGCTACAGGCGCGAAACCGTGGAGATCACCGACGCGGACGTCATTCGCAAGAGCGGCGCCGCCACTCATCCCATCGTGGTTGCAAGCGCCAATCCGGCTGATCGGGTGGCTGGCACGGTCTTCCAGATAACCGAGGCGGAGCTGTCCGCCGCTGACGCGTACGAGGTCTCGGACTATCGGAGGGTCAGTGTCCGATTGCAGTCAGGCCGCGAGGCTTGGGTTTACGTGCGCGCATCGGACGCCGGGCAGGACGGCGCCTGATTCATTCAGCACCTGATTGCGGCGCTCAGCGATTCGCACCCGGGTCGCAAGGAGATCATGACGGCGCTGGGCCTCGTGCAGGTCCACGGCGGCGACCAGCCGCTTCCTGACCATGGATATCCCGGCGCCGGGCGTGGTGCTCAGCGCGTTGGGCGTCGGACAACGGCGGCTCTTCGCCGCCTGGCGCCTAGCCGCGCCCGGCCGACGCCGCCGCGTGGGCGAACAGCGTCTGGCTGCTGGATGCCGCGCCAGGGACCAGGGCGCTGCCGGCGGCGGTGGGCGCGAAGGCGGCGGCGGCCTGGGTGAAGCGGGCGACAGCCTCGCTCGCGCTGGTCTCGATCAGCGTGCCGCCGCCGGTGGCGCTGACGACCGTATAGGACGCCGCCGTGGTTCCGGCGAGGCCGAAGGCGTAGGTCTGGCCGCCGTCGGTGAGCACCAGGGTCGAACCGCTGACCACGGCCGTCGCGCCGGCCACGAAGCTCAGGCCCGCGAGGTCGACCTCCTCGCCAGAGCCGCTGAAGTTCGAGAGGACATTGACGAAGGTCTTGCCGGCCGCCGGCGCGTCGGCCGCGTCGATCTGCAGCACCGCCGAGCCGCTGGCGGGCGCCACGAACTGCACATAACCCGAGCCCAGCGCCCCCACGGTCCCGAGTTCGATCGTGCCGCCGCTGATCGCCGCCTTGCCGGCGAAGTCGCGATCGCCGTAGCTGCTCAGCACCAGATCCCCGCCGCCGGTCTCGATCACAACGCCACTGCCCTCCAGGATCCCCGCCAGCGTCCCCGCGCCGGCGATCCGAACCTGGCCGTCGTCCACCACCTCGCCGCCGGAGAGCACCGTCAGCCCGCTGGCGACGCCGCCCGCGGAGATGGCTTCCTTGCCGCCATTGCTCACCGTCGTGCCGATGGTCGTCCCGGTGGCGAGCGCGTACTCGACCCCGCCGCTCAGCACCGTGGTCACGCTGGTGAAGCCGCCCGATTCGGCGATCTCCTTGCCGCCGTTCGAGACGATCGCGCCGCTGGCGACGCCGCTCAAATAGGCGTAGGCGACGCCGCCGCTGAGCACGGTCGTACCGCTGGCGAGCCCTCCGGACGAGGCCACTTCCTTGCCGCCGGCCTCCACCACATCGTCGAGCGTCACACCCAGCACCCTGAGGTCGAGGACGCCGCCGCTGGCGACGCTCGCGCCGCTGACGAGGCCGCCCTCCGAAACCACCAGCTGTCCGCCGTTGCTCACCACGCCGCTGGTCGCCGAGCCCCGCACGCCTTCGACGCCGCCGCTCGAAATGATCGCGTCCTCGGAACTGCCGCCAGACGAAATGCTGAGCTTGCCGCCGCTCAGCACCGTGGCGTTGCTCGCGACGCCGGCGAGCGTCACCAGCTCCTCGCCGCCACTCTCTAGGATGTCGCCATGGGTGACGCCGCCTTTGACGGCGACCCAGCCGCCGCCCGAAGCCGTGCTCGCGTCGGCGACACCGCCTGACTCGACCACCTCTTCGCCGCCGCTGAGCAAGGTTCCCGTGGTCGTCGCCGAGGTCTTGGGGCTCGTGTCCGGGGATTCAACATACTCGATGCCGCCGGCCAACACCTTGGTTCCGCTGGCGACGCTCATGAAGACAACCGACTCGCCGCCGCTCGAAACGGTGGTCCCGGTGGTGACGCCGCCGTCGTAGACGTCCTCGACGCCGCCGCTGCGCACGATATCGCCGATCGCCGATCCGGTGACGTACGCCTCGCCGCCGCCGTCGACGACCGTGCCGACGGTCAGGCCTTGGTCGGATATCTCGGAATAGCTCAGCACCGTGCCGGTCGCCTGGGCGCCGGCGGAGACGGTGAGCAGGTTGGGAAAGGTTGCGTCGAAGCTGCTGGCGACGAGTGTCACATCCTCCGCGACCGCGCCTGGGGCCAGAGTCACGCTGGCGGTCTCGCCAGCGTATGCGCTGGCCGTTACGCCGCTGATCAGCCCGGAGATGACGTTGTTGTAGGTTACGACGCCCCCCGTCACGACGCCGCCCGACGCCACGGTGAGGGCGGACGCGGTCGCCCCGGCCGCGAGGCTGAGCGTGACGCCGCTCTCGACGGTGGCGCCGAGAATATTGAAGTTGGCGCCGCTGGAGAGTGTCACGCCGCTGAACACCGTCGTGGCGGTGACCGTGGGCGCCACGGTGAGGCTGCTCTCGATATCGCCGTAGACGTCGAGCGTCCCCCCGCTCTGGACCGTCACATCGGTTTCCGTACCGGTGGAGTAATACAGTTCCCCGCCGCTCTCGAAGGTCGCGTCGCTCAGCGTTCCGCCGAATTGGTTGACGAAGCCGCCGGACTCCACGGTTTCGCCGGAGACGACGACGCCGGCGCCAAAGGTTTCATCCGAATGGGCGCCAAGCGTCGTGTTGGAGGCCGATCCGTAGACCTCTAGGTAACCGCTGGAAACCACCGCACCGTCGATGCTCGCGCCGGCGTCGATCCGCACGCCGCCGCCATCGACGACGCTCACGCCGCTGGCGCTGCCGCCGGACAGGATCTCGAGATAGCTGCTGACGCCGGCGCCGGAGTCGCCCAGCGTCACGCCGCTGATCAAACCGGCGTCGATATTGTCGGCGCCGTCGAGTTCGCCGGGCCCGAGCAGAACGCCGCCCGAGGAGACGGTCACCGAGGTCGCGATCGCCGACGCCAGGCTCACGGTCGCGCCGCTGGCGATCGTGGCCTGCTCCAGATCGATCCGCGCGCCGCTAGACAGGGTGACGCCGTGGAAGATGGTGGTGCTGGAGACGGCGCCGGCGGTGAAGTCGCTGGTCAGGGTGGCGTCGTAGCCGAAGATCCCGCCGCTCTGCACCGTCACGGCGCCGGCGCTGGCGCCCTCCACGAGATCCAGCTCGCCGCCGCTCTGCACGGTCGTCCCCGAGGCGGCGCCGCCGCTGGAAACGGTTTCGAGGCCGCCAAACCGGACGGTCCCGGCGGAGGCCAAGCCGCCGTTGGAGACAATCTCAAAGCCGCCGCTCTCGACCGTATCCGTCGAGGCGACGCCGCCCGATAGGACGTCTTCTTCGCCGTATTCTTCGATGATCGTGCCAGCGGCCGATCCGACGACGTACAGGGCCCCCGGCTCGGAACTGCCGCCCTTGAGCACTGTATCGGTGGCCGTCGCGCCAGCATAGGCCGTGACGTAAGCGCCGGCGCTCACGGTGAGGCTGCTGGCGCTGCCATAGAGATTGAGCACGCCGTCTTCCGTCAGCCCGCTCACCAGGCCGCCGGTGGTGACGAGATCGTAACCGACGAGGCTTCCGTCGCCCTCCGCCACGCCGCCCGATGACACGGTGATCAGGTTACCGTCACCGCCCGACGAGAAGGTCGCCGAGCCTCCGCTGAGCACGGTGACGTCCCCCACATAGCCGCCGGAAAGCACGATGAGCGGATTGCCGCTGGAAACGTTGAACTCTTGTTTGAAAACGCCGGAGGAAACGGTGATGGTCATCATTCAGTCTCCTGATAGTCAGGTCGACGCCGTCTGATCGCGGTCGGGCCTGGCAGGGCGGATGTTCGAGCGGGCCCAAAGTAGACTAGCCGACGGCAATGCTCAATCTGCGAGGGAGCCGCCGCGTTCATTCCGCCGGCTGTCTGGCCTAAGGCATCAAGGAAGTCCTCGACGCTCGAAACTGTCCCGTGCGGCGGCGCGGTGGCGGCGGCGATATCGCTTGCTTTGGGCAACCGGTCTTGAGCGGTCACAACCGCCAGATTTCACTAGGAAAACTGGTGGAGCCGTGGGGAGTCGAACCCCAGACCTCCTCATTGCGAACGAGGCGCTCTACCAACTGAGCTACGGCCCCACTTCGCAAGGTGGCGAAGGGCGCGGCACATAAGGAGGCGGGCCGGGGGCTGTCAAGGCGGCCGCGATGCGCCGCTCTTCCTTGCCGGCCTGGGCGGCGCAGGCTAGCAAGCGCCTCACCCCGACCGGACCCCACCGATGCGCGCGCTGATCATCTTCGTCTTCCTGGTGTTGGATTACCTGATCCAGGCGGTGATCTGGCTGATCATCGCCAACGCCATCATCAGCTGGCTGATCGCGTTCGACGTGATCAACATGCGCAACCGCATCGTCTACCAGATCGTCACCTTCCTCAATCGGATCACCGCGCCGATCCTGCGGCCGTTGCGGCGCTTCATTCCGCCGCTGGGCGGGATCGACATCACCCCGGTGATCCTGATCATCCTGCTGGAAGCCGCCGACCAGGCGCTGCTGCCGGCGCTGGCGCGCTGGCTGATCGGGCTGACCGGCGGCGGGGTGGCCGTCTGACCTTGCTCTGAGGCCGGAGCGAACCCCAATCGCCTTCTCACGCGTTGCAAGGGGCGATGGCCGAGCCCCGAACCAATCCCCAGCCGGCCGATCCGCGCGTTCGCGGCGCGCCGGGCGCGCGCCGGACGGCCGCCGGACGAGATGCGCCGCGCATGCCGGCCGCGCCGCCGTCAACCTCCGGCGCCGCCCCCAGGCGCTGGCGCGACATTCCGGCGCCGCTGCGCTGGCTGGGCGCGATCCTGACGCTGCTGCTGATCGCCATCGCGATCTTCGTCTCGGTATTCCAGTGGAACTGGCTGCGTGGGCCGCTGGACGGCTATCTGTCGGCGCGGATGCACCGGCAGGTGACCATCCACGGCAACCTCTCGGCCCACATCTGGTCGTGGACGCCGAGCGCCACGGCGGAGGACATCACCGTCGCCGAACCGAAGTGGGCGGGCGCCGGGCCCATGGCGACGCTGCCGCGGCTGACGATCGCGCTCGACCTGAAGGCGCTGCTCGGCGGCAAGCTGGTGCTGACTGAGGTCGACGCCGAGCGCCCCAGGTTCGATCTGCGGCGCGACGCGGCCGATCGCGAGAACTGGAATTTCGCCCCGCCCGGCCAGCCCGCGCCGCCGCTGAAGCTGCCGCCGATCCGCAACTTCACCATCGAGGATGGACGGCTGACGCTGGACGACGCCCAGCGAAACCTGCGCTTTGTCGGCCAGATCTCGTCCAACGAGAAGGCGATAGGTGTCGACCACGGCCGCTTCACCCTGACCGGGCAGGGGACGCTGAACGGCGCGGCATTCATGGCCCGGGTGGGCGGCGGGCCGCTGATCAATGTCGATCCGGACAAGCCCTATCCGTTCACCAGCGACATCCGCGCCGGATCGACCCATGTGGTCGCCACCGGGACCCTCCCGCACCCGTTCGACCTGGGCGCCTTCCAGGCCACCGGCCACGTCTCCGGCGAGGATCTGGTCAATCTCTACCAGCTGACCGGCTACACCTTCCCAAGTTCGCCCCCCTATGACCTGGCCGGGACGCTGACGCGGCGCGGCGAGGTGTTCGACATCAAGGGTCTGCACGGCCGGATCGGCTCCAGCGACGTCTCCGGCCACCTGGTGGCGCAGAAGATCGACGGCCGGCGCGACCTCACCGGCGAGCTGACCTCGCGCCGGCTGAAGCTGGCGGACCTGACCGCGATCATCGGCGGCGCGCCGCGCGGGGCGTTGAGGGGCGCGGTCCTCTCGCCCACCCAGCAGGCCGAGGCCGCGAAGCTGACCGCCGAGCACCGCATCCTGCCCGACGCGCGGCTCGACATCGGCCGGGTGCGGCAGATGGACGCCGATATCCGTTTCCGCGCCGACAGCGTCGACGCGGGACCGTTGCCGATCCGTCAGATGGCGCTGCGCGCGCGGCTCGACCACGGCCTGCTGACCCTCGATCCACTCACCGTGAACCTGTCGCAAGGCGTGCTCACCGGCTCGGTGCGGCTCAATGCGCGCGGCGCCACGCCCGTCACCGCGGTCAACCTGGCGCTGGACAATGCCCAGGTGGCGGAGCTGATGCCGCCGAGCAAGGGCGCCCCGGCGCTGCAAGGGGTGCTGCAGGCGCGGCTGCGGCTCACCGGCGCGGGCTCGTCGGTGCGCGCGGCGGCGGCCGCCGCCGACGGCGAGATGGCGGTGGCGATCCCGCAAGGCCAGATGCGCCAGCTGCTGGCCGAGCTGATGGGCGTCGACGTCACCCGAAGCCTGTTCCTCTACCTTTCCCACGACCAGAAGCCGACGCCGGTGCGCTGCGCGGTGGCGGAGTTCAAGGCGCAGGGCGGGGTGCTGACCGCGCAGCGGCTGTTGATCGACACCGGCGACGTGCTGGCGCAGGGCGGCGGCACGGTGAACCTGCGCGACGAGACGCTGAACCTGGAGCTGAACGGCAAGCCGAAGCATTTCCGGCTGATCCGCCTCGCGGCGCCGATCACCCTCAAGGGCCGGCTGGATGCGCCGAAACTCGGCATCGATCTGGGCAAGGCGCTGCCGCAGGTCGGCGCCGCGGCGGTGCTGGGGGCGGTGGCCACGCCGTTCGCCGCGGTGCTGCCGTTCATCGGGCTCCCGACGGCCAAGGACGCCAACTGCTCGGCTCTGCTGGCCGAAGCCGCGGCCAACGGCGCGCCGGTTGGTCATTGAACCGCCGCGCCGGCGGGCGCTTTATCGGATTCTAACGTCTCCCGTCCGAAACTAGCCCCCTCGTGTTCGCCAAGCGCACCCAATCACCGGCCGCCAGCCCCGCCGCGCGACCGCCAAGGCGCGGTCTGCGCCTGGCGCTGGTCGGCCTCAGCGCCGTCCTCGCCATCGTCGTGGGCGCCGCGGTGGTGGGCGGCGTGGTGATCAGCGGCTACGTCTCCGATGCGCCCGAGTTGCCCGACCGCGCGGCGCTATGGACCATCCGCCGCTCGCCCGGCATGGCCTTCCTCGACCGCAACGGTCACCTGATCGCCACCCGCGGGGCGAAGTATGGCCAGGCGGTGACGCTGGCCCAGCTGCCCGCCTACGTGCCCAAGGCGTTCCTGGCGGCGGAGGACCGGCGCTTCTACCAGCACGGGCCGGTGGACTTCCACGCCATCGCCCGGGCGCTGCAAGCCAACATGCACGCCCACCGCTCGGTGGAAGGCGCCTCGACGCTGACTCAGCAGCTGGCGCGCACCCTGTTCCTGAAGCGCGAGCAGTCGCTGAAACGCAAGGTGCAGGAGGCCTATCTCGCCTGGCGGCTCGAGCAGACCCTGTCCAAGGACGAGGTGCTCGAACTCTATATGAACCGCACCTATTTCGGCGACGGCGCCTACGGGGTGGACGCGGCGTCGGAGACCTATTTCGGCAAGCCGGCCAGCCAGCTCTCGCTGATCGAGGCGGCGACCCTGGCGGGCTTGCCGAACGCGCCCTCGCGGCTGGCCCTGACCAACGACATGGCCGACGCCGTGATCCGCGCCCACAAGATCCTGGCCACCATGCGCGAGGAAGGCTGGATCAGCGACGGCGCGCTCGCCGCGGCGCTGGCGACCCAGCCGGTGCTGGCGGTGACGCACAAGGGCGAGGGCGACGAGGGCTATGTGCTCGACCAGGCCGCCGCGGAGGCCACCCAGCTCGCCGGCGGCACGACGCCCGACCTCGTGGTGCGCACCACCATCGACCCGGCGCTGCAGGACGCTGGCACGGCCGCCCTGCGCGACGTGGTGCTGACCCAGGGCGCGCACCGCAATGTCTCGGAAGGGGCGCTGGTGTCGCTGGCGCCGGACGGGGCGATCATCGCCATGGTCGGCGGCCTCGACCACGACAAGAGCGCGTTCAATCGCGTCACCCAGGCCCACCGCCAGCCCGGTTCCTCGTTCAAGGTGTTCGTCTATGGCGCGGCGGTCGAGCACGGCGCGACCGAGACCGAGGTGCGCAACGATGCGCCGATCAGCGTCGGCGGCTGGTCGCCGGAGAACTACGGCGGCCGCTACGCCGGCGCGGTGACGCTGCAGCAGGCCTTGGCGCACTCGCTGAACACGGTGGCGGTGCGGCTGGCGCTGGAGGTGGGGGTCGACACCGTGGCCGACTTCGCCCGCCGGCTCGGCCTCAGCGACATCCCGCCGCATCCCGGCCCCTCGATCGCGCTGGGCGCCTATGAGGTGACGCCGCTGGAGATGGCGGCCGGCTACCAAGTGTTCCAGACCGGCGGCGGGCGCACCACGCCCTATCTGATCAGCGAGATCCGCTCCACGCGCGGCGAGCTGCTCTACAGCCATGAGGCCTCGGCGCCGACGCCGGTGCTGGACCCGCTCTACGCCACCCGCATGGTCAATATGATGAAGACCGTGATCACCGCCGGCACCGCCCGCAGCGCC
>Ga0302317_10001602_pt1 | contig 16567 bp, 9 predicted proteins | sample III_Palsa_N3_3_FD_200450 | JGI IMG/M metagenome (GOLD analysis project Ga0302317, IMG submission 200450) | Peat permafrost microbial communities from Stordalen Mire near Abisko, Sweden - III_Palsa_N3_3 | ecosystem: Environmental > Terrestrial > Soil > Palsa > Peat permafrost | place: Sweden...
CAACGTGTTTCGCACGGCTCTGGGCAATCCGGAGATTGAATTTGTCGCCGTCAACGATCTGACGACCCCCGCCACGCTGGCGCATCTGCTCAAGTACGACTCGATTCTGGGCAATCTGAAGAACGAGATTTCGGCCGGCGATGACCACATTGTGGTGGACGGCAAGAAGATCAAGGTTTTTGCCGAGCGCGACCCGGCCAAGCTGGACTGGGCGTCGGTTGGCGCGGAGATCGTGGTGGAATCCACCGGCTTCTTCACGGATGCGGATAAGGCCAAGGCGCACCTCGGCAGCACGGTGAAAAAAGTAATTATCTCGGCACCCGCCTCGAACGAGGACCTGACCGTCGTTCTGGGCGTGAACGACGACAAGTACGACGCTGCGAAGCACAACGTGATCTCGAACGCGAGCTGCACGACGAACTGCCTGGCGCCTATCGTGAAGGTTCTCAACGATACTTTCGGGATTCAGTCGGGCATCATGACGACGATCCACAGCTACACGAACGACCAGGTGATCCTGGATACGCCGCACAAGGACCTGCGGCGCGCACGTGCAGCGGCCCTGAGCATGATTCCGAGCTCGACCGGTGCGGCGAAGGCGCTCAGGCTCGTCATTCCCGAGATGGACGGCAAGCTCGACGGCTTCTCCATGCGCGTACCGACGCCGAATGTATCTGTCGTCGATCTGACCTTCGTCTCCGAAAAGCCGATCGATGTGAAGTCGGTGAATGCGGCGATCAAAGCGGCTGCCGAAGGGCCGCTGAAGGGCATTCTGGGCTATACGGAGGAAGAGTTAGTCTCGACCGACTTCCGCGGCAATCCCCTGTCGAGCATCTTCGACTCCAAGCTGACCAAGGTCATCGGAAATACCGGCAAGGTGATTAGCTGGTATGACAACGAGTGGGGTTACTCCTCGCGCGTGAAGGACCTGATTCTGTTTTTGGTGAAGAAGGGTCTGTAGCGCAACCTCAGAGATTAAACAAGATGGGCAGCCTTGCGGCTGCCCATCTTGTTTTGATTCTGGAATGTATAACCTGATCGAAGACTAACCCCCGGTATAATGATTTCAGGCGATTCTATGGAAAAGACCTTCCGCAAGTTCACGAATCACGAAGAGATGCGAGCGGAGACGTACCGGTATTGGCATGGACGTTCCGATTCTGAAATCTTCGAAACTATCTGGGAGATGAGCCGGGACGCCTACCGCGAGTGGTATCGGATGAAAGGTATCGTTCCTCATGGAGAAGGATCAGCGCGATCTCTTACTCGCATTCAACGAACAACAAGTTAGATACCTGCTCGTCGGCGGATACGCACTAGGTCGATACACAGAGCCTCGTGTGACCAAAGATCTCGATGTTTTCGTCGATATAACGAACGAAAACGCAGAACGAGTCTTTATCGCTTTGGCTAAGTATGGGGCACCGCTCAAAGGTTACACGCCGAAAGACTTTCAAGACCCCTATTCGGGTTATCAATTTGGCTTTCCCCCGAGCCAGATCGATATCTTATTCGCGATAAGCGCCTTGTCATTTGATGAGGCGTGGAGCGAAAGCGTTCCAGGAACAACTGGGGAAGGCATTCCCGTTCGTTACATCTCCCTTGAACATCTAATCCGCAACAAGACTGCTGCGGGACGTTTACAAGATCTCGCGGATGTCGCTGCCCTCAAAGCCGCCAGAACGGCAAATGAGAGCGCTGAGGAATAGCCCTCTAAGTCGCCTCAATATATTTGAACGGCCTTACCCCCGCACTCTTCCAGAAATAAGCGAGCACAATCACGCTCGCCACGGCCGCATATGCACACCATAGCGATGTAAACGCGTACCGTTTTACGGCCATGACTACCAGCAGGATGCCCAGGTTCGCGGCGCCGAATGCAACCATCATCGGGATCTTGGAGAAGAAGAGCGAACCGCAGGTTGCGATGATGTAGAGCACGGCTATCCAGGTCTGATTCGTTGCCTGGTTTACATAGACGATGCTGTTGCCCTGCACCCAGACCTGTAACGGATACGCAGTGAGACCCCAGAGCATATAGAGCGTTAGCAGGCCGCCGAGGATTACGAATGGAAGCATGGTTCGGCGGCGTGCCTTTGTGCGCTCAAAGAGCATTACGCCGAGCGGCATGAGGAATGGCAACAAGCCCTGCGCGTAGAGCACGAACGCCGCGCCCATATTGTGTGCGGTTTGTTTGGACATGATTCCGTCCAATCCGAGCCAGACGAAGCCTTCGATGAACTGGTGGAACGCGAAGAGGGTGGGCAACGATGCAAAGAGTAACTCGCGGCGGTGCTTTACCTTGGTGAGCGTCACTACGCCCACCGCGCCGAGTACGCCGCTGCCTACAAAGTTCGCCGTCGCAGAAAAACACATCGTTCCACACCCCTCCAAAAATTCAAGCAGCTTCGTGCATGCCGCTGGACTAACTGACACCTTGCAACGAGGCATGGTAAGTTTGCGCTAGAACATTATGACCTCACGATACCATCGCCTGCGTTTGCAACTTCCATGCAGCCTTCTACTGTTCAGCTTGATCTTGAGCGCCGCCGCGCAGAGCCCTTCCCCAGCAGATAATCCCCCGCCGCTGACGCTGCATGTGACTACGCATCTTGTGGTGCTGGATGTTGTGGTGCTGGATAAATCCGGGCATCCGGTGTCGAATCTCGACCGCTCGCAGTTCTCGATTACCGAGGATAAAGTTCCACAGACAATACGCAGCTTCGATCCACCCCTAGGGCATCGGATGCCTGCTGGGAGTGCGGACCATGCTGTGGTGCATGGCACGGCGGACCTCGCGAAGATTGGCAATGCTCCGGTGAATATCCTGGTGTTCGACGAGTTGAATACGAAGTGGGATGGGACCGCCTACGCGCGGCAGCAGATGGAGAAGTTTCTGAAGGCACAGCCGGAGGTTTTGACTGTGCCTACGCTGCTGGTGGCTGCGGGCGATGACGGGTTTAAGGTGTTGCACGACTATACGCAGAGCCGGACGGAGTTGCTTGACGCCATTCGCACGCACTTTCCGCAGTTTCCGTGGCAGATGATGCGTGGTGGGTCGACCATCAACATCGAACGGCTGGAGCAGACGCTGGGCACACTCTCGCAGATTGCGGAGAGCTCGCGTGGCACGCCGGGCCGCAAGAATGTGATCTGGGTGGGATCGGGTTATCCAACGATCGACACGACGACGCTGCAGTTCGACGATGAGAACAAGCTGCTTGCGATCATCCAACACGTAACGAACCGCATGCTGGCGGCGCGCGTGACCCTTTATATGGTGGAACCGAACGGTGTAGCTACAGGCTCAACCGACACGGGCGCAGCCGGCGATGATGGATCTGCCCTGGACACCGGCGTTGCCGCGCTCTCGCCTTATATGGGGAGCCTCGACTTTGCGACGTTTGCTACGGCGACCGGTGGCGAGATATTTGCCAATCGCAACGACGTGAATGTGGCCATCGGGCAAAGCATCACCGACGGCGGCGTGTACTACACGCTTTCGTATGTGCCGACCAACAACAGCGACGACGCGCAGAAGTATCGCAAGATTCGTGTGAGGTTGAAGGACCCTTCGCTGCATGCTGTTACGCGCGATGGATACTTCCCTTCCACAGAAGCGGTGGATGCAGTACCTACGGGCAAAGAGAAGCCGGCCAATCAACTGCAGTTCGACCTGATGAGCGCGGCGAGTACGCGGCTGGCTTATAACGGATTGAGGGTGCAGGCGAAGCTTGCGGCAGTGGGCTACCAGTTACTGGTTGGCGCAAAGGAGTTGCACTGGGCTGACCAGCCGGACGGCTCTCGCCTGGCGGAGATCACTGTTATGACCGTCTTCTTCAACGCCAAGGATAAGGAGCTGAAGAGCTATCCCGAGGAGCTGAAGGAGAGGATCGGCAAGGATGTCCAGCTTAACGATCAGGCAGAGATTGCGATCAAGTTGCCGCTTGACGCACCCCCGGGAATGGCTCGGGTGCGATTCGTAGTTCGCGATGCCGCGACCGGAGTTTTGGGTACCGCCGAATCCACACGGTAGGACGCGCTGTGCGAAATTCCGCGGCAAATTCATCGTCTATTCGCATCCCGGCTTTGGCTGCTCCGCTATTCTGACACCATCACGCGAAGTTGAGAGTGTCAGGAGTTCTGTGAGTCAAATTGTGCGTAGACTGGCCATAAATGCCAGCAAAGATCTCTCTGCCCGGAGACGGGCAAGAAGCTATGCCGCGCCGGATGGGCGTTCGTCGCAGCTTGTGGTTCCGTTTGGGAACGTCAACAATCTTCTTCTTTCCCTCAAAAAGAGCTTGACCACCTTGCTATCCCCTCTGTTAGAGTTGCAACCGTCCGTGACATGAGTAGAGAAATTCACCCTGATTACAGCCATTAGCCGAGTAGGGCGGGTTTTTCGCGCTGAGCCGGAGTCGTTTAGCCACCCCGTTTTGAGTTCCAAATATTACAGGACGAATGCCATATAGCCAGTAAGAGTTGCAGGCATAAGAGATAACGTTACCTAAGTTCCAGCTATTGGCTTCTAGAAGCTCGTGAGGCAAGCAGAGCGATGCCTGCCTCCCCCTGTTGAAACGCTACATTTTTGCAATATACCCGCCGCACAGGATATCCAGATGTCGGCATCTGTAAGAGATTTTCGGAGGTCTTTTCCACTATGCGAATGAAGGACGTTCTTCAACCCCGGGCAGCACGTATTAGCAGCTTTCTGATGGCGATCGTGATCGTGCTGGGGGTTGTTCCAGTGGCATATGCGGCGCCGGGGAATACTGGTCTCAAGATCATTGAGGTGGCCGGCGCCGGTGCTCTTTCGGGGGCTACTTATCGCGAGGACACGATCGTCCTGTTCAACCCGACGCAGGCCGCTATCAGCTGCACGACCTGCACGATTCAAACGCATAGCGGCACCAGCACTACGTCCGCATGGACGGTGTATAAGCTGCCGACGCTGAATATTCCCGCGGGTGGCTATTACATGATCTCGGGCAGTTCTCCCAGTCTGTCGAGCGACGGCTCCCTGCCGCCCATTCCATACGACTATGAGCTTCAGTACATCGAGGACAACGGCACCATTCCGAGCACGCAGAACATTCTGAGCAGTACGGTGGGTGTCGTGGCATTGGCCAGCACGCAGACGGCGCTGACGGCGGGTGGCAACCCCCAGTGCGGAACCGGAGCACAGCTTGTGGACATGGTTGGCTATGGCTCGAACATCGCCACCAACGCGGCGACGACTGCATCACCGGCCTCCTGCTATGCGGGTTCTGGGGAGGCGTATTACGACGGCAGCACGGCCTATGGCCGCCAACTCGGAGTCACGCGCAAGAACAAGTGCATCGACACGATGGATAACCTGAACGACTGGGTCAACGCGCCGGTGACCTACTTCAACTCCAGCTCGACGCCCACGCCCTGCCCCCTGGTAACGCAGTTGAGCGCCATCATCTCTGCCACGCCCACCAATCCCACTCCTGGCGCGGCGATAACTTTTACCGCTGCCGTCATACCGGCGTTAGCCACCACGGCAGGCGACACCGTGACGCTTGACTTCAATCTGCCCTACTACGGCAGCACCGCCCTGCAGATGTATGACGACGGAACCCATGGCGATGCAAAGGCAGGCGACGGCGTCTATACCCTTAGCACTACGCTGCCGGCCTCCGTGGTATCCGGCTTCACCTATCCGGCCAACATTACGGTCAACGACACGGTCGGCAACAGCTATACGGGCTCCGTGCAACTCAGCGTCGGTGCAACCGGCCCACCGCCATCGATTGGCAACAACAGCATCAAGATTGTCGCGTGGTATGGCGCGGGGAATCTATCCAAATCACAATATGGCAGAGACACCGTCATCCTCTTCAATCCCTCCCCTGCCCCTATTGAGATGAAGAACTGGTCGCTACAGACAGGCGGAAGCACCGGCGCTTTCACTACCATCTATCTGCTCCCTGACGTAACTCTTCCGGCCGGAGGCTACTTCGCCATTGCCGGCAGCGGCGTCAACTACATATCCAGTGCCGGATGCTCAGGCGCCAACTGCAATCTCAACTACGCCTATGACTATCAGTTGAAGACTGTCGAAGGCACAGCCACCAACACGGACAATGACCTGAGCAGTACCGCAGTGACGGTCGCGCTGGCAAATATCCCAACGAGCGTTGGCACCTGCCCGGCGCTGACGTCGCAAAACGTTGTGGATCTGCTCGGTGTTGCGGCGGCGGATGGCAGCTCGCCGGTGACCTGCTACGCGGGTAGCGGCTCGGCTTCCTACACGCCTGCAACCACGAATGGCGTTGCCACTAATATCAATGGGGTGGTCTACGCTTACGCGACGATTCGCAAGAACAAGTGCACCAATACCTCCAATAACGCCACCGACTTCATGCTCGGGTTTATCGACTTCGAGAACACCAGCACCACGCCCGACCCATGCCCCACAGGCACGCAGATGGCCGTTACCGCGACGAGTGCAACGCCGACCAGCGCGGGCATTACGGACCCGGTTACCTTCACGGCCACTGTCACGCCTGCGACGGGTCCTGCCAGCACAGGCCTGAGCGTGACTGCGGACCTCTCCAACCTGGGGCTCTCTGCAACGTCGCCGTTCTATGACGATGGAACGCATGGTGATGTAACAGCGGGCGATCACATATTTACCCTTGCAGCCAGCACCAGCGCGGGTATCATCGGGCCGGAACCGGGGCTGATCGTCACCGCTACCGACGCACAGGGCAATGCTGCCCGGAACCTGATTCCGTTTACCATCGCGGCCGGAACAGTGACGCTGAGTTCGCCGACCATTACGGCGACGGTCGCGTCAGGTGGCGTTGTTACCTTCCCCATCACGGTCACAGCGCACCACGGCTATAGCGGCATTCTGAACATCACCTGCACGGGGACGCCGAACGCGAATACGCTCGGGGTTCCCATCAGCACGCAGTGTGTCGCCACGCCACCTGAGGTGAATATCTCCACCAACGGCACGTCGACAACGTCGCTCGCGATCGCTACGGGAACGACGTTCTCCGCGGGCACATCGCGTTCCCTGCCGCTGGGGCTTATCAGCCTGCTTTCCATCGGACTGCTTACCGTTGCTATCTGGCGACGCAAGTATCTGCCGGCGGCGCTGCTGATCGCGTTCGCCACGTTCCTTACGATGAGCACCACCGGCTGCGGCACCAATGCAGGACTCGGTAACACCGGAGCCGCTCCGGGGACTTACACCTATACCGTTACGGCGACGGACTCGAATATCTCAACAATTTCAGGCTCCATCACCTTCACGGTCACCGTGCAGTAAAAGACTCGACTAAATTTCCATGGCTACGATACCGGGAATACCGGGCAACAACCGCACTCAGCAGTGAATTCCGGGGGAAGACGCAATGCAAAGAAATAACCGATCGGCTTATGTTCGTCTGGCAACGGCAGTGCTCGCTTCTACGAGCCTTGCGATGCTTGCCGGCTGTGGAGTCGCTGACTCGACGCCACCCACGCAAGATAGTGTCCCCATCACGCTACAGGGACAGGTCTACGCCGGCAAGAACTACATGGCCGGCGCGACGGTCAACATCTATGTGACACAGCCCACCGGCGTTGCGAGCAACGGCGTTTACACCGGCACGGCCAAGTTGTTGAAAACTGTGACGGCGAACTCCATCGGCACCTGGTCTGCGCAGGGACTGAGCTGTTCCAGCCCGGATCAGCTTTACGTAACGGCGCAGGGGGGTGTTCCGTATCCCTCGCAGCAGAGCGCAACCTCGCTGCCCAACAATCCAAACTCTCTCATGCTGACCGCGATTGGCGATTGCTCCATCCTTAGTTCGACACCGGGTACGGCGAATATTACATCGATCGTGACCAATGAAGCCTCGAGCGTGGCAGCGTTGTGGGCGCTGCGGAACTTTATCAGCATCAGCGGAACCACGGTGAACATTACCAGCGATGCAACGAACTATGCCGGCACGAGCGGTGCGGGTGTCCCGGGCAACTATGCCGGCCTGGCGCATGCTTTTCTCAACGCTAATAACCTGGCGCCTTACAAGCTCGGAGGTTTCAATCAGTACACCGGCAACGTCGACGCCACCCAGACCAATCTTGGACTGGTGCCGGTGCAGGAGTTGAACTCGCTGGCTTATGCGCAGTATCTGTGCACCATCGGTAACGATGGGAGCAGCGCAAGCAACTTCAACTACTGCACAACGTTGTATGGCCTTGCCACGCCCACGGGCGGTACGGCACCGACGAACTCGCTGCAGGCAATGTTGAATATCGCCACCTATCCCTCCAACAACGCCGCTGCGATTCTCGCCTTCACGCAGACCTCCGTTCCATTCGCCGGCCAGACGGGACCGCAACAGGGAACCTTTGGCGTTTACTTCCCTGCTCTGACAAGCTTTGGGACCACGGGAACAAACGATTGGAGCGTAGCCATCTACTACCTCACTCCCTTCGGAAAAACCGCTACCGGACAGGGGTCGGTCTACCCGATAAACCTAGCCCTCGATGCCAACGACAACGTGTATGTTGCTAACCCAACCGCTTCCGCCAGCACTGCAGGCAACGTCATCGCGCTTACGAGCAACGGTAACAGCCTGTGGACCTCGACCACAGACACGACCCAGCTGATCGATCCACGCGGCATCGCTGCCGACCAGTTCGGCCATGTCTGGACACTGAATGGGACCAGCACATCCGGTTTCGTCCAGGAGATCAATGCAAGCACCGGGGCAACTATTCAGCAGATTCCTTCTACCTCCACCAGCCTCTACGCCGTTGCCGTGGATTCACTGGGAAATGTCTGGTATGACGCCAATTCAACCGTGGGACAAAACCTGCATGAACTGCTGCGCAATGGGACAACGTATACGGAAGCCGTCTTCCCCGTTCCGCCCATGTCACCCACGCAAACCCTGCTACAGCTACGTCCGGACAGCAACAACAACATCTGGGTCGCCGGCTACAGCACAACAACCCAGTCAGCGGCTGTCTACTTTCCCAACACCGGAACAGCAGCAGCTCCTACGTATATATCGGGCCTGAAGATTGCGGCGCTACCCAGTGGCTCCTCAGCCTTTGGCATTGCGACAGATGCGAGTGGCAACGCTTACTCGGTGACGAACATTCTGGGTGCAACTCCCGGCGAAATCTACAAGACTACCGTTACTGGGACCGGTGCCTCCGCGGTTCTTACCCCGGGTGTCGTGGCACCATCCCCTGTTACGAGTGGCACCTTTGCCTCACGCTATCTCGACATCGACGGCGTCGGAAACATCTGGTTTATGGACGCCACCACGGGCACCAATCTTTACCAATACATACCGTCCACCGCTACGACAACACCTTTTTATCCCTGCTATAACGCCGGCACCACCGGCACGTCGCAGACCTGCACCACCGGTATAAGCACGCGCCTCGATCTGGCCGTGGATTCAACCGGTTCGATATGGATAGGCAGTTACGGCAATTCCGGTGGCGGACGCATAGTACAAATCATCGGGCTGGCAGCTCCAACAGTTCCGTTGAAGGCACTCGGCAAGATCGGCGTCACGCCATGATGCGGCTCCGTCAACAAGAGCCCTTTCCAGCGTTGCCAATTCTGGAAGGGGTTGAGCTAGTGACAAATAAGAACTCGGACAGCACTGCGTTGATTTTGGAGGTTACACCCCACATGCGATTGAAAAAACTACTCTCCCTGACTGTGATGTTGCTTCTGCTCTGCGCCGGAAGGGCCTACGCTCAGTTTGATACGGCCTCGCTGGTCGGCAGGGTTACGGACTCCACGGGTGCGGTGGTGCCGGGCGCGAAGGTGACGGCGACCAATCTGGATACGAATGTCTCCATCAGCCGCGTGACGAATAAAGATGGCGAATACAACATCCCCGCGTTGCGCGCGGGAACCTATGTGGTGGTCGCGACCATGAATGGCTTTTCTGAAACCATCACCGACAACGTGAACCTGGACGTGGGCACCAATCAGCGAGTCGACCTGAAGATGAAAGCCGGCAGCACCGATACGGTCACCGTTGAGGCAGACCAGTTGGAGTTGGAAACACAGACCAGCCAGAAGCAGCAGATCGTGCCTACCGACGTAATCGATGCGTTTCCACTGCTGAATATGGACTACACCGACCTGGCGACACTCTCCAGCGGCGTAACGCAGGATGCTGCCGGACAGGACTTGGGCACCAGCAGCGTAGTCCGCGAGGGCTCTTACAACGTGAACGGCCAACGCTCGACGTTCAACAACTTCCTGCTCGATGGCCTGGATAACAATGCGCACGGAACCTCCAACCAGGGTTTTTCCAACCAGATCATTCAGCCATCGCAATACAACATTTCGCAGTTCTCGATTGTGACGACACTGCCCTCCGCGGAGTATGGCCGCTCGGCCGGCGGCACGTTCAACGTGGTGTTCAAGTCGGGCACCAACCAGCTTCACGCCATGGTGTACGAGTCGCTGCGCAATACGATTGCCAACGCGAACGGCTACTTCAAGGCCGCCAGCAACTCAGGCGCTTCTAGCCGAACAACGATGATCTTCAACCAGTTCGGAGGCAACTTCGGCGCCCCCATCCTGCGCGGCAAGTTTTTTGTCTTCGCCGACTACGAAGGCCTGCGCGAAGTGCGCCAGGTGGTGAACCAATCGAACATCTTCGATGTCGCTGCCCACCAGTTGATCATGTCCCCAAACACGTCGGCGAACACCACGACGGTTCTGAATCCGTTTACCGGCGCGACCTATGCCGCAGACGTGCCCCTTCCCCGCAATGTGCTCTCGCCCATCGCGCTGGCTATTCTCGACTCATTCCCTCTGCCCAACAATAACGGTGCAGGTTCAGGCTCCATCTCCAGCAACTGGTCGGTGCTGCAGCGCTTTGTGAACAGCTACGACAAGGAAGATGTTCGACTCGATGGGCAGTTTACGCCGCGCATGTCAGGCTTCCTGCGCGTCAGTCAGTCCAAGGAGCACGATCTCGATGGTCCTATCCTGCCCGGTGCGATTGGTGGCGGCAACGGCTACTTCCGCACCATAAACCAGCAGGTTGCGATGGGGCTTACACGCCAGGTTCGCGCCACGCAGTTGCTGGAAGCGCGCTTAGGCGCCTCCTTCACGAAAGGTGGGAAGCATCCTTACACGCTGGACGACCCGAATACCTATGGCGTCCAGGGCCTGCCAACCGATCCGCAGGTGGGCGGCGGACTGACCAGTCTGGCCCTCGATGGATACAGCGCGATTGGCCGCCAGTCTACCAATCCGCAGTGGCAATACCCCTTCTTTCTGAATCCGAAGATCAGCTACTCCTGGCTCTTTGGACGTCACAGTGTTAAAACCGGTTACGAGTTCACCTATCTGCGCCAGACAGTGCAGGATGTGAATCCGATCTACGGCCAGATGGACTTCGTTAGCTCCTTCACTGGATATACGCTCAGCGACTTCCTCTTCGGTGTGCCCAACGAGATCGATCTGACCAATCTCTTTGTCGCGCACATCCGCCAGGGCGGCCACTCAGCCTTTGTTCAGGACGACTGGAAGATCCTGCCAAGGCTGACTTTGAACCTCGGCGTGCGCTACGAGTACGCGTCTCACTTCTATGAGAAGGACAGCCGCCTGACGAACTTCGACCCGAACACTACTCCCTTTACGGGGCAGCTTATCCGGGCAAGATCTTCTGGCTCGGCTTATCAAAAGCAACTCGTCGATCCTGACCTGAATGACTTTATGCCGCGTATTGGATTTGCGATGTCGCCAAGCACAAGACTTGTTGTCCACGGCGGCTACGGCATCGGATACGTGCATTACACGCGTTCCGGCGAAGATGACAACCTTTCCATCAATGGCCCGCAGGTGAATGCAGCCGTCTATAACCAGGTGCCGAAGTACTTCAAGTCGTCAGGCTCGATCGTTCAGAAGACCACACCGACCTTCTACACGCTGGATAACGGCTATCCCCAGGGGATGGCTTCGCCGGCAAACTTCAACCTGTTTACCTCAGCGGTAAAGTGGATTCCACGCGACTATCGTGACCCTTACGTGCAAAGCTGGTACTTCGGCTTCCAGTCCGGACTGACCAAAACGGCCCTCTTCGATCTAGCTTATGTAGGCAATCACGGGGTCAAGCTACAGGAGGCTGGCGACTACAACCAGCGCTCCCCGGAACTGGGCGTCGATCCGCTTACGGGGTACTTCCAGCGGCCTCATGCCAATCTTGGAGACGTATTGGAGACCTTCAACGGCGGCATGAGCAACTACAACGGCCTGCAGGCGCGCTTTCAGGAAAAGGGCTTTCACGGCCTGTGGGTTCTGAACGCCTTTACCTGGTCGCGTGACTACGCAAACGTCTCCGATCCTCTGACTGCCTCACATGGCTTCTCCGGCAGCCCGCAGGATTACAACCATCTCAGCAATGATTACGGCCCTTCACAGTACGACACGCCGATCATGAATAACACAGCCGTGAACTGGCATCTGCCGCTGGGTCGCGGTCAGTTGCTGTTCTCCCACGCAGGATCAGCGCTGAACAACGCCATCGGTGGATGGCAGGTTGTCCTCTATAACCAATTCCGCTCCGGTCCGGCGCTGACACCAAACTTCACTCCCACGGGCCCGCAGGAGTTATCCAACTCAGGCGGTGTGATGTACCGCCCATTCTTTGCAGTCGCCGCCAATGGAGCCTCGCTACGCAGCGCTGCTATCAAGCGCTTGCACATCCCCGGACACCCGGAGCAGGCGTTCTGCGACACTGTTTACGATAACCCGGCTCAGGGCGCCTATAACGGCTGCACGTTAGGCTTCTCCACCACGATTCCAAACCCGGCACCTGCCCCGACCAGCGACTCGGCCAATTGGAGCGGTACCGCCTCCGATCCACGCGGCAATGTCCCCAACGGTGTTCTTCGCGGAGATTCCTTTGATGAGCTGGATGCCGGCGTGAACAAGACCTTCAACCTTCCCTGGGAGCATCTGCGCCTGGAGTTTCGCGGTCAGTTCTACAACGTCCTCAACAAGACAAACTTCACCGTGCCGGGCATGAGTTGCTGCTCTACGTCTTTCGGTCGCATCACCAGCACCTATGGTCCGGGTCGTATCGGCCAGATTCAAGCTCGTCTGTACTTCTAAGAATGGCTCCATAATTTAGCCCGGCACTCCGCAGTTGCTTGCGGCGAGTCGGGCTAACTTACTATTAGTCGATCTAGCTATCCGAGATCACATGCTCCCGCAGAGCGAACCGGACCAGGTCTGCGTTCGTCTTGAGACCAAACTCTTCCATGATCCTGTATTTATGAAAGGCAATCGTCCGGACCGCTATATCCAGCACGGCTGCCGCTTCTTTCATAGAGCGGCCTTCAGCCAGAAGCTGCAATACCTGCCGCTGGCGCTGCGTAAGATCTTTGGAGCGGCCGGACCGGGGGTCGCGGATGAACTCGTTGATTAGCTTTTGCGCGACACTTGGCGTGACATAGCTGCGGCCATGCAGGACCTCTGAGATAGCCGTCTTCAGCTCGGCTCCGGCGGACTTCTTCAGCAGGTAACCCGATGCCCATTGATGAAATGCCTGTGAAGCGACATCCGCGTCCTCATTCATCGTTAAAACGATGAGCTTGGTCTTTGGGAGTATTTGAACCTACGCACAGCTGCGCTCGGCGGACGCCTGCAACGCGATTCGAGTGATAGCCCGTTTTACCCTAAAAAAGGCTCTATCTTCGATTCCCTGGCAGACTTTTATGGATCCGCTGTGGGTGGCAGACGCGACTACAAGAACCTAACGCTCGGGTACAACAAGTACCTCTCTTTTGGCCCCAGGAATGTCCTGGCCATTCGTGGTTCTGCCTGCTTGGCGACCGTTCAGGCGCCGTTTTACGATGTGTGCGAACTCGGCCAGTCGCAGGACCTTCGCGGGTACCAGGTGGGCCAGTTCCGCGACGACCGAATGCTGGTCGGTCAGATGGAGTTCCGTAGGGAGCTATTCTGGCGCCTGGGTGCGGTCGCCTTTGCGGGAGCCGGCGCGGTGGCCCATACCTGGAGCGATTTCGGGAATTCACAGGCTGAGCCCGGTGGAGGGCTTGGGCTACGATTCGTCCTGGCAAAGCAGAATCACATCAATCTTCGAGCTGACTATGCCTGGGGCAGCAACAGCAGAGCGGCTTATATCAGTCTCGGAGAGGCTTTTTGAGCGCTAAATGCCGGTAAAAAGAGGATTCTGCATAGAATCCGCCGCATCCGCGTACTGGCTCGTCACTATTTGAGCCAAAAGCCGTTTGAAACCTTCCGGATGCTTTCTCCGTCACACACTATTATTCTGAGTCCTTCCGCTACGCATCGAACCACACTCGACAGAGCATCCTAAACCTGCTCAAACGGCAGTCCTCCTGCTGTTCGAGACAACAGTTGTCGAGTACGCCTTAATCTTTGACAATTATTCGTAGAGTTCCGCTCCACGAATAGGGAGTTTCGATCTAATGGACGAACGTCCGACCGTACTATTTGCCGACAACAGCATCAAGATGGCTGAAATAGTCTGCGCCCTTTTGAGTGCAGCCTACCGCGTCATAAAAGTGGTGAGCGATGGGGAGCAAGCCATACGCTACATCTGCGACCTGAAACCGGACTTCGCTATCCTCGATATCTCCATCTCAAAGATCAACGGCCTCAAAGTGGCCCGCATGGTCAGGGAAGCCGGACTCGGCACCCGGATTCTCTTCGTTGGGCTGATCAACGACGAAGACTATAGGAAAGCCGCCCAGGCCGCGGGTTTCGGCTACGTGCTCAAAAGCCGGCTATCGCTGGACCTGCTCCCTGCACTGTCCTCCGCAAGCCAAGGTTCTTTCTTTTGCTCCGCCTAAGTTAGCGCTCTCATAATCATGTTGCCGACATACATGCCGCCACCTGTCATTTTGACAGGTGGCATTTTTAATGATTTATCGCCGGGTAGCAATCGGCTGTGTATTATGTTTCATACACTGCGGGCCTGTCAGATTAGACAACTATCAATTCTTCCAACGGTTTCAATTGTTGTATTTAGTCCTTTTTTCTGCCAATAGCTTTTCCCAATCGGTCAACGGAATGCGTCTCCACTATGGAAACGGCAGCCGCGGGCCAGTCGAATGTTCCGCACCCTCATGAACTCATGTTCGTGGGCCAAGGATCGAGGGTAGCTATGCTAAGTACGCAAATTGGTTATCAGGACCTTATCGTCGAGAGTGGGGATGTCGACGAGATTCGCGACATCGTTCTACGCGCCTCGTTGGATCTTGCCAGATGCCAGCAAGAGGATATCGAACCAATCATCAACAAGACCCTTAGGCGCGTGGGTTCGATCGGACGAGCCGATCAAGCCGGCTGGTATCTGCTCGACGAATCAGGGATCCTCGCGGATATCTTTCCGTCTATGCCCCATTCGCAATCCATGGCTCAGCGCCTTAAACAGGGACTGCACCAACTGCCGCGATGCCTGACTCAATTGGATGCGGGCAAACCGGTCATGCTCTATTGTCCGGATGACCTGCAGCCGGCAGACTGGCCCGATCAGGTCGTGCCCAGAGATTCGGAATTTCAGTCACTCCTGCTCATGCCATCGACATCACTCCCTCTGGGTAGGACCGTTCTGGTCTACTCGTTCAGCCTGGCGCCAATCGCATGGCCGGAGGGAATCGTTGAGCAGTGCACCCTGCTGGGTCATATATTTGCGAGCGCCTATCAACGAGGGCACGAGCAGGGCAACTCGCAGAGCGAAATGAAATGCTTCCAGAAACTCTTATCCATCTCAAGAAGCCCGATGGCCATCTTGAACGGAGAAGGACAGGTTCTCTCAGCAAACCGAGCCCTCAGCGCACTCCTCGGCTACTCCGAAGAAGGACTCCAGCAGCTAACGCTCGATGCTATCTCCCCGCCGCCGAGCCACCGGGAAAAGCCTTTGCAGGGCGAAATCTTATTGCAGCCAACTCCTTCGAACCAGCGTCACGAGCGGACTTTTATCCGCAAAGATCGATCTTCGGTATCCGCAATGGTGACCATCGATCCAATCGATCCCCTCTCTCCAAAAAGCGGCATCTCACTGGCGAGTATCGAAGACCTCACACAACAAAAACTCACCGAGGTCGAGGTCGACCGGCGGCAGATTGAAGTCGATAAGCTTGCTTCGCTGCTGGTTCAATCGCAGGAGAATGAGTGGAAGCGTCTATCCCGTGATCTACATGACGATATCGGACAAAGGCTCTCCCTGGTTACCTCCGATATCTCCCTCATGGCCAGCCAGGCATCTGCCGATCCATCACCCTATGCCGAGCGCCTTGAGGCTCTCCGGTCTGATTTGGACTCGTTGTGCACTGACATCCATGAGATGTCGCACGATCTGCACTCTTACAAGTTGCAACATCTTGGTCTGAAGATTGCACTTAAGGATGTCTGCCGCCGGCTCTCAACCGAAAGCTTCCGCGTCGATCTTCGTACCGACGATATGGAAGAACCTCATTCAGAGGAGGTGGCTCTCTGCCTCTATCGAGTAGCGCAGGAGGCCCTGAACAATGCGCTTCGACACGCACACACGTCGAACGTCGCGGT
>Ga0302317_10001606_pt1 | contig 16541 bp, 9 predicted proteins | sample III_Palsa_N3_3_FD_200450 | JGI IMG/M metagenome (GOLD analysis project Ga0302317, IMG submission 200450) | Peat permafrost microbial communities from Stordalen Mire near Abisko, Sweden - III_Palsa_N3_3 | ecosystem: Environmental > Terrestrial > Soil > Palsa > Peat permafrost | place: Sweden...
CGGGCAGGCGGGCGGGGTCCAGGTCACTGATGAAGACCCGCTGCAGCATGTGCCAGTCCTGCGGGTGCTCCGAGATGCGCTTTTCGAAGGCGGCGGCGAGCTGCTGGGTCATGGCCGCGGCTTTCTCCTTGCGGTTGCCCTCGGCCGGGACCGGGATGTCCGGGCTGGCGTGCGCGTACCAGCCGTCTTCGGTGAACCACAGCGTCACCGCGCGCAGCGACGCCCCGGTCTGCACGGCGAGCGCCGCGGGGCCGGCTGCCATCCGGGCCCTGTCGCCGAAGAAGTCCACCTCGACGCCGCTTTCGGTGAGGTCACGGTCGCAGAGCAGGCAGACCATGTGGCCGGCGCGCAGCCGCTGGGCGAGCACGCCGAACACGTTCGGGCCGCCGGTCAGCGGCAGCACCTCCATGCCCAGGCCCTCGCGGAACTTGAGGAACATGTCGAACAACGACTCGGGCTTGAGCCGTTCGGCGACGGTGGCGAACTTGATGCCGCGCGCGACGACGTAGGCCCCGGCGACCTCCCAGTTGCCCATGTGCGGGAGCGCGAGGATCACTCCCTGGCCATTCAGCGCGTCGTTCAGGGCCTGCTCAATGTCGGCGTTGAGCTGCATGTCGCGCAGGATCCGTTCCGGGCTGATAGCGGGTAGCCGGAAAACTTCCATCCAGTAGCGCCCGTAGGACCGCATCCCCGCGCGGGAGACCTGCCGCAGTTCCTTGCCGCTGATGCCGGGGCCGAGCACCCGCAGCAGGTTGCCCTCCAGCACCTGGACCCCGTGTCCCTGGCGCCGCCAGGCGATGTCGGTCACGGTGGAGAAACCCCAGCGCACCCACGACTCGGGCAGGTGGGAGAGCGCCTTCCAGCCCAGCCAGTATCCCGTCCCGGCGAGCAGGTCCTTCACTCGAGACAACGCCGCGCCTCTTTCGCTGCCCTAGTCGATGATCTGGCCTAGTCGATGATCTGGGTGGCCCGGGCGGGCGGCGGAGCCTCGGCCGCCGCCGCAGCCATGCCCCGGCGGACGGCGAGCATCCGCTGGCCCAGCGTGATGACGCTGGCCACGGCCAGCACCCACAGCCCGACCTGAAGAATGTAGGGCACGCCGAGCCCGGACAGGCCGACCGCCACGTAAGTGATGACCATCCGTTCGGGACGTTCGGCGATGCCGACGTTGGCCTTGACGCCGAGGCCCTCGGCCCGCGCCTTGACGTAGGACACCAGCGCGCCTGCGACCAGGCAGAACAGTGAGAGTCCGGCGAGCAGCCGGTTGTTGCCGCCCAGCACGAACCACGCGGCCAGGCCGGAGAACGTGGCCGCGTCCGCCACCCGGTCCATCGTGGAGTCCAGGAACGCGCCCCAGGAACCGGTGGTGCCCTTGAGCCGGGCCAGCACCCCGTCCAGCATGTCCAGGAACACAAAGAACGTCGCGATGAGTGTGCCGAGGAACAGGTGCCCGGTCGGGTACCCCCACAGCGTGCTGGCGGCCACGCCAATAGTGCCGGTCACGGTAACCGCGTTCGGCGTGACCGGAGTCCGGGCCAGGGCTTCCCCGACCGGGGTCATCAGCCGGGTGAAGAAGGGGCGCAGCTGGTTCAGCATGGCCGTTAGATCCTACTGGGGGTGGAGGAACACTGCGTCACGCGGACGTTTCCAGCACCTTCCCGTAACCCTCCGGATTCTGAATCGGGGTCTTGTGGTAACGGCGCCGACAGGTTCAGGCTGAACCCACGGGCAGCGCAGCACCGAACCAGGAGGCGACGCATGGCGGAGACAACGGGCCCAGCAGGGGCCGCCGGAGGCGTACCGGCCGGCCAGCCGGGCAAAATTCGAAACGTCGCGCTGATCGGCCACTCGGGCGCCGGGAAGACGACACTCGTGGAGGCTCTGCTGGCCGCGACCGGCACCATCCAGCGCACGGGCCGGGTCGAGGAGGGCACGACCGTCTGTGACTTCGACGAGATCGAGGTGCGCCAGCAGCGCTCGGTCAACCTGACCCTCGCCCCCATCAGCCACGGCGGCATCAAGGTTAATCTGCTGGACACGCCGGGCTATGCCGACTTCACCGGGGATCTGCGGGCCGGCCTGCGCGCGGCGGATTCGGCCCTGTTCGCGGTGCCCGCCACCGAGGGCGTCGACGGCCTGACCCGGATGCTATGGGAGGAGTGCGCGCGGGTCGGCATGCCGCGCGCCGTCGTCATCACCAAGATCGACCACCAGCGAGCCGACTTCGAGGCTGCGCTGGCTGCCTGCCGCGACGCGTTCGGCGAGGCGGTCGCGCCGCTGTACCTGCCGGTGGCCGAGGCCGACGGGCCCGGGATCCGCGGGCTGATCGGGCTGCTGTCACAGAAGCTGTTCGACTACTCCGGCTCCGGCCGCAGCGAGGGCCCGGTGGCTACAGCTCACCGCGAGCAGATGGAGACGCTCCGCGGTGAGCTGATCGAGGGCATCATCCAGGAGAGCGAAGACGAGACCCTCATGGACCGCTACCTGTCCGGCGAGGAGATCGACCCGAAGGTGCTCATCGAGGACCTGGAGAAGGCGGTGGCCCGGGGCAGCTTCTACCCGGTGCTGGCCGTGTCCTCCCCGCGCGGCATCGGCATGGCGGAGCTGCTGGAGGTGATGACGCAGGCCTTCCCGTCGCCCGAGGAGCACCCGCTGCCGTCGGTCACCACCCTGGACGGCACCGCGGTCACCGGGCTGGCCTGCGACCCGGCCGGCCCGCTGCTGGCCGAGGTGGTCAAGACCACCTCCGACCCGTACGTGGGCCGGGTCAGCCTGGTCCGGGTGTTCTCCGGCACGCTGCGGGCCGATGCGGCCGTGCACGTGTCCGGTCACGGCCGCGCCGACCAGGGCCACGCCGACCACGACACCGACGAGCGGATCGGCGCGCTGACCTGCCCGCTCGGCAAGCATCAGCGGAATATCACCGCGGCGGTGGCCGGCGACATCTGCGCCGTGGCCAAGCTGGGCACCGCCGAGACCGGCGACACGTTGTCCAGCAAGGACGAGCCGCTGCTGATGGAGCCGTGGGTGATGCCGGAGCCGCTGCTGCCGATGGCGCTGGCGGCCAAGTCCAAGGCCGACGACGACAAGATGTCCCAGGCGCTGTCCCGGCTGGTGGCCGAGGACCCAACGCTGCGGCTGGAGAACAACCCGGAGACCCACCAGCTCGTGCTGTGGTGCATGGGCGAGGCGCACGTCGACGTGCTGATGGACCGGCTGGCCAACCGCTACGGCGTGGCGGTGGAGACCTCCGCACCGCGGGTCCCGCTGCGGGAAACGGTCGCGGGCAAGGCCGAAGGGCTGGGCCGCAACGTCAAGCAGACCGGCGGGCACGGCGAGTTCGCCATCTGCCGGATCGAGGTCGAGCCGCTAAGCGGCAACGAGGGCTTCGAGTTCGTGGACAAGGTGGTCGGCGGCGTGGTGCCGCGCCAGTTCATCCCGTCGGTGGAAAAGGGTGTCCGGACCCAGATGGAGCAGGGCGTGGTGGCCGGCTACCCGATGGTCGGGCTGCGGGTCACGCTGTACGACGGCAAGGCCCACTCGGTGGACTCGTCCGACATGGCGTTCCAGAAGGCGGGCCGGGCGGCGCTGCGGGACGCGGTCGACAAGACCCAGCCCATGCTGCTGGAGCCGGTCGACGAGGTGTCCGTGCTGGTCCCCGACGACTACGTGGGGGCGGTCATGTCCGACCTGTCCGGCCGCCGCGGCCGGGTACTGGGTACCGAGCCGGTGCCGGTCGGCCGGACGCTGGTCCGGGCCGAGATCCCGGAGCTGGAGATCACCCGGTACACCATCGACCTGCGCTCGGTGTCTCACGGGACCGGCTCGTTCACCCGTTCTTACCTGCGCCACGAGCCGCTCCCCCCGCACCTGGCGGCCAAGATCGCCGAGGAGTCCAAGGCCTGAGAGCCCTTATCGGCGCCGGTTTTCCGCAGCTGCTGCGGACTTGAGTTTTAACGTCGGGCTGGATCGGAGGCAGCTGAGCCGCGTTGGGTCTCCTGTGACGCTGGAGGTGCCCCGACCGGGGCGCCGATGCTTACGGGGAGCATTTTCAGTGAATAGCCCTGAGAATGCACCCCGTAAGCCGGGGTGTCACCGACGGGACGCCGGTTACGGCGCGGTGGCTGATGGACTGGTGGTACCGGTGGGTGATGGACCGGGCACCCCCAGCAGGATCAGCATGCGGACCGCGATGAGGGCTTCGGCGATGAGCGGCAGCGTGACGGCGATTCGCTGCACGAGGCCGTTCTGCGGTTCAGCCACCCGGGATACGAAGATCGCGAAGGCCACGGCACTGCCCAGCGCGAGGGCCTCAACCGGGCGGCTGAGAGCCGCCCAGTCCGGGTCAGCACGGAAACGCCGCCCCAGCGCCACCGGCGCCGCGAGCATCGCGGCGTACGCAACCCCGCTGACCACATCGTGCACCTGGTTGTGCCACGACTCCCCCGTGAATCCCGGGGACGTGAGCAGCAGGTGATCGCGCCGGAACACGCCCAGGGCGATAGTGGCTGCGCCCGCCACGATGATCAGCGCCGGCCCGGCGGACCGGGGCCTGATGACCCGGCCGAGCCCAGCGCCGAACACGACCGAGGTGACGCCGAGTAGCACAAAGCCGGCGATCATGATCTGCGGATCCCTGGCATCCTCCGCGGCCAGGCCGCTCAGCTGCAGCCCCGCCGCCGGGTGACCGCGCTGGCGCAGCAAGCTGAGCACCCACGCCGCGGTGAAAAGCACCGGGCCCGCGACGCCGCAGACAGACACCGTCCGGAGGGGCGAGCCCCCTGGACCCCCCGATGCCCGCGGTGGTGCTCGCCGTGTCACCGGTCGCTCACCCGAGCCTTCGGCGCTGGATTCGCTGGATCGGTACGGGCGCCTGGCCGTAGCCCGCACGGGTAGCTGTGCACCGGTCGCTCCTTGATTGCGGCCTTGACGCCCGGGACGCGGGTCAGCCGAACGGCTGGCCTGGTTACCAGGCGACGTCGAAGGCCCCGTTTTCTTCTACCGGCAGTTCGGTGAGCTGCCCGGTGGTGAGGTCGATCCGGCCGACATTTCCCGAGTAGGCGATGAGCGCGTGCTGACCGGCCGCGTCGATGGCCAGGGGCCCCCAGCCGAAGATGACATTAGCCGGATCGGCGCCGTGACGTTCGTAGGCGATCCGCCGTAGCTGCCCGTCCGCGACCGATATCTCGGCTAGCTGGGTGACAGGCTGCCCGCCGGGACCGTAGTGAGCGGCTGTGACGTACAGCGTTGCGCCGTCCGCGCTGATCACGGCCGGGCCGAGGTTGCCGAGGCTGTTATGTTCGGGGACGACCATGCGGCTCGGCGTGGTCAGGACCGGGTCGGTCACTGTGCCGGGCAGGTCAATGACCTGAACGCCGCTGCTGCCGACCCCGTCCTGGGTAAAAGCCATTCGCTGGCCGTCAGCGGACGATGACAGGTACCTGACATGGCCGGATGATCCGGCCCGCCAGGTAATGCGCCGGCCGGTCGCGACCGTGACGATGTGGATCTCGGCCGGAGGAGCGCCAGGTGCCGGGGGGCCGCGTCGCCGGCGCCTGCTGGTAACCATCAGCTTGCTGGCGTCTGCGGTGGCGGCGAGGTCGGTGATGCCATACCCATCTGGTGCGGACTCCGGGATGCCGGGTACGGCGTAAAGGTCGGCGACGGTCCCGTCATCGTTCAGCGCGAGGCGGAATGCCCCGCCGGGCAGAGTCTGGCCGGCGTCAGGGTCACGGCCAGCGGCCCGTTCCCGGGTGGAGCGGATGGTCAGGAAGAACAGGCGGTTGCTGGCGGTCCCTGCGACGGCTGAATACATGTCCTTCCGTCCCGGGACCCTGTCGATGACCCGGCCGGTCGCGGCGTCACGGACAGCCGCACCGGGCACTCCGGCGCCCGCCCCTGAGCCAGGGCCAACCAGGGTGATCAGATAGTCAGGATGAGGGACAGGGGGTGAGCCCATGGCATCGTCCTTCCCCTGGCATGACCGGGCACTTGCCATCATCCACTTCATCGGCCGGTGGGGAGGGGCGTCCGGCTGACGGCCCCGCAGCAGGGCACCCACAGCACGGCCGGGAATTCCGGGGCGTTCGTTTCCGCCCGGCGTCGGTCAGTCGATGGGCCAGGCTTCGGCGAGGAGCTTGCGGGTGTCGTGGAGCAGCTCGGGCAGGACCCGGGTCTGGCCGACGACGGGCATGAAGTTGGTGTCGCCGCCCCAGCGCGGGACCACGTGCTGGTGCAGGTGGGCGGCGATACCGGCCCCGGCGACGCCGCCCAGGTTCATGCCGACGTTGAAGCCCTGCGCGTTCGAGGCCGCCCGCAGGGCGCGGATCGAGCGTTGGGTGTGGTCGGCCAGCTCGGCGGTCTCGCCCGCGGTCAGGTCCGTGTAGTCGGCCACGTGCCGGTACGGGCAGACCAGGATGTGGCCGCCGTTGTACGGGTACAGGTTCAGCACGGTGAAGGCCAGCTCGCCGCGGGCCACGATCAGGCCGTCCTCGTCGCTGAGCGATGGGGCGCGGCAGAACGGGCAGCCCTCGTTCTTGCCCGGCCCCGACGGCTTGCCCTCGCCCTTGATGTAGGCCATCCGGTGCGGCATCCACAGCCGCGCGAACGCGTCCGGAATGCCCGGCCCTTCCTGGGGCCAGGTCAGTTCACCCGGCCCGGCCGTACCCGTGGCCCCCGTACCCGTGGCCCCCGTACCCGCGTCCTCAGTCACCCGGCATCACACCTGGATGCGTTCGCGGACGGCGGTGACGATCTCATCAATGGCTTCCTCGACCGGTACGCCGTTCTTCTGCGAGCCGTCGCGGTAACGGAACGACACCGCGCCCTTGGCCACGTCGTCGTCCCCGGCGATCAGCATGAACGGCACCTTCTGCCGCTGCGCCGTGCGGATCTTCTTCTGCATGCGGTCGTCGCTGGTGTCGACCTCGGCGCGGATACCCTGCGCCCGCAGCAGGGCGACCACCCCCTCGAGGTAGGGCACGTGCGCGTCCGCGATAGGGATGCCCTCCACCTGGACCGGCGCGAGCCAGGGCGGGAACGCGCCCGCATAGTGCTCGACGAGGATGCCGAAGAACCGCTCGATCGACCCGAACAGGGCCCGGTGGATCATGTACGGCCGCCGCCGTGACCCGTCCGCGGCCTGGTACTCGACGCCGAACCGGCCCGGCTCCTGGAAGTCGACCTGCAGGGTGGACAGCTGCCAGCGGCGGCCGATCGCGTCCTTGACATGCACGTCGATCTTGGGAGCGTAGAAGGCACCGTCGCCCTCGGCCACGGTGTAGGCCAGCCCGGACTGATCCAGGGCCTGCCGCAGGGCCGCCTCCGCCGCGTCCCACTCCGCCGGCTCCCCGACGTACTTCTCCGGCCGGGTGGACAGCTCGGCCTCGAACTCGGTGAGCCCGAAGTCCCGCAGCAGCCCGACCACGAAGTCCAGCAGCGAGGCCAGCTCGGGGGCCAGCTGTTCGGGGGTGCAGAAGATGTGCGAGTCATCCTGGGTGAAGCCGCGGGCCCGGGTCAGCCCGTGCACCACCCCGGACTTCTCATACCGGTAGACCGTGCCGAACTCGAACAGCCGCAGCGGCAGCTCCCGGTAGGACCGCCCGCGCGACTGGTAGATCAGGATGTGCATGGGGCAGTTCATCGGCTTGTTGTAGTAGATCTGCCCGTCCAGCTCCATGGGCGGGAACATGCTGTCCTTGTACCAGCCCAGGTGACCGGAGGTCTCGAACAGGTCGGCCTTGGTCACGTGCGGGGTGGTGACGTACTGGTATCCGGCCGCATCGTGCCGGCGCCGCGAGTAGTCCTCCATGACCTGGCGGATGATCGCGCCCTTGGGATGGAACACCGGCAGGCCACTGCCGATCTCGGTCGGGAACGAGAACAGGTCCAGCTCCGCGCCAAGCTTGCGGTGGTCGCGCCGTTCGGCTTCGGCGAGCATGGTGAGGTACTCGTCCTGGGCCTCCCGCGACTCCCAGGCGGTGCCGTAGATCCGCTGCAGCTGCGGGTTCTTCTCGCTGCCCCGCCAGTACGCGCCGCCGGTGCGCATCAGCTTGAACGCCGGGATGTTCCGGGTAGTGGGGATGTGCGGGCCGCGGCACAGGTCCTTCCAGATCACCTCGCCGGTGTCCGGGTCGAGGTTGTCGTAGATGGTCAGCTCGGGGCCGCCCACCTCGACCGACTCCTCGGCGTCCTGCGGCTCGTGGGCGCCCTTGAGCGCGATCAGCTCCAGCTTGTACGGCTCGTCAGCCAGCTCCGCGCGGGCGTCGCCGTCGGTGACCACCCGGCGGAAGAACCGCTGTCCCTGCTTGACGATCTGCCGCATCCGCTGCTCGATCGCCTTCAGGTCAGCGGGATCGAACGGGCGGCCGGAGTCGAAGTCGTAGTAGAAACCGTTCTCGACCGGCGGCCCGATGCCCAGCTTGGCGTCAGGGAACAGGTCCTGGACGGCCTGGGCCATGACGTGGGTGGTGGAGTGCCGCAGGATCGCGCGCCCGTCGGGCGAGCCGATCTCGACCGGCTCGACGACGTCGCCGTCGCTGACCCGGCAGGACAGGTCGCGCAGCTCGCCGTTGACCCGCGCGGCGAGCACGGATTTCGGGCCGCGGGCGGGCTCAGGGCCGGCCGCGATGATGAGGGCCTCACCGGCCGTCGTGCCCGCCTCGACCACTTGCTCGCGTCCGGCGAGACTGAGGTGAAGCGGCTGCGTTGACACGGTGGGCTCCTTGGCACGGGACGGTTGAGCGGGCTTGTGCCCCTCAACCGATGCTATCGGGGCGCGTCGGCCAGCGCGCCCGGGTATCGCGCCGCGGGCGCCGGCCGAACAAGCCGACCCGGGAGCGATTCGGGCCAGATCCGGCGGGCTTCAGCGGGTGAGCTCAGCCCATGGACTGGGCCAGGGCGATGAGGTCGTCCAGGATCTCGCCGTAGTGGTGCTGAGCCAGGCTGAGATGCCCCTCGCCGGGCAGCAGATGGGTGTGCGCACCCGGGAGGTGCCCGGCGAGCCACTGCCCGTGCCCGAACGGGACCATGCGATCCTCATCCCCCTGCCAGACGGCGACGGGGACCAGATCCCCGCTGAGCGGGAAGCCCCACGGGGTCACGAAGGCCACGTCGTCCTCGTACCACCCGGCGATGCCGCGGCGCAGCGCCGCGCGGAACGACTCGGCCTGGTAGTCGGCGTACTCGCCGGTCAGCACAACCTTGTCCGCCTCGCCGATCAGGCCGCCGAGCCCCTCGATGATGTCGGCGCCGGTGACGGTGGCCAGCACGGCGGCGTCCTTCTCCAGGAACGCGGTCAGCTCGGCCGACCCGCGTTCGGCGGCGCCGAACTCCGCCACGTTTTCCGGTCCCATGCCGGCCATCCAGTCCAGGCCGTCGGCGTCCCGGGGGGCCACGCCGGCGATGCTGGCTGCGGCCAGGCAGCGGCCCGGCAGCAGCGCGGCGCAGGCCAGCGCGTGCGGGCCGCCGCCCGAGCGGCCCCAGGTGATGAACGTTTCGACGTCAAGCGCGTCGAGGATCTCGGCCACGTCGGCGGCTACGTCGGCGACCCGCCGGCCTGGGTGCGGCGCGGACTGGCCGTATCCGGGCCGGGCGAACTGGATGGTTCGCAGCCCCCGTGCCATTTCCGTGTCGATCGTCGGCTGATAGCTGACCAGCCCGCCACCGGGCGTGCCGTGGTGGGTCACCAGGGGCAGCCCATCCGCCGGGCCATAGGTGAGGACCTCCGCCGCCCGGCCGTCGGCCAGCGCGATCGTAGCGTGTTCGGTCTGCATGTCGCGGGACCTCCTGCGAGCGGTCGGCGATAAGCGGCTGGGGTTGGAGTAGACGCGGTCCGGGCTGAGCAGGACGGCCGCGCGCCGCTCCTGGGCCATCACCTTGTCGTAGGTGTCCCAGTCGTCGTGCGTGCCGCCCGCCGCGGCGAAGATTTCCCGCAGCAGCAGCCGCAGCCGCTCGGCGTCCACCCCGGGGGCCGGGTCGTCTGGGCCGATGATCTCGGCCGGGCCCTCGGCCGCGGCCCACTCCCAGCCGGCCCGGATCACCACCGTGGCCCGGGGACGGGCCCGCAGGTTGGCCAGCTTGCGGGTGCCGCCGCGGACCACGAAGCCGACGGCCGGCTGCCCGGTGAAGGGATGGCTGAGCACCCCGGCATTGACCACCGACGACTGGATCGTCCCGTCGGCTCGCAGCGTGGATACAACAATCAGGCCGTGTTCCCGGGGGACCAGGCGGCCGAAGTCCGTTAGGTCTGTCATCGTCGCAGTACCTCTCTCACCTGGCGGGCAATCTCGATGTCTTCCCGGGCAGCCACGACGAAACCCCGGACCACAGCGCCAGGGGCGGTGATGTCGGTATCGCCGCGCGCGCCGGCGTTGCGCTGCTCGTCCAGGGCCACACCGAGGAAGGCGAGCCCAGCCGCGGCCTGGGCGCGGATCTCCGCCGAATTTTCCCCCACGCCCCCGGTGAACACCAGTGTGTCCAAGCCTCCCAGAGCCGCGGCCATCGCCCCGATCAGGCCACGGAGCCGGTGCAGGTACGCCGCCAGGGCCAGCTCTGCGCCGGCGTCCCCCTGGCTGGCCCGGGCCAGCACCTGGCGCATGTCCGGGGTCCCGGCCAGGCCGGCCAGGCCGGAGCGTTTGTCCAGCACGTCAGCCAGCTCGTCCGGCGCGATCTTGCCGTGCTCGATCAGCCACAGCACCAGGCCGGGATCGACGGTGCCGGCCCGGGTCCCCATGACCAGGCCTTCCAGCGGGGTGAAGCCCATGGTGGTGTCGACCGACCGGCCGTCCCGGACCGCCGCCAGCGACGCCCCGGAGCCCAGATGGCAGACAATCAGCCGGGCTGGGACGTGCCCGAGCAGCTCGGTGACCCGGTGGGTGGCGTAGGCGTGCGACAGCCCATGGAAGCCGTACCGGCGGATCGCCCAGCGCTCGCGCCACTCGGCGGGCAGCGCGTAGGTGGCGGCCGCGGCCGGCATCCCCGCGTGGAAGGCGGTGTCGAAGCAGGCGACGGCGGGCAGCCCGGGCAGTGCCTCGCCGACCGCGTCGATGCCGGCCAGTGATTTGTGCTGGTGCAGCGGCGCCAGGTCGGTCAGCTCGTCCAGGGCGCGGCGCACGCCCGCGTCGATGCGCACCGGCTGGGTGAACTGCCGGCCGCCGTGCACCACGCGGTGCCCGACCGCGTCGGCACTGCTCGCGCCCACCCGGTCCAGGGCAGCGGCCACCGCGTCGGGGCCGAACTCCCCTTGCTGCGCGGGCAGCTCCTCGCTGACCGCCAGGCGGTCGCCCGGCTCCAAGACGCTCAGCTTGAGCGAGCTGGAGCCCGCGTTGACGACGAGGATCCGCATCAGTACGGCCAGGACCAGTTGCCGATCTCGGGCGTGTCTTCGCCGTACTCGCGGGTGTAGGTGGTCGCGTTGAGCCGGCTGTCGGTCATCAGCTGGCGGACGTGCCCGGCCTTGGTGGCCAGACCTGGCACCCGGTCGATGACGTCGATGACGAGGTGGAACCGGTCCAGGTCGTTGAGCCGGACCATCTCGAACGGCGTCGTGGTGGTGCCCCGCTCCTTGTACCCGCGCACGTGCAGGTTGTCGTGCCCGTGCCGCCGGTAGGTCAGCCGGTGGATCAGCCACGGATAGCCGTGGAAGGCGAAGATGACCGGCCGGTTGGCCGTGAACAGCGCGTCGTACTCGGGGTCGGACATTCCGTGCGGGTGCTCGGTCTCCGGCAGCAGCCGCATCAGGTCGACCACGTTGACCACCCGGACCTTCAGCTCCGGCAGGTGCTGGCGCATCAGGTCCACGGCGGCCAGCGTCTCCAGCGTCGGGACGTCGCCGCAGCAGGCCATCACGACGTCCGGCTCGCCCGGTGCGTCGTTGCTGGCCCACTCCCAGATGCCGGCGCCCCGGGTGCAGTGGATGATCGCGTCATCCATCGACAGCCAGCTGGGCTGCGGCTGCTTGCCCGCGACGATGACGTTGACGTAGTTACGCGACCGCAGGCAATGATCGGCGACCGACAGCAGGGTGTTGGCGTCCGGGGGCAGGTAGACCCGGACGACCTCGGCCCGCTTGTTCAGCACCACGTCCAGGAAGCCCGGGTCCTGGTGCGAGAAGCCGTTCTGGTCCTGCCGCCAGACCAGGGACGACAGCAGGTAGTTCAGCGAGGCGACCGGCCGCCGCCACTCGATCCGGTTGCAGGCCTCGAGCCACTTGGCGTGCTGGTTGAACATCGAGTCCACGATGTGGATGAACGCCTCGTAGCAGTTGAACAGCCCGTGCCGGCCGGTCAGCAGGTAGCCCTCCAGCCAGCCCTCGCACTGGTGCTCCGACAGCACCTCCATCACCCGGCCGTCGGGCGCCAGGTGATCGTCGGTGGGCAGGATCTCCGCGTCGAAGACCCGGTTCGTCACCTGGAACACGTCCTGCAGCCGGTTGGAAGCCGTCTCGTCCGGGCCGAACAGCCGGAAGCTGGCCGGATTCAGCCGGATCACGTCCCGTAGCCAGGCGCCGAGCACCCGGGTCCCCTCGACCTCGTCGGTGCCGCCCCTGGTCACCTCGGCCGCGTAGGCGCGGAAATCCGGCAGGTCCAGGTCCCGCAGCAGCAGGCCGCCGTTGGTGACCGGGTTGGCGCCCATCCGGCGATCACCGGCGGGGGCCAGCGCGGCCAGCTCGCCGATCAGCGTCCCGTTGTCATCGAACAGCTCCTCCGGCCGGTAGCTGCGCATCCAGTCCTCGAGCAGGCGGAGGTGCCCGGGGTTGCCGCGCACGTTGGTGATCGGCACCTGGTGCGCGCGGAAGGTGCCCTCCACCTGGACGCCGTCCACGGTCTTGGGGCCGGTCCAGCCCTTGGGGGTCTTGAGGACGATCATCGGCCACCGGGGCCGGGTCAGATCGCCGTCCTCCCGGGCCCGCTTATGGATGTCGCTGATCTCCGCGACCACCTGGTCCAGGGTCGCGGCGAGCTGCTGGTGGACCAGTTCCGGGTCGTCCCCGGTGACCTGGTGCACCGTGTAGCCGTAGCCCTCGAACAGGGAGACCAGCTCGGTCTCTGGGATGCGGGCCAGGATCGTCGGGTTGGCGATCTTGTACCCGTTCAGGTGCAGGATCGGCAGCACCGCGCCGTCCGTGACCGGGTCCAGGAACTTGTTGGAGTGCCAGCCGGTGGCGAGCGGCCCAGTCTCCGCCTCACCGTCCCCCACGACGCACACCGCGATGAGGTCGGGGTGGTCGTAGACCGCGCCAAACGCGTGCGACAGCGAATACCCCAGCTCGCCGCCCTCGTGGATGGAGCCGGGCGTGTCCGGCGCGGCGTGGCTGGGAATCCCGCCGGGGAAGGAGAACTGGCGGAACAGCCGCTGCATCCCGGCCGCGTCCCGGCTGATGTTCGGGTAGAACTCGCTGTAGGTGCCCTCGAGGTACGTGTTGGCCACGATGCCCGGGCCGCCGTGACCGGGCCCGGTCACGTAGATCATGTTGAGGTCATGGTTGCGGATCAGCCGGTTGGCGTGCGCGTAGATCAGGTTGAGTCCCGGCGTGGTCCCCCAGTGGCCCAGCAGTCGCGGCTTGATGTCCTCGCGCCGCAGCGGCTCCCGCAGCAGCGGATTGTCCATCAGGTAGATCTGGCCCACGGACAGGTAGTTGGCGGCGCGCCAGTAGGCGTCGATCTTGTCCAGTTCGGTCTTGCTCAGCGGTGCCTGGTCGGTATCAGTCACGGGTTACTCCTGCGCTCGGAATCCGGGAGCCGTCGGCACGGTCCCCAGGCCCGAGGATAGTCAGTGGTAGTTACACCACTGCGGCCCGGTCGCGCTCCATTCAGCGTCCCACGCAGCCATCCTGCGGCGATTGAGCAACCGCCGGATGACGACTGCGGAAACAGTGAGCAACAGGGCGAGACCCAGTGCGGCCGTCAGGCCCGCGAGCACGGCTGTTCACCCTCGTCACCTGCGCACCGCCGCTGGCACCCGGCCAGCCATTGCCCTTGTTACCGTCCGGTTCCCCTGGAGAGGCCGATGAAACAGACCGGCGGCGACATGTCAGGCCAGTTGCTGCCCGGTGCTTGCCGCTTGGGCCTGGCCTGCCGCTTGGGCCGGCCCGGCAGCTGGCGCGGGTCAGCGGCCGCGGCGCCCGTCGTCCCGGGACGGCTTGCCGTTCCCGGCTGAGCCGGCTCCCCCGCTGGCGCCGCCCGCTAGGCCGGCCCGGCGGAGCGCGTCGGCCATCGCGCTGTTGCCGGGCGGCTCGTTGCGCCGGTTATCCCCGCGCTGGTCACCCTCGCGCTGGCCAGCCCCGCGCTGGCCACCGCGCTGGGTGCCGCCTTCGTCATGGCCACCGCGCCGGTTGCCGCCTTCGTCATGGCCGGCGCGGCCGTGCCGGCTGCCGTGCTCGTCAGCACCACGCTGCGGGCCGCCCGGCCGGTCGGGCGGTCCCGGACGCGGGGCCCCGGCAGGCGCGCGCTCGCGGCTGGTGGCCGCCGAACCACGGCCCGTTCGGCTGGATGAATCTGCACCGCGGTCGTCCGGCTCGTCATCCAGCCGCATGGTGAGCGAGATGCGCTTGCGCGGGATGTCGACACCGAGCACCTTCACCCGCACCACATCGCCCGGCTTAGCGACCTCGCGCGGGTCCGAGACGAAGTTGCGGGACATCGCGGACACGTGCACCAGGCCGTCCTGGTGCACGCCGATGTCGACGAATGCACCGAACGCTGCCACGTTGGTCACCGAACCCTCGAGGACCATCCCCGGGGTCAGGTCGGCCATCGTCTCCACGCCCTCGGCGAAGGCGGCGGTCTTGAACGCCGGCCTGGGGTCACGTCCCGGCTTTTCCAGCTCGTGGAGGATGTCGGTGACGGTCGGCACGCCGAACCGGTCATCGGCGAAGCTCTGCGGCTGGAGCGTCCGCAGCAGGGCGGTGTTGCCAATCAGGCCCGGCATCCGCGTGCCGGCCGCGGCCAGGATGCGCCGGACCACGGGATAGGCCTCAGGGTGCACGCTGGAGGCGTCCAGCGGGTCGTCGCCGCCGGGGATGCGCAGGAATCCGGCGCACTGCTCGAAGGCCTTCGGGCCGAGCCGCGGCACCTCGGTCAGCGCGCGGCGGCTCCGGAACGGCCCGGCGGTGTCCCGGCGCGCCACGATCCCGTCCGCGAGCCCGCTGCTGATCCCGGACACCCGGGCCAGCAGTGGCGCCGACGCGGTGTTGACGTCGACCCCGACCGCGTTGACGGCGTCCTCCACCACGGCGTCGAGGGAGCGGTACAGCTTGGATTCGGAGACGTCGTGCTGGTACTGGCCGACCCCGATGGACTTCGGGTCGATCTTGACCAGCTCGGCCAGCGGGTCTTGCAGGCGGCGGGCGATCGAGACCCCGCCGCGCAGCGACACGTCCATGCCGGGCAGTTCCCGGGATGCGTACGCGGACGCCGAATAGACCGACGCGCCGGCCTCCGACACCACGACCTTGATCAGCTTGAGCTCTGGGTGTATCCGGATCAGGTCGGCCGCCAGCCGGTCGGTCTCGCGGGAAGCGGTGCCGTTGCCGATCGCGATCAGCTCGACGCCGTGTGCCGCGGCCAGCCGGGCCAGGATGGCGATCGATTCGTCCCAGCGGCGGCGCGGCTCGTGCGGGTAGATCGTTTCGGTCGCGACCGCCTTGCCGGTGCCGTCCACCACCGCGACCTTGACCCCGGTGCGGAAGCCCGGATCCAGCCCCATCGTCGGGCGCGCGCCGGCCGGGGCGGCCAGCAGCAGATCGCGCAGGTTGGCGGCGAAGACACGCACAGCCTCGTCCTCGGCCCGCTGCCACAGCCGCATCCGCAGGTCGACGCCCAGGTGGACCAGGATCCGGGTCCGCCACGCCCAGCGGACGGTCTCGGTCAGCCACCGGTCGGCGGGCCGCCCCGCGTCGGTGATGCCGAACCGGCCGGCGATGGATTCCTCATACCGGGATGGCGCCCCGGCCAGGCCGCTGTCCGGGGCATCCGCCGTCTCGTCCTGGGCGTCCATGGTCAGATCGAGGACTTCCTCCTTCTCGCCCCGGAACACGGCCAGGATCCGGTGCGAGGGCAGCCGGGTGAACGGCTCGGTGAAATCGAAGTAGTCGGCGAACTTGGCGCCGGCCTCCTCCTGGCCGGCCCGAACCCGGGCCACGAGCCGCCCGGCGGACCACATCCGCTCGCGCAGCTCACCGATCAGGTCGGCGTCCTCACCGAACCGCTCCACCAGAATGGCGCGGGCCCCGTCCAGGGCAGCGGCTACGTCGGCGACGCCGCCGTCCGGGCTGACGTAAGGGGCAGCGGCCTGCTGCGGGTCGTGGTCCGGCTCGGCGAGCAGCAGGCCGGCCAGCGGCTCCAGGCCGGCTTCGCGGGCGATCTGGGCCTTCGTCCGCCGCTTCGGCTTGTAGGGCAGGTAGATGTCTTCCAGTCGCGCCTTGGAGTCGGCCGCCATGATCCGCTGCTCGAGCGCGTCGTCGAGCTTGCCCTGGGCCTGGATCGACTCCAGGATCGCGGTCCGCCGCTCGTCCAGCTCCCGCAGGTAACGCAGCCGTTCCT
>Ga0302317_10001618_pt1 | contig 16460 bp, 15 predicted proteins | sample III_Palsa_N3_3_FD_200450 | JGI IMG/M metagenome (GOLD analysis project Ga0302317, IMG submission 200450) | Peat permafrost microbial communities from Stordalen Mire near Abisko, Sweden - III_Palsa_N3_3 | ecosystem: Environmental > Terrestrial > Soil > Palsa > Peat permafrost | place: Sweden...
GACGACACCATGATCCGCCTGCGCGGCAACATGGGCGTCGGCCACGTGCGCTACCCCACCGCCGGCTGCAGCACCTCGGCCGAGGCGCAGCCGCTCTATACCAATACCCCGTTCGGCATCTGCCTGTCGCACAACGGCAACCTGACCAATGCCGAGCAGCTCAAGCACGAGCTGTTCGTCGAGGACCGCCGGCACCTGAATACCGATTCGGATTCGGAAGTGCTGCTCAACGTCTTCGCCCACGAGCTGATGATGTGCGGCACCCTGCGGGTGACGCCGAACGAGGTGTTCGAAGCGGTGTCGCGGGTCCATGTGCGCGCCCGCGGCGCCTATGCCTGCGTCGCCCTGATCAGCGGCTACGGCATCGTCGGCTTCCGCGATCCCTTCGGCATTCGCCCGGTGGTCTATGGCCGCCGCGAAGGGCCTTACGGCACCGACTACATGATCGCCTCCGAGTCGGTAGCGCTGGACGCCGCCGGCTTCGAGCTGATCGCCGACATCGCCCCGGGCGAGGCGGTCTACATCACCCTCGACGGCAAGCTGCATAAGCGCCAGTGCGCGCAGAACCCGGTGTACTCGCCCTGCATCTTCGAGCATGTCTACCTGGCGCGCCCGGACTCGGTGATGGACGGCATCTACGTCTACAAGGCGCGCCTGCGCATGGGCGAGAAGCTGGCCGACAAGCTGCTGCGCGAGTGGCCGGACCACGACATCGACGTGGTCATCCCGATTCCGGACACCAGCCGCGTCGCCGGCGTCGAGCTGGCCATCCGCCTCGGCGTGAAATACCGCGAAGGCTTCGTCAAGAACCGCTATATCGGCCGCACCTTCATCATGCCGGGCCAGGCCCAGCGCAAGAAATCGGTGCGGCAGAAGCTCAATCCGATCGATCTCGAATTCAGCGGCAAGAACGTGCTGCTGGTGGACGATTCCATCGTCCGCGGCACCACCTCGAAAGAGATCATCCAGATGGCCCGCGACGCCGGGGCGAAGAAGGTCTATTTCGCCTCCGCCGCGCCGCCGGTGCGCTATCCCAATGTCTACGGCATCGACATGCCGACCTCCAGCGAACTGGTGGCCCATGGCCGCAGCCACGCCGAGCTGGAGAAGCTGCTCGGCGCCGACCGCCTGATCTACCAGGACCTGGAAGACCTGATCGAAGCGGTGCGCCACAAGAACTCGAAGATCCAGCGTTTCGACACCTCGGTCTTCACCGGCGAGTACGTGACGCAGGACATCAACGAGGACTACCTCAACCAGCTCGAGCTGTTCCGTTCCGACGCCGCCAGGGAAGCGCGACGGGTGCGGGCGGGCAATGTGGTGATCGAGCTGCATAACGCCCGTTAGGATTACGCCCCAGGCCGGCTGTACCTGTCGGTATCCGGCCCTGTACCAACTGGTACGTAGTTGGCACTTTTCCGTTGAACAAGTGACAGCAAAGTGGCAGGCTACCGGCTTGGTCTAAATTCATTGGGGATACAAAGCAAATGCTTAACAGAGGATTGCTGCTGACGGGAGCCTTTTGGGCCTGCCTGGCGATGACGGGTTGTGCCGACACCGCGTCCGCGCCGGGGACTACGGCGCAGAAAACGGCAAATCAGGACGGCCCGGTTTGCGAGTCGGATACCGTCACCGGCTCGGCTGTTCACAAGGCCATCAACTGCACGGACGCGAACAGCGGCGGCGCGGATAGCGCCAGGGCAATGGTCGGGCCTCCCGGGGCCAAGTAAACGTTGATGGCCTGGGGCAAGGCGCGCTGCCTTGCCGGCACCAGCAGCGGCAGTCCGGATATTGCTGTTTGTCGTTTGTGGACGTAAAGTTACACCGCGCCGATTTGTAGCCAGCTTGCGGGGCGCGTAATAAATACTGCTAAAAGGGCGTAAAAAGCCCGTTTAGCGCCTGCTTGCGGGCTTTTTTGTTGCAGTGAGGACTGTTGAAGCGATGACTGACGAATTCGATCCGGCCTGGGGCAGCGCCACTCTCGGTGTGCGCGCCGCCGAGCCGCGCACCGGCGAGCGCGAGCACTCCGCCGCTCTGCACCTGACTTCCTCCTTCGTGTTCGACAGCGCGGCACAGGCAGCCGCGGTATTCACCGGGCAGGAGCCCGGCAATATTTACTCGCGCTTCACCAATCCCACCGTGAACGCGTTCGAGCGGCGGCTGGCGGCCATGGAGGGCGCCGACAGCTGCGTCGCCACCGCCAGCGGCATGGCGGCGATCATGTCGATGCTGCTGGCCCTGCTCAAGGCAGGCGACCACCTGGTGGTGTCGCGCACCCTGTTCGGCTCGACCATCAACCTGCTCAATAACGTCTTCAGCCGTTTCGGCATCAACACCAGCTATGTCGATCCGGCCGATATCGGCGCCTGGGCGGCGGCGATCCGTCCCAATACCAGGCTGCTGTTCGTCGAGACCCCCAACAACCCGCTGACCGACATCGCCGATATCCGCGCCGTGGCCGACGTGGCGCATGCGGCCGGCGCGCTGCTGGCGGTGGACAACTGCTTCCTCACCCCGGTGCTGCAGAAGCCGCTGCAGCTCGGCGCGGATCTGGTGATCCACTCGGCGACGAAATACCTGGACGGGCAGGGCCGTTGCGTCGGCGGCGCCGTGCTGGGCGATGCCGAACGCGTCGGCAAGGACGTGTTCGGCTTCATGCGCACCGCCGGACCCTGCATGAGCCCGTTCAACGCCTGGGTTTTCCTCAAGGGCCTGGAAACCCTGGGCCTGCGCATGCGCGCCCACTGCGAGGCGGCGCTGCAGCTGGCGCAGTGGTTGCAACAGCAGCCGGCGATCGAGCGCGTCTACTACCCCGGACTGCCGGACCATCCCCAGCACGAACTGGCCAAACGCCAGCAACAGGGCTTCGGCGGCATCGTCGCCTTCGAGGTCAAGGGCGGGCGCGCGGCGGCCTGGAAAGTGATCGACGCGGTGAAAATGATCTCCATCACTGCCAATCTGGGTGATACCCGCAGCACCATCACCCATCCGGCCAGCACCACGCATGGCCGCATCAGCGCCGAAGCGCGCCAGGCTGCCGGCATCAGCGAGAGCCTGGTGCGCGTTGCGGTGGGTTTGGAAGATATCGGCGACATCATCGCCGACCTGGCGCGCGGCCTGGGTGGCTAGTTTGCCCGATCCCCGAGCCACCACTCCCGCGCTGGAACGTCTGCAGCAGTTATTGCTCGACAGCAACGAAGCGACGCGGCCGGTGGCGCGGCTGGAGCTGCCGCTCAAGCTGGATCACTTCATCACACCGGCATCGCTGGCTCGCATGCGCGCGGCGGCGGTGCTGGTGCCGGTGCTCGATCACGCGGCCGGCGCCACCATCCTGCTGACCCGCCGCGCCGAGACCCTGCGCAATCACAAGGGCCAGATCAGTTTTCCCGGCGGCGGCCGCGACGAGGGGGATGCCAACCTGACCGCCACCGCCCTGCGCGAGGCGCATGAGGAAGTCGGCCTCGATCCGGCCCTGGTCCGCGTGATCGGCTACCTGGACGATTACCCGGTCCTCAGCGGCTACCGCATCACTCCGGTAGTGGGTGTGGTGCGCGAGGCTTTCACCCCGGTGATCGATCCGGGCGAAGTTGCCGAAACCTTCGAATTGCCCCTGGACGTGCTGCTCGCGGAAAAATCCTTCGAGCGCAAGATCCTGAGCCGGGAAGGCTTCAACGTGCCGTTCTTCGAGCTGAACCACGCCGGACACCGCATCTGGGGCGCCACCGCCGGCATCCTGTGGAACCTGCGGCAGAAGCTGCTGGGCCGGCAGGACTCATGACCGAGCCTCTCGACCAGGCCCTGCGCCTGCAGCTGGCCGCCGCGGCCGAGGGCTTCGACTGGACCGATCCCGCCGGCCTGTGGGACAAGCTGGCCGAGGAAATCCTGGAATTGCAGCAGGCACCCGATGCCGCCAACCGGTCGGAGGAGCTGGGCGACCTGCTGTTCATGGTGGTGAATCTGTCGCGCCACCTGGGAGTGGATGCGGCAGCGGCGCTGACCGCAGCCAATGCCAAGTTCAGCCGGCGCTACGCTTATGTCCAGCAACATCTGTCCGAACTGCCGCCCCTGGGTGATCCGCTGCGGCTGGAGCGCATGGAAATCCTGTGGCAAGCGGCCAAGAAACTGGAGCAGTATAAAAAAACGGTTTAAGCTTCAAGCAATTAAACGATATTATTAAGGCACAAAAAGCGATTAATTGCCGCGTTCTTCGTCTTGCTTGAGCTCAAAGACAGGGGAATTGTTGCGCAGCGGGGGAGGATGGGCATGAGAATTGGCCTTGTAGTGGACTCGGCGTGTGATCTGCCGCAGGACTTCTGTCGCCAACACAAGATCGTGATCCTGCCGGTGACGATTTACGTCGGCAAGGAAGAATTCATCGATCGGCGCGATCCCGAGGCGACTCTGGAGTTCTACCGGCGCCATCTGACCAACGCGGCGCACGCCGAAACTGCTCCGCTCAGCCCCGAGCAGATCAAGGATCTGTTCCTGCAGCGCCTGGTGCTGGACTACGACTTCGTGTTCTGTCTCACCGTCGCCAGTGCGCGCAGCCCCATCTTCGAGAATGCCATGCAGGCCTCGCTGGCCATTCTTTCCGAATACAAGCCGGTGCGTGCCGCCGCCGGCATGCCCGGGCCGTTTGCCTTGCGGGTGATCGACAGCCAGAACCTGTTTGCCGCGCAGGGCGTGCTGGCGGCGGAAGCGGCGCGCATGATCGGCGAGGGACATGCGCCCAACCGCATCCGCGAACGCATCGACAGCCTGATCCCGGCGCTGTACATGTACGGCCTGCCCAGCGATCTGTATCACCTGCGTTCCCGTGCCCACAAGAAGGGCGACAAGAGCGTGGGCTGGTTCAAATACGCGGTGGGCAGCGCGCTGGACATCAAGCCGCTGATCCGCGCCCATCGCAACGAAACCGCATCGATCGCCAGCATCCGCCATTTCGACGAGGGATCGCGACGCCTGTGCCAGTTTGCCGCCGATCGCATCCGCGCCGGCCTGCTGACGCCTACGCTATGCGTCAGCTATGCGGGCGACCTGGAAAAGCTGGAAAATCTTCCCGGCTACCAGGAACTCAAGGCCGTGGCCAAGGAGCACGATGTGGCGGTTCACGCCAGCGTTGCCAGCATCACCGCCTGCATCAATGTCGGCGAGGGCGCGCTGAACATCGGCTTCTGCGCGCCGGAGCACGAGTTCAAGTGACCTAGCACCCCGTTCCCGTGTCATCCTGAGCGCAGCGAAGGATCTCGTTTCAGCGCAAGGCCAGATTCTTCGCTGCGCTCAGAATGACAAATTCTATTAATCCAGGGCGTCGTAGAGGGCGATATATTCCTGCGTGACGCGGTGACCCGGCTCGAGTTGGATCATCGGCAGGTGCCTCTCGTGGGATTCCTTGACCCGCACCGAGCTCGACAGGGTCTGCTCCAGCACCGGCTGGCCTTCCTCGCGCAGCTCCGCCACCACCCGCGCCGGCAGCTTGGCGCGGCCCTGGAACTGGTTGACCACGATGCCCTCGATCTCCAGGTCGTCGTTGTGGTCGGCGCGGATCTCTTTCAGGTTGTCGAGCAGGGTGTACAGAGCCTGGCGGGCGAATTCGTCGCAGTCGAACGGGATCAGGCAGCGGTTGGCCGCGATCAGGGCGGAGCGGCTGTAGAAGTTCAGCGCCGGCGGTGTGTCGATGAAGATCGCGTCGTAGCCCTTGAGCTTGTCCAGCGCCTGGCGCAGCTTCTGCACCTTCTGCTTGGCTTCCAGCTTGACCTGCAGGTCCTCCAGGCGTGTGTCGGAGGCCACCACGTCGAGGTTTTCGAACGGGGTATTGGTGGCGTAGGTGACGAAAGGCGGCGTCTGCAGCGAGAAGCCCAGGGTCGATTCGAAGAAATCGCCGATGGTGCGATCAGCCTTGCCGGGCTTGCCGCCCAGCAGATACTGGGTGGCATTGCCCTGGGTGTCGAGGTCGATCACCAGGGTGCGCAGGCCGCGCGAAGCCGCGATGGCGGCGAGATTGCAGACGATGGTGGTCTTGCCGACGCCACCTTTCTGGTTGAACACCACACGACGGATCATCCGGGTACGACTCCGAGCCAGGCGAAAAGATTGGGCGCCGCAATGGTGCGCGTTGGGCTCATTATCGCCAGTTTCGTGCCGGAACTGGCGTTTTCGAGGCATGACTTTTGAAAAAGCCGGCAAGCGGCTACGATTCCAGCCCCGGCATTCCGGACTTTTCAATCTTACAGACGGGTATTCCATGCTGAAGCACAACAGCTATTTCAACGGCGCGGTCCAGTCCATCGGCTTCGAGCGCCACGGCCTGCGCGCCACGGTTGGCGTCATTGCCGGCGGCGAGCAGCACCATTTCAACACTGCCGCGGCGGAGCGCATGACCGTGATCAGCGGCCTGCTGCGCGCCAATATCGGTGGCTCCTGGGCCAGCTTCGCGGCCGGGACCTACTTCGAGATCGGGGCCAACAGCGGCTTCGACGTGCAGGCGGTCGGTGGGCCTGCGGCGTATCTGTGCGAGTTTTTGGGCTAAACAAACTAAAGAATTGCGTCATACCGGCGAAAGCCGGTATCCAGGAATCCCACCGACCGCGCAACTGGCTCTGGATTCCGGCTTTCAGCCGGAATGACGCAGCTTGCCAGCGTTCCATTCCGCAAACGGACGTTGCAAAAAAAACAGGGGCGCCGAAGCGCCCCTGTTTTGCTTGTTTCAGCAGTCCTGGCATGGATGCCAGGCAGCTTGGACAAGGACGTCTATCATGCTGCGAGTTGACGCAGCATGTAGTGCAGCACGCCGCCGTTCTCGTAGTACTCCCACTCCTTCGGCGTGTCGATGCGGACGCGGGCCTTGAAGCTGATGGTCTTGCCATCGCCCTTCTTGGCGTTCACCGTGACTTCCTTGGCGCCGTGCTTGAGGCCGACGATCTCGAACACCTCGGTGCCATCCAGGCCCAGGCTGCCGGCGTTCTCGCCGTTGACGAAGTTCAGCGGAGCCACGCCCATGCCGACCAGGTTGGCGCGGTGGATGCGCTCGAAGCTTTCCGAGATCACCGCCTTGACGCCGAGCAGGATGGTGCCCTTGGCCGCCCAGTCGCGCGAGGAGCCGGTGCCGTATTCCTTGCCGGCCAGCACCACCAGCGGGATCTTCTCCGCCTGGTACTTCATCGCCGCGTCGTAAATCGACATCTGTTCGCCATCGGGCAGGTGCTTGGTCATGCCGCCTTCCACGCCCGGCACCATCTGGTTCTTGATGCGGGTGTTGGCAAAGGTGCCGCGCATCATGATTTCATGGTTGCCGCGGCGCGAGCCGAAGCTGTTGAAGTCCGCTTTGTGCACGCCGTGGGCTTCGAGGTACTTGCCGGCCGGGCCGTCCTTCTTGATATCGCCGGCGGGCGAGATGTGATCGGTGGTGATGGAGTCGGCCAGCAGCGCCAGGCAGCGCGCGCCGGTGATGGTGGGGATGCCCGGCTTGGTCTTGGTGATGCCGTCGAAGTAAGGCGGATTCTGCACGTAGGTGCTCTTCGAATCCCAGGGATAGGTCTCCGACTTCGCCACCTGGATCGACTGCCAGCGGGTGTCGCCGAGGAACACTTCACCGTAGCTCGCCTTGAACAGCTCGGCGGAGAGCGACTTGGCGATGGTTTCCTGGATTTCCTTCTGCGTCGGCCAGATATCCTTCAGGTAGACCGGCTTGCCGTCCTTGCCGGTGCCGATGGCATCCTTCGCCAGATCCATGTCGACGGTGCCGGCGAAGGCATAGGCGACGACCAGCGGCGGGCTGGCCAGGTAGTTCATGCGCACGTCCTGGTGGACGCGGCCTTCGAAGTTGCGGTTGCCGGACAGCACCGCGGCCACCGACAGCTTGTTGTCGCCGATGGCCTTGCCGATCGGCTCGTTGAGCGGGCCGGAGTTGCCGATGCAGGTGGTGCAGCCGTAGCCCACCAGATTGAAGCCGGCGGCATCCAGCTCGGTCAGCAGATTGGCCTTCTTCAGGTACTCGGTGACCACCTTGGAGCCGGGGGCCAGCGAAGTCTTGACCCAGGGCTTGGTCTTCAGGCCCAGCGCCAGCGCTTTCTTCGCCACCAGGCCGGCGGCGATCAGCACCGCCGGGTTGGAGGTGTTGGTGCAGGAGGTGATGGCGGCGATGACCACCGCGCCGTCCTTGAGATCGTACTGCTGGCCGGCATCGCTGACCTTGGCCGCGCCGGCGGAGGGGCGCAGCTTCTGCTCGCCGTCAAAGGCCTTCTTGAAATTCGGCTTCACGTCGGTCAGCAGCACGCGGTCCTGGGGACGCTTGGGGCCGGCCATCGAGGGCAGGATGCTGGCCAGATCCAGGTGCAGCACGTCGGTGTATTCGGCTTCCGGGGTTTCCGGGGTCCACCACAGGCTCTGCGCCTTGGCATAGGCCTCGACCACCGCGATCTGCTCCTCGCTACGGCCGGTCAGCCGCAGGTAGTTGAGGGTTTCGCCGTCGATCGGGAAGATGCCGCAGGTGGCGCCGTATTCCGGGGCCATGTTGGCGATGGTGCAGCGGTCGGCGGTGGCCAGGTTGCCCAGGCCGGGGCCGAAGAATTCGACGAACTTCTCCACCACGCCGCGCTTGCGCAGCATTTCAGTGATGGTCAGCACCAGGTCGGTGGCGGTGGCGCCTTCCGGCAGCTTGCCGCTGAGGCGCACGCCGATCACGTCGGGCATCAGCATGGTGGAGGGCTGGCCGAGCATGGCGGCTTCAGCTTCGATGCCGCCCACGCCCCAGCCGAGCACGCCGATGCCGTTGACCATGGTGGTGTGGGAATCGGTGCCGAAGCAGCTGTCCGGGTAGAGCAGGCCGTTCTTGTCGAACACCACGCGGGCCAGGAATTCGATGTTGACCTGATGCACGATGCCGGTATCGGGCGGCACCACCTTGAAGTTGTCGAATGCCTCCTGGCCCCAGCGCAGGAAGCTGTAGCGTTCCTTGTTGCGCTGGAATTCCAGCTTGGCATTGAGGTCGAACGCGTCGGCGGTGCCGTAATGGTCGACCATCACGGAATGGTCGATGACCAGTTCGGCCGGGCACAGCGGGTTGATTTTCTTGGCGTCGCCGCCGAGGCTCTTCATGGCGTCGCGCATGGCGGCGAAATCCACCACGCAGGGCACACCGGTGAAATCCTGCAGCACGACGCGCGCCGGCATGAAGGCGATTTCCTTCTGCGGCAGCTTCCTCAGGTCGGCGCCGGCCAGGGCTTCGACATCGGCCTTGGTGATGTTGACCCCGTCTTCGTGGCGGACGAGGTTTTCCAGGAGAATTTTGTAAGAATAGGGCAGGCGGGACAGCTTGAACCGCGGCTCGAGGGCCTTGAGGCTGCAATACGTATAGGATTTGTCGCCGACTTTGAGACTGGACTTGGCGTTGAAGCTGTCCGACATGGTTCTTCTCCTGATAAAGATCTGGACACACACGCGCTGGGCGTGCCACGGCGGCGCGAATTATAGCAAGGACAATGCATGATGAAGCGCGTCAAAGGACTGCAAACGCTGGCGTTGGCGCTGTGCCTGGCGGCCTGCGGCGGTGGCAGCGGTGGTGGAACAAACGCTCCGGCGCCCGCCATCGGCGGTTTTAGCGCCAGTGCAGGCGTGGTCAATAGTGGTGCAACGGTCACGCTGAGCTGGTCGGTCAGCAATGCCTCGAAAGTGCTGCTGCAGCCCGGCGCCATCGATGTGAGCAGTCTCAGCAGCTATCCGGTGACCCCCACGGCCACCACCACCTATACTCTGCAGGCCAGCAGCAGCGGCGGCAGCGTCCAGGCCAGCACCTCGGTGCGGGTCTACAGCTGGAGCGCGCTGGGCAGCGCTCTTGACGGCTATCTCTCCAGTTCCAGCAATCCGACGTCGGGCGCGGTGGCTGGCTACAGCTTTCTGGTCTTCAACCGCAGCGGCACGCTGTACACCCGCTCGGGCGGCAATCAGAGCCTGTCGACGGTCGAAATGCTGGCCTCGGCCAGCAAGCTGCCGTCGTCCGCGGCGATCCTGACCCTGGTCGACCAGGGCAAGCTGAATCTCGACACGCCGATCGCCACCTATCTGAACAATGCCGGCAACCCCATCACCTGGCCCAGCGACAAGGCGCTCATCACCATGCGCATGCTGCTGGCGCACACCTCGGGCCTGCCCGGACTCAATAACAACCAACCGGGTTGCCTGAATCAGCCGACCGGCACCACCCTGCAACAGTGTGCGCAGACCATTGCCAATGCCACTCTGGTGTACCAGCCCGGGGCGGATTTCAACTATGGCGGCGCGGACTATCAGGTCGCGGGCTATGTCGCCACGCTGATTGCGGGTGCGGCGAACTGGCAGGCCTTCTTCAACAGTGCAATCGCCGTGCCGCTGGGCGGCATTTCCAGCTTCAGCTACGGCGATGCCTCGACGGTGACCAACCCGCGCATCGCCGGCGGCGCGATGAGCGATGTGGCGGACTACGCGACTTTCCTGGAAATGGTGCAGGGTGGGGGCACCTACAACGGCACACAGGTGCTGTCGGCCTCGGCGATTTCGGTGCTGACGACCAACCAGATTGCGGGCTTGCCGGTGGCCTACACGCCGTTTTCTTCCAGTGCGGCGTCGGACTATCCGGGCTACGGGCTGGGTGTGTTCATTTCCGCTGCGTCCCTGTACCCGGGCAGCCCGGGGCCGGAATTCAGCGATCCGGGCCTGTACGGCAGTACGCCCTGGTTCGACAACGGATTGAATTATGGTGCGGTACTGCTGATCGACCAGGACACGCAAACCGGGCTGGACATGTGGAACGCGGCGCGGCCGCTGATCATCCAGCAGCTGACCGGAACCGCCAGCTAGCCGGGGCTTCCGGATTCCGTGCTGACGATCTCGCCGCCGCCAAGGCATTCCGCGCCGTCGTAGAGGACCAGGTACTGGCCGGCCGCGGCCGCGCGCTGCGGCTGCTCGAAATCGGCGACAACAGAGCCGTCGTTCAGCACACGCACGCTGCATTGCTGCAGCGACTGGCGATGGCGGATGCGCGCCTGCAGCGGGAGATCGAACTGCGCCGGCCGGCGGATCCAGTGAAATGGCACCGCCGCGATGCGCCGCGACATCAGCCGCGGATGATCGGCTTCCTGCGACACCAGCAGGGTATTGCGCGCGACATCCTTGCCAATCACGTACCAGGGTGCTTCGCGCGCACCGCGCTGGCCGCCGAGAGCCAGGCCGCGCCGCTGGCCGAGGGTGTAGTACATCAGCCCGCGATGCTCGCCGATGACGCGGCCGGCGTCGTCTTCCATCGGTCCCGGATTGGGTTGCAGATACTGCGACAGGAAGCCGCGGAATTCGCGTTCGCCGATGAAGCAGATGCCGGTGGAATCCTTGCGGCGGTGATTGGGCAGGCCGGCGCGGCGGGCAATCTCGCGCACCATCGGCTTGGTCAGGCCGCCGATGGGGAACAGCACGCGCTCGAAATGCTCGCGCGCCACCGCCGCCAGGAAATAGCTCTGGTCCTTGTTGTCGTCCACCGCGCGCAGCAGGCGCGGGCCGTCGGCCGCCTGCTCGATGCGGGCATAGTGACCGGTGGCGACGAAATCCGCGCCCAGCCGCAGCGCGTGCTCGCGGAACGGCTGGAACTTCACTTCGCGGTTGCACAGCACGTCGGGATTCGGCGTCTTGCCGGCGCGATAACCGGCGAGGAAATGATCGAATACACGGGCACGGTATTCGGCGGAGAAATCGACGCGATGCAGCGGAATGTCCAGCTCCTCGCACACCGCCCGTGCCGACTGGAAATCCTCGGCGGAGGTGCAATAGCCCTCTTCGTCCTCGGTCCAGTTGACCATGAACAGCGCCGACACACGGTAACCCTGCTCCTTCAGCAGCCAGGCGCAAACGGCCGAATCGACGCCGCCGGACAGGCCGACCACGACATGTGCCGCCGCCGCGCTCATGCGCGTTTTCCCGTCGCCGTGGACGCCGCGCGCGGCAGCAGCAGGAAACTAAGCAGCGGCACGGCGATGGCCACTTTGGCGGTGTCGATGGCGTAGAAAGTATTCAGCAGCGCCGGCACATCGAGCAGCTCTTCGCGCAGGCTGAAATAATCCAGCCCCATCCAGATCACCGAAGGCGCCGCGACCAGCATGGCCGCGGGGAGCAGGCGCCGTGCGTACAGACGCGATAGCACCCAGGCGAACGGCAGGCTCGCCAGCACTACGACAAGGGTATGGAGCAGTTCGTACCAGAGCCAGAAGCGCACATGCTCGTCGCCGATCAGGGACGACAGGAACGCCGGGGCATGCAGTGCCGTACCCAGGCCGATCACCTGCGGCAGCAGCACCGTGTAAAACGCGGCGCCGACCAGCAGGACAAGAGCGCCCTGCAAGGGACTGCGATCAAAGGGACTGGTCACGCGGCAATTATTACAGATGGTTGACCAGATCGAGCGGATAGCGCTTGCCGGCCAGGTAATCATCGACTCCACGCAGCACCATCGGGCTGCGATGGCGTTCGGCGCAGGCCGCCAGCTCGTCGCGGCTCATCCACAGGGCGCGCTCGATGCCGCTGTCGAGCGGCTGCTGCGGATGGTGCCGCAGGGCTTTGGCGGCGAAGGCCACGCGCAGGAAGCCGTGATCGAGCTGCGCCGGCTTGTAGGCATAGAGGCCGAGCAGGGCGGTCAGCTCGACTTCCCAGGCGCTTTCCTCCAGCGTCTCGCGCAGCGCGGCGGCGTAGAGGGTTTCGCCTTCGTCCCAGTGCCCGGCGGGCTGATTCAGCACCAGGCCCTCGTCAGCCCGTTCCTCCACCAGCAGGAACTGCCCTTCGCGCTCGATCACGCAGGCGACCGTGATATGCGAATCCCAGCTCATTGGCCCGGCGCGCCGGGCAGGTTGCCCCGGTTGCGCAGGTGGTAGTAGCCGCGTGTATCCGGCTGGCCCAGGCCGCCGGCCTGCAGGATGTTGACCAGCTGCGGATCGGCGTTGGGCTTGGCCTTGATCAGCACGTCGTAGTCGTAGCTGCGATTGGCCAGCAGATGGATTTCGCCGTTGGCGTCCAGTGGTCCGGACAGGGTTTCGACCACCACCTTGATGCTGTTGTCGCCGCTGCTGCCGGCGGCGGGCGGCTGGGTGCTGATGGTGCCCTTGAAATCGCCCAGCGGCAGCGGGTTCTTGCCCAGGGTGAAGGCCAGGCTGCGCAGTTCCAGTATGCCGCTGGCGGATTGCGGGATGCCGCCGCGCAGCTTGAGGCTGTCGATGTCGAAACGGGCCAGGCCATCCATCGGCACGAACGGAAAGCCCGCCACGGCGGCCAAAGCCTTGATGCTGCCGTCACCGTGGATGCCGGCGAGATTGATCCCGCCGAACACCAGGGCGGCGCGGCCCTTGAGATTGAGTTCCTGGTTGCCGCCATCGACGTGGAAGCTGGCGCGCAGCAGCGGCAGCCACCAGGGCTGGAAGCTCCAGCGCAGGTTTTGCAGCAGCGGCCGGCCGTTGATGCCCAGGGTCTGCATCTTGCCCTGATCGACGCTGCCTTCCACGCCGTAGAAATGGACCGGCGCGGTCGGCGCAGCGAACCAGGCGTAGAGCGTGGCGGCCGGAGCGGTGAGCAGCAGGGTCCACAGGAACACCAGCAGGCCGATCAGGATCAGGTTCCGTGCTTTCATTGCGCGCGCGTCAAGGTCAGGCGGGCGCTGACCGCGCCCGCTGTCGGACGCCGCTCGACCGCGATGTTGTCGATGCGCACGTTATAGTGTGATTGCAGGTCATCCACCCAGCGCAGCAGCGCATCGAACGATACGTCGTCGATCCACACGCGCACCTGCTTCTCGCCGTCCGGATTGATGCGCGACAGCGGCTTGCCCAGAACGCCGTCCTTGCTCGCCTGGTCCACCGCGGAGAGCAGCGAGACGTCGTTGCCGACGGCGAGCGTGCCAGCGGGCCGCGCCTGCTGCTGCGCACCGATCTGCTCGATGCGCACCGCCAGCGCGCGGGCCGACTCCAGCTCGTCGGCGCGGTGGCTGCGGGCCAGGGCGAAGGGCTGCCACAGCAGCAGCCAGATCAGCACCAGGGCCAGCACCAGGCCCGCCGCGGCGACAAGCAGCTGCTCGCGCGACTGCAGCGCCTCGAAGCGCGCGCGCAGCGGCGCCAGCTGGCGATTGAGCTGCGCCAGTTGCGGTTCCAGCTGTTCGCGCAGGGATTTCATGAGCATTTGCCCGCGGTCAGCTTGAGGCGGATCTTGGCGCCGCTTTCGCTGGAATCGGCCGACTGCACGTCCATCACGGCGCAGCGATTGCTGGCGTACCAGCCGCGCAGCTTTTCCAGCAGTTGCAGGTCGGTGCCGCTCAGATCGAGGAACAGGGCGCCCTCGCGATATTCGGCGTTGTTCAGCGTCAGTCCCGGAGTGGCGACCAGGCTGTCGGCGGCCTGCTGCAGCAGCGGCAGCGGTCCGCCCTGGCCATTGCCATGACTGAGGATCTGCGCCTGCTGCTCGACCTGGGTGCCTAGCGACACCGCGGCGACACGCTGGCCCGGGAACAGCTCGTTGAAGCGCGTTTCATTGGCGCTCTGCTGCGCCGCCGCGGCATGCTTGAAACGCAGCGCCTCGACCGTGTTGACGATGATGCCGAGCACGAACGCGGCCGCCAGCAGGCCCGCGGCAAAGCGCCAGGGGCGCCAGAAACGGTCCAGGCTCTCGCGCTGCGAATAGCCGCCCTGCAGCAGGTTGATGGCCTGCGCCAGGCGCAGATGCCGCACCATCGCCTCGAGGGGATGCTTGAAACCGGGCAGCAGCTCCAGGGGGCGCTGCAGCGGGGTGTAATCGATCTGCGAACCCATCGGCACCAGCACCCGCAGCGGGTGCGGCTTGCCGTTCTCGGCCAGTTGCAGGAACAGCTCGAAATCCTCCGGCACGCAGCTGAAGCCGCTGAATGGGCCGGTGCGGGCAGTCAGATGATCGGGCTCGGGCAGAACCGTCCAGGGGCCGCCCTCGTCCCAGGGCAGCGCCAGGGTTTCGGGGATCAGGGCTTCGGGCAGGACGTTGTGCTCGCGGAACGGCGCCAGCCACTCCTGCATGTGCGAGTGCGAGGCCACCGCCACCGGGAAGGCGCCGTCCGGCTGGCGCGGCCCCAGGGCGAAGTGCAGGGTTTCGACATCGTCGGCGAGCTGGTCTTCCAGCACGAACGGGGCCGCTTGGAGGACCTTGGCCGGTTGCCTGGCGGGCACCTTGACCTGGGTCAGCCGCACCTCCGCGCCGGGCACGAACACCACCAGCCTGCGGCCCGCCGCCTGGGCGATGACTTCGCGCAGAGGGGCCTCGCGCACGAACACGCTGGCGGGCGCGCCACCCAGGCCGTCGGTGCTGACCACGGCATAGGGTGTCGGCGCGTCACCGGAAGGTTGACGCAAGCGGATATACAGGGTTTCGCGCACAGTAAGGCGGCGGGCTAGGACGGCTGATTATTCGGTATTGGTGCTATGAGCGAGCACAACGGATACGCCGCTGCTCGGCCGGTAGAGAACACTGTACAACGCGAGGCGACCGCTGCCAATGAAAACCTCGGCTTGCAGCTCGAAATAGTTGCTGTTGACGCTCAAGGCGACCTGCCCGCCGGCGGTGCCGCTGGTGGTGCTGCTGGGGATGAAGGCGAATTCACCTGAACCGGTGATCTCGGTGGTGGCGGTGGCCGGCTGGGTCTTGCGCGCGGCGATGAATTTCTCCACCGCCCCCCGGTTGATGTTGTTGGCCAGCGACAGCAGCACCGGCTCCGGAGCGGTGTTGATATTGATCGGAGTGACCGTGCCGGTGCCGGTGGAAGCGGCGGTATTGGCGGGCAGGATGGGGACGGTGGAACCGGGAGTGGTCACCGGCAGCGCCGCGACATAAGGCAGCAGGGCCGCGTACAGCTCCTTGGTCATGCCCTTGACCAGCATCAGCTCGCTGACGCTGCGCATCGGCTGGTTGGCGGCGCGATAAGGCGGATCCTGCGACAGGTAATCCTGATCCTCCGCGCCGTAGCTGCCGGAACGCTGGTCATCGGCGTCGATCCAGTCGCGGATGGCATAGCCCATACCCTGGTACTTGGAACCGTTGAAATTCGGCAGGTTGTCGAGCAGGCGGTCGAACTGCTGGATGTACAGCATGGGGCCGGTGGCCAGCGTGGCGCTGCTGGCATTGGTGTTGAGCGTGCCCACACCCAGGTTGTTGAGGTTGAAGCGCCCCTGCAGATCCTCCATGTGTCCGCGGATGCCGCCGCCGTCGATCGGCAGGAAATCCACCGGCTGCGCCCAGATGCCGTTGAGCCCCACGGTCTTGTTGCCGGTGAGCTTGTAATCCTGCAGCAGGATGCCCTTGACCCAGGACTCGATGCCGGTGGCGTACCACAGCTCCGTCTCGGACTGGACCAGGTTGGCGCTGCGGTGCACCGAGATATTGGCCGCCTCGAACATCGCCACCGCGGCGATGCTGGCCAGGGCGACGACGAAGATGGC
>Ga0302317_10001626_pt1 | contig 16410 bp, 12 predicted proteins | sample III_Palsa_N3_3_FD_200450 | JGI IMG/M metagenome (GOLD analysis project Ga0302317, IMG submission 200450) | Peat permafrost microbial communities from Stordalen Mire near Abisko, Sweden - III_Palsa_N3_3 | ecosystem: Environmental > Terrestrial > Soil > Palsa > Peat permafrost | place: Sweden...
CGCGCAACGACAACCAGGTGGCGATCAACGCGACCTTGCAGATCGATCTGCTCGGCCAGTGCGGCTCGGAGAGCCTCGGCTGCTCGCCGTACTCGGGAACCGGTGGCCAATCGGACTTCGTGCGCGCCGCCAACCGTTCGCGGGGCGGCAAGGCGTTCATCGTCCTGCCCTCGACGGCGCGGGACGATTCGATCTCGCGCATCGTGCCGACCTTGACGCCCGGCACCCACGTGAGCACGAGCAAGAACGACGTCAACTACGTCGTCACCGAATACGGCGTCGCGCAGTTGCGCGGCAAGTCTGCAAAGCAACGCGCCGGCGAACTCATCGCCATCGCGCACCCGAAGTTCCGCGATTTCCTGAAAGAAGAGGCTGCGCGGATGGGATATCGCTGACCACGGAAAGACTGCCGCGTACCGCAACGTCTATCTGCTCGCCTTGCGTGCATAGAACGTGGCAACTGCCTCGATCTCGTCCCCGGTCATCGCGCGCGCCATGTTTCGCATCTGGCCATGGCTGTCGTTGTGTCTGTCGCCAGCCTGGAAGTTCTTCAGTTGCGCGATCAGGTACGGTCTCGGCATGCCTTCGAGCCACGGCGCACCGAGCTTCTGGTCGATGCCGCCGTGGCATGCGACACAGGGCGCGATATTGCGCAAGGGTGCTCCGACGCGCACGACGGCTGGCAACGCATCGGCGTAGGTCGTCGGCGCCCTTCGCGATTTCGGCAGATAGCCGTAGTAGGCGGCCAGGTCGCTGATATTCGCGTCGGAAAGCCCTTTCGCCAAGCCTTGCATGATCGGGCTGTCGCGCCGGCCGGAGCGGAAGTCCCTGAGCTGCTTGATCACGACTTCGGGGTACTGACCCGCCAGGTTGGGCGCATCCGATGTGCTCATGCCCTGCGCGCCATGGCACGTCGTGCAGCCGAGCGCGAGCGTCGCGCCACGTCCGATCGCATCGTCAGTCCCTGCCCTGGCCATCGAGCGGTCGAGGACGACGCCTGTGGAGGCGACGCCGGTCATGTCGATCGTGCCGTTGCCGCCCCATTGCGTCGGCACGCCCGCGGCGCGGCAAATGCTGGCCCAGGCGCCCGATGCCGAGAAATCGCTGGTGGCCGATGGCAGCCACACGAATCCCGCGAGAAACGACGCGGCAATCACTGCGAGCAGCCCCAGCACGCTAGCCTTGAACCAGGGATTTCGCCAGGACAAGAGACGACGGTCTTCCATCATCGCGCTCCGATCGGGATGACTGGCACGCTGGCCTGCTTCAGCGACGCGAGCTGGATGATCGGCACGCCGTAGTTGACGACGGTCAGCGCGATCATCATGCCAATCCACAGGCCGAAGCCGTTCAATGCAACGGGAACGCGGGCGCCTTCGTGGACGGCGCGACTGAACGTGTACGGCTCGACGGCCCCGGCACGGCGCCGCGCCGGAAGACTCGCGCGAGCCAGGATCCAGACGAACAGCGCAGCCGACACCACGACCAGCAAGCCCCCTGCCGCGGACGCCACGACCAAGCTCCCCTGCGACGCGATCGCCGGATCGCTGTAGTCGTAGTAGGCCATGCGTCTGGGCATGCCCATCAGGCCCACGAGGTGCCACGGCAACGTCAGCACCAGCATGCCGACGAACCACAGCCACAGCTGCGTCTTGACCTGGGCGGCCGGCAACGGCGCACAGCCGGTCAGCGTGGGCCACAGGTCATACGCGACCATGAAGTACATGATGACGATGGCACCGCCGAAGATCAGGTGGAAGTGTCCCGTGACCCACTGCGTGTTGTGCACCGTCTCGTTCATCTGGTAGCTCATGTTGATGAGCCCGCCCGCGCCGCCCAACCCGAGCATCAGGAACGAGAACGTCAGCGCCAGCATCATCGGGTTGCGCCACGGAAGCGCCCTGACCCATCCGAACGCTCCTTTGCCGCCACGCAGGCGCGCCACGATCTCGACGGAGGCGACGATGGTGAACACGGTGAGCAGCGTCGGCAACGACACCATCGCCGTCATCGCGGCATGCACGAACTTGAATCCCGCGCCGACCTCCGGATCCGCGAACAGATGATGGATGCCGATCGGCATCGAGAAGACCAGGAACAGCGCGAAGGCGATCCGACCCATCGTGTCGCTGTACAGGCGCGAGCCGATCGCGCGTGGCACGATCGCATAGAACGCGATGTAGCAAGGCATCAGCCAGAAGTAGACGATCGCATGCAGCGTCCAGGAGAAGAGCACGCGCGCAAGGCCGGCGTTGATCGTGTCCGTCCAGCCGAGCGATGCTGGAAGAATCAGCACGAGGATCTCGATGGCCGCACCGAGCGATGTCCACGCCCAGAGGAACGCGCCGGCGCAGTTGCCGTACATCGCGAGCGGCACCGCGGCGCCCGGGTTATCGCGCTTCCAGGCGCGCAGGTTGATCGCCATCAGCGCCACCCAGACCCAGGATCCGACGACCACCAGCACCACGCCCAGGTAATAGAACGGGCTGGCGATCATGGGCGGGTAGAACGTGTACAGCACCGACGCCTGGCCGAGCGCCACGGTGGTCGCCGCCATCGCGGTGCCTGCCAGCACGAGCCCGAAGCCGGCCCAGGCCCAGCGCAGGCCGATGAGCGGCCGCTTCAGCGCCAGCTCGGTGATCGCGTAGCCGAAGCCCATCGCAAGCAGCGTCGGCATCACGTAGCCCATCACCGTGCCGTGCGCCGTGACGGAACGGTAGTAATGCTCGGGGTTGTTGATCCAGGTACTCAGCGGCGAGCGGACGATCATCTGCCACTCGCCCAGGACGGCCGCGCCGAGGAACGCGACGAAGGCGACCCAGAAGTGCGCGAGGACGAGCCTGCTAGCGCGCAACACAGCTGAGCCTTTCCACGCCGCGCGACTTCGCGAAGAAGTCCGCCGCAGACAGCACCTGCACGTGGGCCCACATCGCCTCGTGGCCGGTGCCGCAGTATTCGTGGCAAGGCATCAGGGCCTCTCCGGTCTTGTGGAAGCTGGTGGTGAACGTCGACACGAAGCCCGGCACCAGCATCGTGTTGACGTTGGTCGTGCCGATGATGAAGCCATGTATCGCATCGGTGCTCGTCGCACGGAACATCACCGGCATGTCGACCGGCACCACCAGGCATTGCGGCTGGAAGGAATACTGCTGCGCGATCAGCCTCACCGTCACCTTGCCGTCGGCACCGACGGCCGTTCCGAGATTGCTCTCGATGAACTCGCCGGCGATGTGCAGCGTCTTCACGTCGACGGTCTCCACGCGCGACGGCGGCATCGCGGCCCAGTGCAGGCCGGTGACCACCATCATCGCGACCAGAAGCAGCAGCACTCCCCCGACGACGATGGCCCAGCGGCGTTCCGCAGCGATGGCGACTGCTTCGGATCGACTGCCTTCGGGTGCGGAGACGTTCATTGCATCACTCCCCGCGGCAGATACGCGAAGACATAGAACGCGACCCACAGCGCAATGACGATCGCCATCGCGACGCCAGCGACTGCATAGGCACCGATCGGGCCGCTCTCGACGATGGCATCGATGAACGCCTGTTCGCCGACTCCCTCGGCTGTATCATCTTCCTTGTAGGGCATCGTGTTCCTCAATCCGGTAGCAGCTTGCGCAATTCGTTGACCTGGCTCGGGGTCACGGGCGTGCCGCTGTTGCCCCAGGCCTCGCGAACGTAGGTCACGACGGCCGCAGCTTCGCTGTCGCGCAGGACCTGGCCGAAGGGCGGCATCCCGTACGGCCGCGGATTCTTGAACGTGCCCGGCGCATACCCTCCGTTGAGCACCATGCGGATGGAGTTGACCGGCGAGGCCATCGTGATCGATCGATTGCCCGCGAGCGGCGGATACGCCGGCGGCTGCCCCTTGCCCTCGTCGCCGTGACACACGGCACATTGCGTGGCGTACACCTGCCGGCCCGACTCCAGCACTGCCGGATCGACGAGACGCGCTTCGCTCGTCGCAGCCGGAGCGGCATCGCGCATGGGCAACGCCTTCAGGTAGACCGCCATCGCCGTGGCGTCGTCGTCCGTCAGGTACTGCAAGCTGTCGTAGACGACTTCGGCCATCGGTCCGTACGTCGTCGCCCGGTGCGAGGCTCCGGCCTGAAGGAGGTCGGCGATCTCGCCCACCGGCCAGTCGCCCAGGCCCGCTTCGCGGTTGGACGTCAGCGACGGTGCGTACCAGTTCTGGTTGGGGATCATGCCGCCCTCGAACGCCTTCGATTCGCTCGACCCGCCCAGCGCGTTGATCGCGGTATGGCACATCGCGCAGTGTCCCAGCCCCTGAACCAGGTAGGCGCCACGATTCCATTGCGCGGATTGCGCCGTATCGGGCACGAACTCGCCCTCGCGAAAGTACAGCGTTCGCCAGCCGACCAGCATCTCGCGGTTGTTGAACGGAAATCTCAGCTCGTGCGGACGGTTCTTCTGCTGCACCGGCGTCACGGACTGCAGGTAGCTGAACAGCGCATCGGAATCGCTTCGGGTCACCTTGGTGTAGGACGCGAACGGCATGGCGGGATAGAGCAGCGCGCCGTCGCGCGATACCCCCGTATGCATCATCCGATAGAAGTCGTCGGCATTCCAATGTCCGATTCCGGTGTCGTCGTCAGGCGTGATGTTGGGGACGAAGAGGCTTCCGAACGGCGTCGGCATCTCGCGGCCGCCGGCGAACTGCCTGCCGTTGGGAACGGAGTGGCAGGCCACGCAATCCCCGGCGCGTGCCAGATATTCGCCGCGCGTCAGGGTCGCGACCGCGGCGACGACGCTCTTGCCGCGAACCGTCTGCGGCAACAGTCCAGGACGCAATGCGTACAGGAGCACGGCGGCGATGGCCGCCAGAAGCACCAGTCCGAAAAGCAGGCGCGCGGCGAGTCTCATTCATCCCCCTGTCGCTGGCTGCCGCAGGCCAGAGGGAGGCGCCCCACAGGCGCCGACTGAGGCACCGGGTTCTTCGGCGTGTCCTGCTGCGACAGCCAGGCGGCGACCGCCGTCATGTCGCTGTCCGTCAGTCGGGACGCGACGTGCTTCATGCAATCCGGCTCGATGGCATGGCGCTCGCCGACACGCCAGCGCGTCAATTGGCTGACGATGTAGTTGGCACGCAATCCGACCAGTCCGGGAATGCCGGGCCGCGTTCCAGTCAGGGCCAACCCGTGACACGCCATGCAGGCAGGGACACCGAGGTGCGTGTCTCCGCTTGTCACGAGGCTGCGGCCGCGCTGTATCACCACGTCAGTGGTTGTCGCGGCCGAAGGAGGCGCGAATGGCGGCCGTTCGTTGGCGAAATGCTCGGCAATCTCGCGCAGGTAGCTGTCGGGCATGTACGCGACGAGATAGTTCATCGGCGTATACCTGCGCGTGCCGTCCCGAAACGCGGCCAGCTGGTTGTACAGGTAGCCGGAGGGCTTGCCGGCGATGCGCGGGAACGCGGCGGTGCCTTCGCCACTGCGCCCGTGGCACGTCACGCAACCTTGAAGCCGGGCATCGATGGAGTCCAGTTCCTTGAATGCCGGGATCGTGTTGTCGCTCGGGACGGGCTGGGCGTGTGCGACAACAGAAATCGCGACGCAGGCCGACATCGCGAACCGGACCAGGGTCGTGCGAACGCGGGAAAGGCCAGCAGTCGTCACTTCGCTCCAACGGCCAAGGAGATGAACCACCGGGGTCGGATGGGACCACCGGGCAATGCAACGCCGTCACAGTTTCGTCAAGGCGCATGGCAGCGTCCGTGCGTTACCGAACATAGCGAAAGGTTCGGCCGCGCTCGAAGGGCCGGTGCCCTGTGTTGCCAGACAGGGGTGCGCTGACGTACCCGCGTTCAACGAACCGCAAGCCACGCGCTTGCGTCTGTCATCGCACAGACGGGCGCCCGCACGTGCGCGCACGCTGGAGCTCAATCACATGCTCAAAGGAGAATCACCATGCAGATCGGAATGATCGGCCTCGGCCGCATGGGCGCCAACATGGTCCAGCGCCTCGCTCGACAGGGACATGCGTGCGTCGTCTATGCGAGGAAACCGTCCGTGGTGGCGGCCGTCGTCGCCGCGAGCGGCGGCGATACGACCGGCGCGGCGTCGATCGCCGAGCTGGTATCCAGGATGACGCCGCCGCGCGCCATCTGGCTGATGGTGCCGGCCGGCACGGTGGATCATCTGCTGCGGGAACTGCTGGCGTGCATCGCTCCCGGCGACATCGTCATCGATGGGGGCAACTCCTACTACCGCGACGACATCCGCCGCGCCGAAGGCCTCACTGCCTCGCAACACCATCACGTCGACGTCGGCACCAGCGGTGGCGTCGCCGGCATCGATCGCGGCTACTGCCTGATGATCGGCGGCGAACGCGCGGTCGTCGATCACCTGAAGCCGATCTTCGAGTCGCTCGCGCCCGGCGTCGGCACGGCCGCGCGCACGCCCGGCCGCAGTGGCGCGGTGTCCGCTGCGGAGCAGGGCTTCCTGCACTGCGGAACCCACGGCGCGGGCCACTTCGTGAAGATGATCCACAACGGCATCGAGTACGGAATGATGGCGGCCTACGCGGAAGGCCTCAACATCCTGCGCCACGCCAACATCGGCAAGGACACGGGCACGTCCGGTCCCGCCAGCGACGCCGAGACCACGCCACTGCGCGACCCGGAGTTCTACCGCTACGACATGGACTTGCCGGAGATCGCCGAGGTCTGGCGTCGCGGCAGCGTGGTGGCCTCCTGGCTGCTCGATCTGACCGCCAGCGCGTTGCACAAGGAGCCCGGCCTGGCGAGCTACAGCGGCCGCGTATCGGACTCGGGCGAAGGCCGCTGGACGCTGTTGGCGGCCATTGACGAAGCGGTGCCGACGCCCGTGCTCAGCGCCGCCCTGCACGAGCGCTTCTCGTCGCGCGGCGAGGCGGACTTCGCGAACCAGGTGCTGTCGGCCATGCGCCACGAGTTCGGCGGACATCTGGAGAAGCCCGCGCCAGGCACGAAGTAGTCCGTGCACGGACGCCGCGGTGCCGGCGTCCGCGCGCCGTTCAGCGCGGCTTGGCGATCGCTTCGAAATCGTCCCGATACTCGTCGAGTACCTGTCGCGTGAAGCGCCCGATCGCGGCGTACTCGAACTCGGTGAGATTGGCGAGCGACACCCGTGCGGAGGTGTTGACCACCTCGAACCCGTTGCCCGGCAACAGGACGACCCCTGTTTCCTCGGCAAGGCGAAACAGGAAGCGCGTGCCCAGGTCCTGCTTGACGAACCAGGCCTCGAACGCCGGCCCGTACAGCTTCCCGCCGATCTCCTTCAGGTCGATCAACGTGTAGTAGTCGACGTCGTTCGGTTCCCGCGACGGCGTGACGCCCATCGTCGTGAACAGCGTCCGATAGCGGTTGCGGATCAACTGCTTGGCGCCCGCCTTGTAGCGATGTTCGCGATCCATCAGGCCATTGAGTGCGAAAAGCGCCATCTGCAATTGTTGCGGCACCGACAGCCCGGCGGTGTGGTTCAACGCGACCGCACGGCTGTCCGCGACCAGCCGGTCGATGAAGGCCAGCGTTCGCGGCTCGGTCGTCAACGTGGCGTAGCGCGCATCGAGGTCGCGCATGGCGGCGTCGGGAAGTCTGGCCAGCGCCGAATCGAACACGTTGTCGACGTGCAGCGCGATCGCGCCAAGCCGCCATCCGGTCGCGCCGAAGAACTTCGAGAACGAGTAGACGCACAACGTGTTGCGCGGGCACTTCGCGAACAGCGACACGAAGTCGTCGGCGAACGTCCCGTAGACGTCGTCGGTGACGATCATCAGGTCGGGCCGCTTCTCGCTCACCAATTTCGCCAGTTGATCCAGCACGGCGTCCGACAGCCTGGTGGACGGCGGGTTGCTGGGGTTGACGAGGCAGAAGACCTTGATGGCCGGGTCCAGCAGCTTGTCGATCTCGGACTGCGGCAGTTGCCAGTCGGCATGCTCGTCCATGCGGATGTCGACGATCTCCAGGCCGTATTCCGCCAGCGTCGGGATCTCGAGATAGGGCGAGAAGATCGGCGTGGCGATGGCGATGCGGTCACCGGGTGCGATCAGACGGTTGGCACGCAGGCTCTGGAAGATGTAGGTCATCGCCGCGGTGCCGCCTTCGGTCGCGAACACCGAGAAGTCACCGCTCGGTGCGACCGGACCGAACATCTCCTGGCGCAGGTAGGCCTTCACGATCTCCTCGACGTGCACCAGCATGCGTGGCGGGGTCGGATAGTTGCAGCCCAGGAAGGCGCTCACCATCTCGAACAGGAAGTCTTCCTGGTCGAGACCCAGCTGATCCTTCACGTAGGAGAGCGCCGAACGCAGGAAGCGCACGCCGTCGGTCAGCCGATGGGCCGTGGCGTAGGCATCGAAGCGTTGCACGATGCCCTCGGCCTCCGGCAGGCCGCCGAAGCCGCTGTCGAGGTAGGAATAGGAGCGCTCGGCCTCGCGCATGGCGAAGTCGCCGAGCGCGAGGAACGCCCAGCGCGGCAACGTCGCCAGGAAGTTCGGATTGCCGCGTCCGGCGTTGAGCATCAGGCGTTGCGCGTCGGAGGTGGCCACCGCGATCAGTTTGTCCTTGAGCTCGAACGGGCTGAGGGCGGCGAATTGGCTGTAGTCGGGTGCGGTCATGAGAGATTCCGGTGAAGCGTCGATGCGGGATCAGGGTCCGGCGTTCGTCTTGACGATGCCGACGATCACGGGGCCCCACAGGGTCAGGAAGACGTTGGCGACCGCGTACGTGACGGTGAAGGCGACCACGGGCGTCGCATTGCCGGCCCTGGCCAACAGGGCCGCGAAGGCCGGGTTCGCGCTGCGCCCGCCGGCGACACACGCGAGCGCCTCGATCGGGTTGCGGATGCGCAGGACGAAGTACGAGAAGAAGAACGTGACGACTTGCGGGATCAGCGTCACGCAGACGCCCAGCAGCAGCAAGGTCAGCCCCGATTTCTGGATCGCGACGAGCGCCTGCGGTCCGGCGGAAATGCCGACGATCCCCACGAAGACGGCCAGTCCGAAGTCACGCAGGAACGTCGACGCGCCCACCGGCAATGCGGCAAAACTCGGGTGCACGCTACGCAGCCATCCGAAGAACAGCCCCGACAGCAGGCAGCCGCCGCCGCTGCCGATGGAGATCGGGATACCCGCCAGCCGGAACTGGATCATCCCGACCAGCATGCCCACCAGCATGCCGATGCCGAAGAAGACGAAGTCCGTCGCCGCGGCGGCGGAGATCTTGTAGCCCAGCTTGCCCTGCGCGCGATCGAGATCGCGCGGACTGCCGACGAGGTGCAGTTCGTCGCCCGTATGCAATTCGAGCTTGTTCAGCAAAGGCAACTCGATGCCCATGCGCTTGACGAGCGTCAGGAAGACGCCGTGGCGCGTCGCGGCATTGGCGCTGTCGTGGATGTCTCCCACGGTGCGGCCGCTCAACGCCTTGTTGGTCAGGACGATCTCGCGGTTCTCCTGCACGAGACGCAGGCCGGCGGGCGCATCGACTTCGCGGCCAAGCTTGATGGCGAGGTTCTCGAGGACGGCCGGCGTCCCCGTGATCGCGACGAGGTCGCCCACGTTGATGGGCGTCGTATCGACGACCTCGACCGACTTGCCGTCACGCACGACGACCTCGACGGAGGCGTCGGACATCTCGGCATCGAGCGCCAGCGCCGTCTTGCCGATCGCGGAGCTATCCGCCGCGATCGCGTACACGCGCGTATCGACGGCGTTGATGGCGTCGAACTGGCCCGGATCGAGTTCCTGCTTTCCGCCCGACAGGGATGCCGCCAGCTTCACGGCTTCGGCGCGGATGTCCCACTTCATCACCATCGGCAGGAACCACGTGACCATCAGGATCGGGCCCAGCGAGCCGAAGATGTAGCAGACGGCATAGCCGACCGCCACGTTGGTCTGCATCGTCTTCACCAGCTCGGGCGACAGGCCCAGGCGCGAGATGGCGTCGCCGGCCGTTCCGATGATGGCGGACTGCGTCAGGCCGCCCGCCGCGAGACCTGCCGCCATGCCACGATCCAGGCCGAAAGCCCACGCCGCCAGCAGGACGCACAACAGGCCGGTAGCGCACATCACGAACGACGAGGCCAGCTGGTTGAGCGAGCGCCGGTTCAGCGCATGGAAGAACTGGGGCCCACCCTGGAAGCCGACGGCGTAGATGAACAGCGCGAAGAAGATCGCCTTGATGCCGGGATCGATGGCGACGCCGAGCTGTCCGATCACCACGCCCACCAGCAATGTGCCGGCGATGCCTCCCAGCGTGAAACTGCCGACCTTGAAGCGTCCGACGAAGTACCCGAGCGAGACGGTGAGAAAGAGCGCGAGCAAGGGCTCGGCCGTGAACAGGCGATGCAGGAGTTCCATGGGGCTTTCGGGCAGGCCAGGTCGTTGTGGGGAAAGTCGTACGCGCAAGAGGGACGAATCCGGCGAGGCACCCAGCTTGGGCGTGCTCGGGGCAGCCGTCTGTGCGATTTCGCACCCAGCACACGGCGCGCCTGCCCCGCGCGCGGGGCAGGCGTTCAGTCTTCGATGCGATCCATCGTCACGGGGTCGTGATCTGAGCCGGCCGCGGCTTCGAGCGCCGTAGAAAGTCACCGGATAGCAGGCGAGCGGCAGGATCGTCTCCCGCATGCCGCGGGCACCTTGATCTTCCGATCCGCTTTGCACTTCGACACGGGGCTGCGTCTGCCAACGCACAGACCTGGGCGCGCGGGCCGCGCACCGTGAGGCATCGCACTCGCCTCCCGGCTCCCTGCCCTTCGCGGCGAGCCCCCAACTCGACACCTGAAGCAACCTCCATGTCCTATCAAAGCGCCAACCCCAACGCCTGCAACTGCTCAGGAGCGTCGAGTACCTGAGTGCTGCACAGCACCAGCACGCCCTGGCCTCGGCCGAGACCTGCTTCCGGAGCTGGAGGAAGGCGACCCATGCCGAACGTGCGGGCGTACTGAGCCGGGCCACCGTGCTGCTGCGCGCGCACGTGGACGATTTCGCGAACTTCGAGACTTCGGAGATGGGCAAATCAACCTGAAAGGGACCCCATGCACGCCATGGTGTTGAACAAGATCGGCGAGCCGCTCGAATGGACGGAACTTCCGGACCGCGAGCCGGGGCCGGGGCAGATCCGCGTCACGGTCGCCGCCTGCGGGGTCTGTCGAACCGACCTGCACGTCGTCGACGGCGAGCTGCCGCAACCCCAGGTGCCCATCGTCCCCGGGCATCAGATCGTCGGCCGCATCGATGCGCTCGGAGCCGGTGTCGAGGGACTGACGCTCGGTGAGCGCGTGGGCATCCCCTGGCTGGGCCACACTTGCGGCGTCTGTCCGTATTGCAGGATGCAGCGCGAGAACCTGTGCGACAGCCCCTTGTTCACCGGCTACACGCGCGACGGCGGCTACGCCACGTCGACCGTGGCCGATGCACGCTTCGCCTTCCCGTTGGGCGATGCCGGCAGCGACGAATCGCTCGCACCCCTGCTCTGTGCCGGCCTGATCGGCTGGCGCGCGCTGGGCATCGCCGGCGACGGCAAGCGACTGGGGTTGTTCGGATTTGGCGCTGCCGCCCATATCCTGGCACAGGTCGCGCAATGGCAGGGTCGCTCGGTGTTCGCGTTCACGCGGCCGGGTGACCTGGCGACGCAGGGGTTCGCGCGCAGCCTCGGGGCAACCTGGGCCGGCAGCTCCGACGAGACGCCGCCGCAGGCGCTGGACGCGGCGATCATCTTCGCGACCGCGGGGGAGCTGGTGCCGCTGGCCCTGAAGGCGGTGCGCAAAGGCGGTCGGGTGGTTTGCGCGGGCATCCACATGAGCGATGTCCCGAGCTTCCCGTACAGCGTGCTGTGGGAGGAGCGGCAGCTGCTGTCCGTAGCCAATCTCACGCGCCAGGACGGGCTGGATTTCCTCGGTCTCGTGCCGAAGATCGGCATCGTCACCAAGACCACCCGATACCCGCTTCAGCAGGCCAACCGGGCCCTCGCAGATCTGCGCGCCGGTCGCTTCGAGGGCGCGGCGGTCCTGATTCGCTGAGATCGGTCCGCCGTCAGTCTGCGGGCCGGGTGGGAGATCGGGGCCGGGCAACGCGCGGTCAGTCTTCGCCCCAGTAGCCTGCGCGACCGTAGTGTTCGTGCAGACCGCGCTCCTGCGCGCGGTCGGGCAGCGTCTTGCCGTCGTATCGTGGCGCGTCCTTGACGGCCTGCCGCGTCAGTTCCACGGAGACCGTGGCGTCGATCCAGCTGATGTCGGCGATCCACGGCGGCGCGATCAGCACCTGGTGGCCCACCCACCAATCGCTGGTGTTGACGATCAGGTATCGAATGGCCCAGCTCTCGTCGTCGACGACGAAACCTTCGACGTGACCGATGTCGCCATCGCTCGCATGAAGGTGATAGCCGGAGATCGCGCGACAGCTGCGCAGATGCGGATCGTCGCCACGCTGGCGATGGAACGCAGCCTGGGCCTCGACGAACTCCTGCTGCTTGCGCGTGAGCCCGGCGGACTCGTCCCCGCGGTGCGCAGCCAACATCAGGGCAGGCAAGGTGGAATTGCCCCACATGCCCGAGCCACCCCAGTAGAAGGGATAGCCGTAGTAGCCGTAGTTCTCCACCTCGTGCTGACGCGACACGGGTTTGTGGGTGTCGATGTCCGGGCTCATCCTGACCTGCTCCCGCGTCACCGTCGCAGGCAGCATCTTGGCAGACGCATCGGGTCGGCCGACGGCCAGCGGAGAGATCAATACCGTCCTGCCGGCGAGCCAGTCGTCGGTTCTGACAACGAGAAAGCGGACCGCCCAGAACTGGTCATCGAAATAGAAATCCACGAGCCGGCCGATTCGTCCATCGGTCGCCTCGACGACAAATTCGTCCAGGTCGTTCACTGTGCGCAGCATGAGTCGGACTCCGTTGTCAAAACTGGGCCGCAAGGGATCCGAAACCCGCCCCGTACCAGGTCTTGCCATAGTGTTCATACAGCCTGATCTCGCGCTCCTGGTTCAATTCGTCGCCCGCAACGTAGGGCGGTGCGGCCTTCACCGACTCGCGGCTGAGATCGACCGAAACGGTCTGATCGCCCCAGTTGACCGCCGTGAGCCAACGCGGCGCGATCAGCGCCTTGTGACCGAGCCACCAGTTGCTCGTGTTGACGACGAGGTAGCGGACGGCCCAGGTCTCGTCGTCCAGGAGAAAGCCTTCGACGTGCCCGATCTCGCCGTCGCTGGCGTGAAGGTGATAGCCGACGACTTCGTTGCAACTGCGCAGATGCGGATCCTCGTTGCGACGACGATCCCGCTCCGCGCGCCTGTAGGCTTGTTCTTCGCGCTCCTGCTCGGGCCGCATCGACCCGGCGTTGATAAAGCCAGGGGTCAGGGCATACGGATACATGCCGTTGCCCCACATGCTTGCGCCGCCCCAATAGTCGGGATAGCCGTAGTAGCCGAGATACAGGCTTTCGTTCTGACGCGACACGGGCTTGTGCGTCTCGATGTCCGGGCTGTTCCTGACCTGCTCCCTGGTGATGACCACCGGCAACGTTCGCTCGATCCAATCAGGCTCGTGGATGGAAATGGGCGAGATCAGCACCGTTCGGCCCACGAGCCAGGTTCCGGTGTCGACGACCAGGTAGCGGATGACCCACGCATCGTCGTCGAAGTAGAAATCCTTGACGTGGCCGATGTCGCCATCGGTGGCGCCGATCGAGTAGTGCTCGAGATCCTTGGTACTGCGCAACATGGTTGATTCCTCTTGAACTGCCGAGCGATGTGGATCGGCGAAATTTCTGACGCGCTGCGTGCGTCGGGGATGTCGGGCTCGATCAGGCGCGCGGGCGTTTGTCGATGATCGATGCATGCCCGCAACCAGTGTTCGTCCGTGCGCTGACGACCTACGCAGGTTGGTGCACAGACTCCTGCGGGGAACACGACGAGACTCCGACACCGAAGGCAAGGGCAATTCATGAGCCCGGAGCGCGAACGTGAATGGCAGGCGATCCGCAAGACGCTCGTAACAGGTGCGAGGGATCGCGCCGCACGCTCTCGAATCGACGTGTTCGCTACCGCACAGATCACGCGGCCTTTCCCGTGCACCCTCGGCCAGATGACCGATGCTTCGCCAATCTCAGCACAAGCCGCTGCGCCACCCACCAAGGCGACGGGACTGACCAGCGCCGAAGCCCGCCAGCGCCTGGCGTCCACCGGCGCCAACAGCCTTCCAGACGACGCCGTTCATCCCTTGCGGGTCGCGCTCAAGCAACTGTGGGCGCCCGTCCCGTGGATGCTGGAAGGGACGATCCTCCTGGAACTGGCCTTGGGCCAGACCGCGGAGGCCGCCATCATCGCCGTGCTGCTCTTATTCAACGCGGGACTCGGAATGTTCCAGCAGAACCGCGCGCAGGCGACGCTCGCAGCCCTGCGGTCACGTCTCGCACTCACCGCCTCGGTTCGGCGGGATGATCAATGGAGGACCTTGCCCGCATCGGAAGTGGTTCCCGGGGACGTCGTCAAACTCTCGCTCGGCGCCGTCGTGCCTGCAGACGTGCGCTTGACAAGCGGTGGCGTGCTGATCGATCAGTCGATGCTCACGGGCGAATCGGTACCCATCGAAGCCGGACCCGGACTGCAGACCTACGCCGGCGCCCTGGTACGGCGCGGCGAGGCGGTCGCCGAAGTGACCGCGACCGGAGAACGCACGCGGTTCGGTCGCACCGCGGCGCTGGTGCGTGACGCCCACGCCGTCGATTCCCAGCAGAGGGCCGTCCTGCGCGTGGTCAGCTATCTCGCCTTGTTCAACGGGTCGGTCATCGCCATGCTGGCGCTCTATGCCTGGCACATCGGCATGACCTACGCAGGCATCGTTCCACTGGTGCTGACCGGGGTACTCGCGTCGATTCCCGTCGCGCTGCCCGCCACGTTCACGCTCGCCGCGGCCCTCGGAGCGCGTGCGCTGGCCAGCGTCGGCGTATTGCCCACGCGCCTGTCGGCCGTGGACGAAGCGGCGACGATGGACGTGCTGTGTGTTGACAAGACAGGCACGCTCACGCTCGATGCCTTGTCGGTGAGCGCCGTGCGTCCGCTGGCGGGCTTCTCGACGGCGCAGGTGCTGTCCCTCGCGGCAATGGCGAGTGCGGAAGGCGGCCAGGACCCGCTCGATGCCGCCATCGTGAAGGCCGCACTCGCAGGAGCGCAGCAGGCTCCGCCAGCGAGTGCGCTCCGGTTGATCAAGTTCACGCCCTTCGATCCCGCCTCGAAGATGTCGGAGGCGACGTTCGGCCTGGAGGGCGGTGCGGTACAGCGTGTGGTCAAAGGCGCGCCGGCCGTGATCCTGGCGATCGCCACGCCACCGCCGGGAGCGGCGAAGATCGCCATGGACCTCGAGGGGCAAGGCTTTCGCGTCCTGGCCGTCGCATCGGGCACGCCTGGGGCCTTGAAGCTCGCCGGCTTCATCGCCCTGAGCGATCCCCCACGCGCAGATTCGGCGGCCCTGGTCACCCAGTTGCGAACGATGGGCGTGCGCACGCTGATGGCCACCGGCGACTCCGCATTGACGGCGGCGTCGGTCGCCCACGCGGTCGGGCTGGACGGTGCCGTCTGCCCGCCCGGTGCGATCCCTGCGACGCTGCTGCCCGAGACGTATGCCGTCTTCGCAGGCGTCCTGCCGGAAGACAAGTTCAAGCTCGTCCAGATCCTGCAGAAATCCGGCCATACCGTCGGCATGTGCGGGGACGGCGCCAACGACGCGCCGGCGTTGCGACAGGCCCAGATGGGGATCGCGGTATCGACGGCCACGGACGTCGCGAAATCGGCGGCAGGCATGGTGCTCACCAGCGCCGGCCTGGCGGGCATCCTCGCGGCGATCAAGGAGGGTCGCATCACCTTCCAGCGTATCCAGACCTACACGCTGAACTCCATCACCAGCAAGATCCTGCAGGTGATGCTGCTGTCGGTCGGTCTGCTGGTCACCGGGCAGGCGATCCTGACGCCGATGCTGATGGTCATCATCATGATCACCGGCGACTTCCTGGGCATGTCGCTCACCACGGATCATGTGCGGCCCTCCGCCACCCCCAACGTCTGGCGCATCGGCCGCCTGACGCTGGCCGGAGCGATCATGGGCATCGGTTCGCTGGTGTTCTGCTGCGCGGTGCTCGGTGTCGGCGACTTCGTGCGGGGCTACGACATCGACCGCCTGAGGACGCTCGCGTTCGTGGCGATCGTCTTCGTCAAGCAAGCGACGACGTATACGAATCGGGAGCGCCGCCATCTCTGGAGTTCGCGCCCGAGCGCCTGGCTCGTCGCGTCGTCCATGGCCGACGTGGCGATCGCTTCGACACTGGCCATCGCCGGCATCGCCATGACGGCGCTGCCGATCGCAGTCGTGGCGCAGACGCTGGGCGCGGCCGCCGTCTTCGCCTTTGTTCTGGATGCAGTCAA
>Ga0302317_10001640_pt1 | contig 16350 bp, 8 predicted proteins | sample III_Palsa_N3_3_FD_200450 | JGI IMG/M metagenome (GOLD analysis project Ga0302317, IMG submission 200450) | Peat permafrost microbial communities from Stordalen Mire near Abisko, Sweden - III_Palsa_N3_3 | ecosystem: Environmental > Terrestrial > Soil > Palsa > Peat permafrost | place: Sweden...
CAAGCCCTCCGACGGACAAAAGAAATGCCGGCGCCTATCGCAAGGCCCCGACAGAAAAGACGCTCATTATAGCGGTGCCCTTGTGCACGGCACAAGTCACAACTGCCCTGCCATTACAGGGACTTGCACACGATTTCCGCTGCTGCCGGCAGGGCGGTGGCGCGGCTGAAATAAAAGCCCTGCCCCAAATCCGCTCCAAGTGCCCGCAGGGAGTCAATTTGTTGTTTTGTTTCAAGACCTTCGCTGATCACGTCCATCCCCAGCTCATGCGCCAGCTTGATCACCGCGGCGACGATCTTGGTCCCCGCCAGGCCGGCATCGAGCTGCAGGACGAAGGAGCGGTCCAGCTTGAGGGTGTCGATCGGCAGCCGGTGCAGATAGGACAGCGAGCTGTAGCCGGTGCCGAAATCGTCCAGCGAGATCTTCAGCCCGCGCTCGCGGCAGGCCAGCAGCAGGCGCAGGCCTTCATCCAGCCTTTGCAGCAGCACCGACTCGGTGATTTCCAGCTTGACCCTGGACGGGTCGACGGCGTGCAGCAGCAGCGCCCGGTCGATGGCTGGGAGCAGTTCCGGGTCGTCGAACTGTCGGCTGGACAGGTTGATGCTCATGAACAGCTCCAGCTCCGGACGTTCCGCCCCGAGCCGGGCCAGGGCGGCGCAGGCGCGGTCGATGATCCAGCGCCCGATGCGGTTGATCAGCCCGGATTCCTCCGCCACCGGGATGAACTCGGCCGGCGATACCATGCCGCGCTGCGGATGCGGCCAGCGCAGCAGCGCCTCGAAACCGGCCAACCGCAGGTTCGACAGATGCACGATCGGCTGGTAGTACAGCTCTAGCTCGTCGTGTTCCAGCGCCAGCGTCAGTTCCTGCTCGGCCTGCAAGCCGGCGTGCGCCATCTTGCGGTCGTCGTCGTCGTCGGGATGCGTTGTGAGTGTGGATCCGGATTCCGCGGCATTGCCCTTGAGCAGTTCGCGGCAGCGGTTGCTGAGAGTGCGCAGCAGATGGCGCAGCATCGGGTTGGCGCCTTGCAGGCGTTCACCCAGATAGTCGTGGGTGACCAGAGTCAGGATGGTCGGCTCGGCTGCGCGCGCGCCGGCGGAGCGTGTGCGTTCGCCGAACAGGGCCATCTCGCCGAACAGTTCCTGCACGCCAAGCCTGGCCACCACGCCGCCCGGACGATGCGGATCGTGGCAGATCTCGATGGCGCCGGACTCGATGATGTAGGCGCAGTCGCCCCGTTCGCCTTTCTCGAAGAGAACTTCGCCGGCCGCCAGTTGATGCCGGAATCTGTCCGTCACGCTTCCCCCTCCGGCCGCCCGCCGGCGTCATCGCGGTTCGCGATCGTCGGCATGACGGTGTCGCCCGATTCTTCCTCAAGCCGGGCGGCGGTTCAATGCCGGAGGTGATAATTCCCACGCACCCCCGGATACCGCAGCGCTCACTTCAGGGTGAACTCCACCCGGGTCGACGGCCCCTTGTCGGTGATGCCGCTGGCGTCCATCTTCGGCGCGACGGTGAAGATGCGCCCCGCGTCGATCTTGCCGGCGAACCATTGCTGGACCACGCTGGCGCGGCGCTGGGCCAGCGCGGTCAGGTCGGCATCGCCGACCTTGGCGTTGTCCAGCAGCAGCTGCTTCATCTGGTCCGGCGGAATGGACTTGGCGATGCCGACGAAATTGCGCGGCTTCTTGATGTCGGCGTCGCTGTAGGCCTTGGCCAGGTACTTGTCGTAGTCCGCCGGGTCCAGCTTGATGCTGTCGAGGTCGATGCTTTCGCCCTTGCCGACCAGGTCCTTGACCTTCTGGCGCTTGACCTGCTGGTCCACCGCCGCCTGCTTCAACCCGGGCGTGTCGAGCGCCGGATCAACCCGGCCGGTCAGGTCCAGCTTGACCCCGGGCTTGTCGGTCAGGGCCTTGCTCAGGGTGTCCAGTTTTTTTGCCTCGGCGTCGCTGAGCACGGCGGAGCCGGGGGCGAAGCCGACGTAGCCGAGTTCTTCCGAACCGCCGAAGGCGCTGGCCAGCAGGCTGAAAGGCGAGGTGACAGCCTTCTCGATCAGGTTGACGAAGGCATGCCAGATCAGGCCGCCGACGCTGAACTGCGGGTCGTCGAGCGAACCGGACACCGGGATGTTGACGTCGATCTCGCCGCGCGAATTCTTCAGCAGGGAAATGGCCAGCCGCACCGGCAGGCTGGTGGCGCTGGGGCTGTCGACATGGTCGCCGAAGGTGAACTGGTCGATGAAGATGTGGTTGTTCGCATCCAGCTTGTTGTTGTTCAGCAGGTAATGCAGGTCGACGTTGAGCTTGCCCTTGACGATGGGATAGCCGGCGTACTTGAGCGAGTAGCTGGTGAAATTGGTCAGGTCGACGTCGCGCGTGGTGGCGGTCATGTCGAGGAACGGCGGCATCACCAGGGGGTTGATGGTGCCGTTGATCGAGACCGGGCCGTTGTCGTTGAGCGTGGCTTGGACCGCGACGGGGGCGGGCTGGGTGGAGGCGGTGCCGAAGGCGCCGACGCTGCCCTCGATATTGATCAGGTGGGCGCTGAAATTGGGCTTGATGAAATTGTCGCTGTAATCGATCTTGCCCCGGTGCAGCAGGATCTGGCCGAAGCCGAGGTTGAGCGGCGGCGCCGGTGTCGTGGCCGCTGCCGGTGGCGCACTGGCGGTAACAGGCGCGGGCGTCGGTGCCTGCGGCGCGGGCGCCGGAGCGCCGGGCGCGGTGACGTTGGCCCGGGTCAGCGACTTGCCCTGGTCGTTCTGCTTGACCAGGAAGTCGTTGAGATTGAGCTGGCCATTGCTGTTGAGCAGAATCCTCGAATAGAAATCGTCCAGCGTGATCTTGCCGACCTGCACGCCGGTGCCGCGCTCGTCGTAGGCGGCTTTGATCTGGGTAATGTCCAGGCTGCGCCAGCCGGCGAAGAGGTCGGAAGTGGCCTTGTCCAGCATGCGCACACTGGCCAGACCCACGTCGCCCTTGTAGTAGGCTTTGTACTGACCCTTGTCGCTGGCCAGCTTGGCCTCGCCCTTGATGCTGAGCAGGGCGCTGGCAATGGAGGCGTTGAGCTGGGCGGCGAAGTAGGGCTCCAGCGCCGCCACGTCCATCTGCCGGGCATCGATCTGCAACGCCGCCTTGAGCGGCGCCAGCGCCACCGTCCCGCCGACCTTCAGGGTGCCTTTGCGCTTGAAGCCGATATTGGCGTCGAGCTGGAAGGGTTTGCCGAAGTCGCTGCTGAAATGCTGCACCTTCACCTGCACCGGTGACAGGCCCAGCGAGACCGGCTGCTGCTGGCTGCGATCGGTGAAAGCCAGTCCGGACTTGCTCAGGTCGATGCTGTCGATGCTGTACTTCCAGGGCTGCTCGGGAGTTGCGTCCTTCTGCTTGTGCGTCGGCCGCGCCGCCGAAGCGGAACCGCCGGTTTTCGCCAGCTTGAGCAGGTTGATGCCGCCGTCGCCGGCGCGCTCGGCGTTGACGGTCAGGCCTTCGATGTCAATCGACGCAAGCTCGGCGTTGCGTGTCGCCAGATCGATCTGGCGGATGTTGGCCGAGATATGGCCCAGGCTCACCACCGGGCTGCTCTTGCCGGTCCCCTGGCTGGCGCCGTCGAGGCGCAGGCCATCCACATGCAGTTCGCTGGCGCCCACTTGCAGCCCGAACACCGGGCCGGACCAGTCGGCCTTGACGGCGAGTTTTGCGCCAGCCGTGCCCTGGCTCAGCCGCGCGCTCAGCGCCGATGCCAGATAGGGCTGGAACGCCGCCAAGGCCAGTTGTTCGATGCTGGCATCGGCGTCGAGCTTGCCCTCGGCCAGAACCAGGGAGCCGCTGCTGGAGATGGTGCCGCCCTGGTCGAGGCTGGTCTGTATGAAGTAGCGCCCCGGGGGCTGGTGGGCCACGGTCGAGATATTGGTGAGCGTCACCGCCAGCTTGCCCAGGCCCAGGTTCGCGCCGCTCTGCTGGTCCTGAATATGAATGGCGCCGTCGTTCAAGGCCAGATGTTGCAGGCCGAAATCAAACGGCGCGGCCTTGGCCGCTGGAGCAGCGGCTGGGGCCGGCTCCGCCGGCTTCTGTGCCGCTGCCTTGGGCTCGGCCGCAGGCGGCGGCGCAAGCTTCGCCAGATTGAGCGTGCCCTGCTTGTCGCGCGAAAGGGACAGTACCGGGTGATCGATGCGCACATCCGAAAGATGCGCCACGCCGAGCAGCGGTTGCACCGACGCGGCGGCGACATGCAGGGCGTCGACGCTGAACAGCGGCTGGGCCGCCGCGTCGGTCAGCGCCAGATCCTTCAGGTCCACGCTGCCGCTCACTTCGATCGAGGCTTTGTCGCCGGACATGGCGAACTGCACGTCGAGATCGGTGGACAGCTTGCCCTTGGGCAATTGCACCGGCAGTTTCTTCGGCGCGTAGGACATCAGCTGCGGCAGGTCGAGCTGATCCAGCTTGACCGCGACGTCCGAGGTGAAGGAGCCGTTGAAAGGCTTGGTCTTGCCCTCGATCAGCAGCGGGCTGCCGTCGATCCTGGCCTGCAGCATCGGCTGCGCGAACACATCGACTTTCGAGGGCAGGTTGGCGATGAAGGGGATGCTCAGCTCGATCTTGTCGACGGTATGACGCTGGCCGAGCAGCCGGTCGTCGAAATCGATCAGGCCGTCGTCCATGTGGATATTGGAGACCGAGAACAGCGTCGGCTTGCTGTCTTTTGGCGGCGGCGTAGCCGCCGGCTTGGAAAACTGCTCCACCAGGTCGGAGAAATTGAAGGTCTGCGCATCGGTGCGCACGATGTGCACCTGCGTCTTGGCCAGGAACACTTCGCGGATCACCGGCTTCAGGCGAAACAGCGAAGACCACGATCCGCGCACCAGGAATTCGCCAATATCGACGAAATCGCCCTGGCCGCCGCGCTCGCCGACATGGATCTGGTCGGCTTCCAGGCTCAGGGTGTAGGGATTGAGGGAAATCCTGCCGATGGTTACCGGCCGGGCCAGCAGCTGGCTCAGCTGCTGCTCGGCCTTGTGGTGGATCAGGGGCGGTACCGCGAGAAACCCGAACAGGCCGAACAGCACGATGAAGATGGCGATGCCCATGCCCCATTTGCGGGTGCGCGGCGCGCGGGCGAAACCGCGCAGCCGGGCCTGGGCCGGGGCGGGGAAGAGCTGGTTGAGAAGCGACATTGTGGGTCTTCTTCTAGGCTCGTTGCTGTGGCGTTCCGTTGCCGGATTTCTTGCGCGTGGTACGCGCCCCCGCTTCGTTCGCGGATTGTATCTCTCCAGGATGAAAATGGCGCGTCTTGCACCGATCCCGGCACGTACGTCCGTCGCGGACCGGTCGGGGTATCATGGCGGCCCTTGTGGAGGCGGAAACAGGCTGCGATGAACGGCGCCGAAATAAACCGACCCAGGCGCCACCCGGCGATTGCGGTGTCGCCCCTGCAGCAAATTCTTGAAAGACTGCACGAGCAGCTGTCCGGAGATCGCCGCGGCAAGCTGGCGAGCTATATCCCGGAGCTGGCGCAGGTCGATCCCGAGCCCTTCGGCATCGCCCTGGTGACCATCGACGGCATGGTCTATGAGGCGGGCGATTGCGAGCGGACCTTCACCATCCAGTCGATCTCCAAGCCGCTGACCTACGGCTATGCCTTGCAGGCCTGCGGCGTCCCGGCGGTGCTGCGCAAGATCGGGGTCGAGCCGACCGGCGACGCCTTCAATTCCATCAGCCTGGAGCCCGACACCGGCCGTCCGCGCAATCCGATGATCAATGCCGGCGCCATCGCCACCTGCGGGCTGATCCCGGGCGCGGACCCGCTGCAGCGCTTCCAGCGGGTGCTGGCGCATATCGGCGGCTATTGCGGCCGCAACCTGGAGTTGAACGAGGCGGTGTATCTCTCGGAGAAAGCCACCGGCCATCGCAACCGCGCCATCGCGCACCTGCTGCGCAACTTCAACATCCTGGAAGGCGATCCGGAAGACCCGCTCGATCTGTATTTCCGCCTCTGCTCGATCTCGGTGAACTGCCGCGACCTGGCGATGATCGCGGCGACCCTGGCCCACAACGGCCTGCATCCGCTCGATTCGGTCCAGGTGCTGGACTCGCAGAACGTGCGGCGGGTGCTGAGCGTAATGGCCTCCTGCGGCATGTACGACGCTTCCGGGGCCTGGCTCTATGACGTCGGCATGCCGGCCAAAAGCGGCGTGGGCGGCGGCATCATGGCGGTGCTGCCGGGACAATTCGGCCTGGCGGTGTTTTCGCCGCGCCTGGACGAGCATGGCAATAGCGTGCGCGGTCTCGGCGTGATCAAGGCGTTCTCGGAGGAGTTCCAGCTGCACCTGTTCCACGGCGAACGCGGACTTCCGGGAGCGATCCGCGCCAGCTACAGCGATGCCGTGCTCGGCTCGCGCACCGAGCGCAACGCGGCGGAAACCCGTCTGCTGGAAACTTACGGCGACAGCGTGCGGGTGTTCGAGCTGAAAGGGCGTCTCAGCTTCGGCAGCATCGAGTTGCTGATCCGCGAGATCGGCCGGCTGCCTGGCGTGGACGTCAGCGTCACCGTGCTTGATCTGCAAAGGGTCACGGCGATCGATGATGCCGCCACCGTGCTGCTGGCCGAAGCCTGCGTCGGCTGGCGTGGTGAACAACGGCAGATGATCCTGACCGGCGCCGACAGCGTCGACGATTTCCTCCGCCGCCTGTCGCAGCGGCTTGAGGGCAAGTTGCCGGCTGAGTATGCAGAACAGATGTTCCGCTTTGCCGACACCGAGAGTGCGCTGGAATGGGCCGAGGCGGCGATACTGGAGGCGCATGGCAGCAGGCGCGATCCACTGGCTGAGGTGGCCCTGTCGCAGCAGGAACTCTTGCAGCAGTTCAGCCAGGAAGAACTGGCGGCGATCGAAACCCTGGTGGAACCGGTCGGGTTCCCGCGCGGCACCCTGATTCTCGGCGCGGATGGCAACGGCAGCGGGCCGGCCGATTGCCTGTTTTTCCTGTGTTCCGGAACGGTCAGCGTCAGCCTGCCGGGCGAGACCGGCAGCGACAGCGCAGGCCGTCGCATGCGTCTCAGCGTGCTGTGGCCCGGCAGCGCCTTCGGCGAAATCGCGGTGCTCGATCATGACACCCGTTCGGCCGATGTCATCGCCGATACCGGGGTGCGCTGCCTCAGCTTCAGACTGGCCGCATTGCAGCGCCTGCCGTCGCCGCTGGCGGCCGCCATCCAGCTGAAGCTGACCCAGGGCCTGGCCAGGATGCTGGCGCGCCGCCTGCGCCGCGTCAATCGCGAATTCCAGGCCTTGTCCTGAGCTTGCGGTGTGGTGCCGTTGACGGCACCTTGACTCTGGAGTGCTGTCCAAGGTGCAGACTAATGCCAGTTCCGCACCTCCTAGGAAGAACATGAGCACACCCGCCAAGTATCGTCCCGCCGCGGCGCAGCCTGCCTGTTGCCACGCCGCGGGTACGGCTGCGGCCGGGCAGGACCAGGCGCCGGCTCCGCTGACGAAAGATCCGGTGTGCGGCATGAGCGTGGACCCGGCCAAGGCGATTGCACTGCAGCTCGACGCCCACACCTGGTATTTCTGTTGCGGCGGTTGCCGTGATCGCTTCGCCGCTGATCCGCAGAAACACCTGGCGCCGCCGCCTGCCCCGACAACTTCCGGGGCAGCCGCCGCGGACGCCTCCGACACGCGCGCCTACACCTGCCCGATGCATCCGGAAGTGCGGCAGCACGGACCGGGCAGCTGTCCCAAATGCGGCATGGCGCTGGAGCCCGAAGCGCCGACGCTGGAGGACGGTCCCGACCCTGAGCTGTCGGCCATGCTGCGCAAACTGGCCCTGTCCGCCGCGCTGACCATTCCGGTATTTCTGGCGGCGATGAGCGAGATGTTGCCGGGCGGCGGGCTTGCCGCCTGGCTGGGCATGGCGCCGGTGGCCTGGGCCGAGGCGCTGCTGTCCACGCCGGTGGTGTGGTGGATCGGCGGCTTCATCTTCTTGCGGGGCTGGGAGTCTCTGTGCAACCGCAGCCCCAATATGTGGACCCTGATTGCGCTCGGCACCGGTGCGTCCTGGTCCTACAGTGCGCTGGCCCTGGTCTTTCCCGCGGCGCTGCCCGCAGCCTTTGCCGGTGCGCACGGCATGCCGCCGCTGTATTTCGAAGCGGCTGCGGTGATCACCACCCTGGTCATCCTGGGGCAGGTGCTGGAAGCCGCGGCGCGCTCGCGCACCTCGGCCGCAATCCGCTCGCTGCTGCAACTCACGCCGAAGATCGCGCACCGCCTGCATGGCGAAGCGGAAAGCGATGTGCCCCTGGATCAGGTCCGGCCGGGCGACGTGCTGCGCGTGCGGCCGGGAGAGAACCTGCCGGTGGACGGTGTAGTGCTGGACGGTGACAGCCATGTCGACGAGGCCATGCTCACCGGCGAGCCGGCGCCACAGCGCAAGACGCGCGACGCGAAGCTGACCGCGGGGACGGTCAACGGCCAGGGTGTGCTGACCCTGCGCGCCGAGAAGGTGGGCGATGAGACCTTGCTTGCGCACATCGTGCAGCTGGTGGTGCAGGCCGGCCGTTCACGCGCTCCAGCGCAGCGCCTGGCCGATCGGGTGGCGGCGTGGTTCGTGCCGGCGGTGGTTGCCGCGGCCGCAGTGGCGGCGGCGATCTGGTGGCAATACGGTCCGCCGCCGTCCGGCGCGCATGCCTTGCTGGCGGCAGTGTCGGTGCTGATCATCGCCTGTCCCTGCGCCCTGGGCCTGGCCACGCCGATTTCGGTGATGGTGGGCATCGGTCGCGGCGCCCATGCAGGCGTGCTGATCCGCGACGCCGCCGCGCTGGAGCGCTTGCGCCAGGTCGATACCCTGGTGGTCGACAAGACCGGCACGCTGACCCTGGGCAGGCCGGTGCTGCAAACGGTATCGGCACTGGCGGGCTTTGGCGAGGACGAGATATTGCGGCTGGCGGCGGCGGTGGAATCGGCCAGCGAGCATCCCCTGGCGCGCGCCATCGTCGAGGCGGCGCGGCTGCGCGGCTTGGCTCCTGCGGCGACGAAGGTTACGGACTTCGCCATGGATGCGGGGCTGGGCGCCTGGGCGCTGGTGGACGGACACCGGGTCTGCGTCGGCAACGCCGCTCTGCTGCAACGGGAGAAGGTGGAGCTCACGCAGTTGAGCACGCGGATCGAAACCCTGCAGGCCAAAGCGCAGACTATTGTGCTGGTTGCGGTGGACGGACGCGCCGCCGGCGCGCTCGGACTGGCCGATGCCATCAAGCCGGGCGCTGCCGCGGCCGTGGCGGAGCTGCATGCGCTGGGCTTGCGCGTGATCATGGCCAGCGGCGACAGCGGCCCCGCCGCGCAGGCGGTGGCCAAGACCCTGGCACTGGATGATTGTCATGGCGGCCTGTTGCCCCAGGACAAGGCCGCACTGGTGCGCGAACTGCAGGCGCGGGGCCGGGTGGTGGCGATGGCCGGCGACGGCATCAATGATGCGCCGGCCCTGGCCTGCGCCGACGTCGGCATCGCCATGGGCACCGGCACCGATGTGGCGATGCAGGCCGCCGCCGTGACCCTGGTCAAGGGTGAGCTGGGCGGTATCGCGCGCGGCATCCGCCTGTCGCGCGCCAGCGTGCGCAATATCCGCCAGAACCTGTTCTTCGCTTTTGCCTACAACGCCATCGGCGTGCCCATCGCCGCCGGCGCGCTCTATCCCTCGATGGGACTGCTGCTGTCGCCGATGCTGGCCAGCCTGGCGATGAGCCTGTCCTCGGTGTCGGTCATCGCCAATGCCTTGAGGTTGCGGAGTGCTCGGATCTAGGTTCTAGGGAACCTCTGATCAATTCGTCACCCCCGCGTAGGCGGGGGTCCAGTTTTGATGTCCGCCCCTCGCAAAACTGGATTGCGCCTGCGACACGGTGCCGCCCTACGCGGGAATGACGACGATCCAGTTGTTCAGAGTTTCCCTAGCGAAGTTTCAACCGATGCGCTTGAGGCCGAGCCTGATGCCCTGGGTCAGCACCGCTTTGACGATCGGGCCTACCAGCGGCAGCGACGAGTCGAACTGGATGGTCCAGGCCACCCGCGAGCCGCGTTTCGAGCCGGAGAATTCCAGCCTGCCGCGATGGTTGCGGACCGGACCGCCGCCCTTGCTGATGCGGTAGTCGATGGAGCGGTTGGGGCTGACCGCGGTGACGGTTTCCTCGATCGCCAGGGGGCCGAAGCCGAGCCGCCGCACCGAGCCGACGCCGTTGACGTCGCCCTCTCCGTCGCGCACGCGGCGCACCGGGATGCCAAGCACCTTGCCGAGCTTGTTGTGATCGGCCAGATGGGCGAACACTTCGGCCAAAGGCTTGTTGAAGTCCTGCACGATCTCGATGTTCTGCTGCGACATGGTTGTTCCCGTAGCGGTTGAAAGCCAAGAATTACTGAGTCCCTTGCGCTGGCGCGCCTGTCCCTGCCGCGCCGCCGTGGCTCGAAGCCTCGTCCGAATCCAGACCTGACGCAATAGCCGGCGCGCCAGCGTTTCGCGGCTGTAGCGCCGGGCTGCCTGCACGCCGGCAACTGCTATGGCCGGGATGGGACCGGTCTGTTCCTGTTGCGGTGAGCGGCGACCGTATACTGTGCACGGCGACGCGATGCACAGGGCGTTGCCCGATCAGGGGCCGGAATGAACCAGAAAGAATACCGAGCCGTTCCTTATGCAGCGCCGCGGCGGACTTGCCTGCGTCACTGGATCGGCCTCCTGTGGCTTGCATTGAACGCAACAACGGCCCTGGCCCAATCGCCCGCCGCGGATTCCGCCGCACCGCCGGACACGCTGCAACAGCGGCTGCTGGCCTGCACCGGTTGCCACGGCAACGAGGGACGTGCCGCCTCCGATGGCTTCTACCCGCGCATCGCCGGAAAGCCCAAGGGGTATCTGTACAACCAGCTCATCAACTTCCGCGAGGGCAGGCGCCATTTCCAGCTGATGAGCTACATGGTCGACTACCAGTCCGACGATTACCTGAAGGAGATGGCCCAATATTTCTCAAGCCAGCATCCTCCCTTCGCGGCGCCGCAAAAGTTCGACGTACCGCAGTCCACGCTCGATCAGGGGCAGGACCTGGTGAAGTCTGGTGACCCGTCGAAGAAAATCCCCGCCTGCTCCGCCTGCCACGGCGAAGCATTGAGCGGCGTGAATCCGGCAATTCCCGGTCTGCTGGGTTTGCCGCGCGATTACATCATCGACCAGCTGGGCTCCTGGAAAAGCGGGGCGCGGCGTGCCGCGGCGCCGGACTGCATGGGGCAGATCGCCGAGCGCCTGACCACGCAGCAGATCGGCGCCATTGCCGCGTGGATCGGATCGCAGACCGCCGATAACCAAGCCCGGCCGGCGGACCATGCGGCGCAGCCCGTGCCACTGGACTGCGGCGCCGTGCCCACGTCCGCGGGCAGCGGGGCCGGCCGATGAAGACGAAATTCCTGCTGATCGGCTTCCTGCTCCTGGCGGCGCTGGGCTTCGCGCTGTTGCAGCGGCATCAGTTCGATGAAGTCGGCGAGGTGGTCCTGCCGACCTCCGATTCGCCGCAGCAATTGGCGGCCCGGGGGCAATACCTGGCCCAGGCCGGCGATTGCGTGGTCTGCCATACGGCGCGCGGCGGAGCTCCTTTTGCGGGGGGCAGGGCGATTCCCACGCCGTTCGGTACCCTGTTCGGTCCCAACATCACGCCGGATGCCAATACCGGTATCGGCAACTGGACGCCGGACGATTTCTGGCAGGCGCTGCACCTGGGCAAGTCCAGGGATGGGCATCTGCTCTATCCGGCTTTTCCTTATCCCGACTACACCAAAATCACCCGTGCCGATGCCGACGCGCTGTTTGCCTATCTGCAAACGATTCCTCCCGTGCATCAGCCGAGCCGCCAGCCGCAGCTGCATTTCCCCTTTGACCAGCGGCCGCTGCTCGCCGTCTGGCGCGCCCTGTACTTCAAGCCCGGGGTCTACCAGGCCGATAGCCTGCAGTCCGAGGAGTGGAACCGCGGGGCCTATCTGGTGCAGGGAGCCGGTCATTGCGATGCCTGCCATAGCGCGCGCAACGGCCTGGGCGCTACCGTGGACGGGAACGATCTGGCCGGCGGGGTGATTCCGGTGCTGGACTGGTACGCGCCGCCGCTCAATTCCCATATCAAGGCCGGGGTCGGCAGTTGGGACCTGCAGGAGGTCGCCGACCTGCTGCACAACGGCGTCTCCAGCCATGGCGTGGCCTCCGGGCCGATGGCCGAAGTGGTCTACAACAGCCTGCAACATCTGTCGCCGGGCGACATCCAGGCCATCTCCGTTTATCTGAAGACCCTGCCGGCGAAAGCGGATGATTCCGGCGGCACGGACAGCAGCATCTCCGCCGCCGAAAGGGAGCGGTTGCTGACGCTGGGCGGCACGCTCTACAAAAAGGACTGCGCCGACTGCCACAATGCCTCCGGCACCGGTTCGTCCCCGAACTATCCACCGCTGGCCGGGAACCCGGCCGTGACCGGGCATTTCACCATCAACCTGATCCGCATGCTGCTGAACGGCGGATTCCCGCCCGGCACGCAGGGCAATCCGCGGCCCTATGGCATGCCGCCGTTCGGCGAATCGCTCAACGACGAGCAGGCTGCTGCCGTGCTGTTCTACATCCGCAACTCCTGGGGCAACCAGGGCACGGCGATTGCTCCGTCCGAGGTCAACCGTAATCGGGGCGTCGGCGTCAACTAAAGGCGGGCAGGGGCCTTGGAGGGATACAGCAGTACGGAATGCGCTTGCCTATGCAGTGCCAAGCTGTCGGGAAATATGGAAATTTCGCGGATCTTGTTGGCAAGCGCGCGTTGTAACCCGTATAATTCGCGCCTCTTTACGCTTTCCGGCGTACAGGCGCGTAGCTCAGCTGGTTAGAGCACCACCTTGACATGGTGGGGGTCGTTGGTTCGAGTCCAATCGCGCCTACCAATACCTTAGCAGGCAGTCCCTAGCGGACTCTCACCAACGACCCTGCGGGTCGTGGTTGTACGGCCCTTCCATGGGCCGCACCCCTGCGCTGCGGGGCCGCCCTGCGGGTGTCCAAATTCGTTCCCGACGAATTTGTCGAGTCCAATCGCGCTGGTCCGCTTCGCGCCCCCAAAACCAGGCGGAAAGGCCCGCCGGTAGTGCATTTCCAGCAACATTACGCTTGTTAACACATTACGAATCGCATGTGACTGCTGGGCTTTTTGGCAAGCCCTCACCGCGCGCGGATGTTGTTCTTCAATCCTTCACGATTGCGTCATCTTGTCCCCCTAGCCTTGACGACCGTAGCCGCCCCCGGGCGGTTCATACGCATCTAATTTCATCCTAATTTATAGGGGGCGAGGAATGTTCAAACGCATAGGAGTGTGTCTGGCGGTGGCCGTTCTGGCCGGTGCTGCCGGATGTTCGGGCGACAATGGCGCCACTGGCGCGACCGGTGCAACAGGCGCTACCGGCCCGGCCGGTCCGACTGGCCCCGCTGGCCCGACTGGTCCTGCTGGAGGAGGGGATGCCGCCGCGAATCTGGCGACCACGACTCCGATCAAGCACGTCGTGATCATCTTCCAGGAAAACGTGTCCTTCGATCATTACTTCGCGACCTATCCGGTAGCTACCAATCCGGCGGGCGAGCCGCAGTTCACCGCTGCAACGGGCACTCCGTCCGTCAACGGGCTGAGCGGCACGCTGATCACCGCCAATCCGAATTCCACCAATACCGGCAATGGCACCGGCGCCACCAATCCGTTCCGTCTAGATCTGACCCAGGCTGCCACTGCGGACCAGGATCATGCCTACACCGCCGAGCAGGCCGCGTACGATCAACTGGCGATGGACCTGTTTCCGAAGAACACTGGAACGGCGGGTTCGGGCGGATCCGGTGCGTTCAACACCTCCGGCCTGGTGATGGGCTACTACGACGGCAACACCGTCACCGCCATGTGGAATTACGCTCAGCATTACGCTATGAGCGACAACTCCTTCGATACGACCTTCGGTCCGTCGACGGTGGGTGCGATCAACCTGATTTCCGGCCAGACCAATGGCGCGGTTCCGATCAACAGCATGACGCTCGCGGCGGACGGCACCTACGACGAGTACACCGCCAACGGCAACACGGCCGCCACGCTGGTGCCGGATGGCAACGGTGGATTGACCGATACCGACGACGATGACCCCAGCGGCGACGTCTGCTCTTCGGATGCCACCAAGGGCAACCTGAACTTCTCGATGACCGGCAAGAATGTCGGCGATCTGCTGAACAGCGCCAACGTCACCTGGGGCTTCTTCCAGGGCGGCTTCGACCTGACCGTGGTCAACGACAATCTGACCACCGGCTGCGCGCGTAGCACCACTTCCACCATCACCAACACCCCCAAGGCCGATTACATCCCGCATCACGAGCCCTTCCAATACTATGCCTCGACCGCCAACCCGAAGCACACGCGGCCGAAGTCGGTAGCCTCGATCGGCACCAGCGACGATGGCGGCGCCAACCACCAGTACGATACCCACGACTTCTTCGACGCCCTGGCCGCGGGTAACCTCCCGGCCGTCAGCTACCTGAAGGCGCCGGGCTTCCAGGACGGCCACGCCGGCTATTCCGACCCGATCGACGAGCAGAACTTCGTCACCACCGCCATCAACGCCTTGCAGCAGTCGCCGGAATGGCCGACCACCGCCGTGGTCATCCTGTATGACGACTCCGACGGCTGGTACGACCATGTCAACCAGATCGTGAACGGCTCCAACATCAAGGTCACGGGCGCAACTCCCGCCACCTTCGATCTGCTGACCAAGTGCACCAGCACCACGACGGTACTGTCCGGCGCGAGCGGTTCCGCGCCGGTCCAGGGCCGTTGCGGCCACGGTCCGCGCCAGCCGCTGCTGGTGATCTCGCCGTATGCGCAGTCCAACTTCGTCGATCACACGCTGACCGATCAGACCTCGACCCTGCGCTTTATCGAGGACAACTGGCTGGCCAGCCAGCGTATCGCCGGCTCGTTCGACGCCAGCGCCGGCACCCTCAACGCCATGTTCAACTTCACAGGCACCCCGAACGTGACGCCGTTCCTGCTCGATCCGGCAACGGGTGAACCGCAGTAAGACTGATCCCGGGTCCGGCAGGGCTGACGCCCTGAACGATTGACGCGGTTGTTGATGCAGTTGCCGGTGGTCGGACTTTTCGTCCGGCCGCCGGCTTTGCGTTTCTGGAGTCGATTGCGCGGCCGTTCTGGGGCAAACTCCAATGCATGTCCGCCAGTCCCGCCACCCGGCGACTGAGCCAGACCAATACAAGCGACCATGATTTCCAACATCGAAAAACACATTGATTCCAGACCCGCAGCCGGTAGTGCATGGCGGCACCTGGGAAGCCTGGCGCTGATCGCGGCTATTGCCGCGCTTGGCGCATGCCACGGGCGCAACGGTTCCCCGGCCAGTGGCCCATCCGTTTCCTCCGCGCCCGCTGCGGCCACGCCAAAGCCCCTGAGTGCCATGGCGCAGCTGGGTCACAAGCTGTTCTTCGATCCCTCGTTGTCAGTCTCCGGCAAGATGTCCTGCGCCAGCTGCCACAGCCCAGACCACGCTTTCGGGCCGCCCAACGATCTGTCGGTGCAGCTGGGCGGGGCGAACCTGACATTGCAGGGGATACGCGCGGTGCCCAATCTGGGCTACAAGGGCGAAACGCCCAATTTCAGCATCGGGCCGGAGAGCGGCGAGGAAGTCGACACGCGCTCCCTGCCTTCCACGCAGCGGGCAGGGCGCCAGAGCGCCGGCCCGGCGGCGCCCGCGCAAGCGCTAGCGGGTCCCCGGCAGCTGGCTGGGCGGTCCATCGGCCAGGCCAAGGCGGTCGATGCCGCGGCAACGGCGGCGGCCCTGGTGCCGCAGGGCGGACTGTTCTGGGACGGGCGCGCCGATACGCTGCAAGGGCAGGCCCTGGGGCCGCTGCTGAATCCGCTGGAGATGGGCAACGAATCGGCCGAAGTCCTGGTCGGCAAGCTGCAAAAGCTGAGTTATGCGAATGACTTCAAGGCCATGTTCGGTCCCCTCATCCTGGGCAACCCTCAGCTCCTGTTATCCGAAGCGCTGTTTGCAATCGCACGCTACGAGGCGGAGGAAAAGGCGTTCCAGCCTTACGACAGCAAGTACGACGAATACCTGCGCGGCCGCGTCCAGTTGAGCGACGCCGAAATGCGCGGCCTCAAGCTGTTTGAGGATCCGAAGAAGGGCAATTGCGCGTCCTGCCATCCGGACAAGAAGACTCCGGATGGACGCTTTCCGGTATTCACAGACTACCAGTTCGAAGCCCTCGGCATTCCGCGCAACAAGGACATCAAGGCCAATGCCGATCCCGCCTTCTA
>Ga0302317_10001646_pt1 | contig 16295 bp, 10 predicted proteins | sample III_Palsa_N3_3_FD_200450 | JGI IMG/M metagenome (GOLD analysis project Ga0302317, IMG submission 200450) | Peat permafrost microbial communities from Stordalen Mire near Abisko, Sweden - III_Palsa_N3_3 | ecosystem: Environmental > Terrestrial > Soil > Palsa > Peat permafrost | place: Sweden...
CTTTCGACCGCCATGCCGGTGAGATGGGGCAACGCGCTCTTCTGGGTTTCCTCGACATAGCCGAGCAGGCAGCCGGCAGCAGCGGTAGCGAGCGGCAGGTTGTCCACGCCGAAGCCCCCAAGGTCGCGGGTGCCGAAGAAGCGATTCAATTCACGTCGTGCGGCATCGGCGTCGTAATGCCACGGTGGCCGCTTGCGCAAGCCGGGTAGTGTGCTGACCAATTTCGGCCACGCCACGCTTTCATCGACCAGGGTTTCGGCCGGCTGCAAACGAGCGAGTTCGGCCGCGAGCGCTTCGGCATTCGGTACTTCGCTCAGCAGGAAGCGGCCGCTGCTCAGGTCGACCCAGGCCAGCCCATAGGCGCCATTCGTGCCGGCGGCGATCGCCAGCAGCAGATTGTCGCGGCGCTCTTCCAGCAGCGCGGCATCGGTCACGGTGCCCGGCGTGACGATGCGCACCACCTTGCGCTCCACCGGGCCTTTGGAGGTGGCCGGGTCGCCGATCTGCTCGCAGATCGCCACCGATTCACCGAGGCGCACCAGCCGTGCGAGATAATTTTCCGCCGCGTGATACGGTACGCCTGCCATCGGAATCGGTGCGCCCGCGGACTGTCCGCGTTGCGTCAGCGTGATGTCGAGCAGCCGCGCCGCCTTGCGTGCGTCGTCGTAGAACAGCTCGTAGAAGTCCCCCATGCGAAAGAACAGCAGCACCTCGGGATGTTCGGCCTTGGCCGAGAGGTACTGGCGCATGAACGGGGTGTGCTGTGATAGATCGTCTTGGCTCATGCAATACAAGTCTTGGCGTGGTCGCGCGGAACGGGTAGAACGATGGCCCTGCGCGCTGCGCAGAGCTCATTCAAGTCAGGGAGTCTCGCATGGAGTTGTCATCCGTTCCTACAGATGCCGAGTTACAGATCCTGGCTGGCGACGTCGCGATCGAAGTACTGCAGCGCAAGCTGATGCTGGTTACCGCCGAATCCTGCACGGGTGGCTGGATCGCCAAGACGCTGACCGATCTGCCCGGTAGCTCGGCCTGGTTTGATGCCGGCGTGGTGACCTACAGCTACGAGGCCAAGGAGGCGCTGCTCGGGGTCAACCCGCGCACTCTGCAGCTTACGGGCGCAGTCAGCGAGGAAACCGTACTGGAGATGGTTTCCGGCGCGCTGGCGCGCTTCGGCGCCGGGGTGGCGGTCGCGGTGACCGGCATTGCTGGGCCGTCGGGCGGCACCCCGGACAAGCCGGTCGGCACGGTGTGGATCGGCTGGAAACGCCGGGGTGGCTACGGGCATGCGCAGCTATTCCTCTTTCCGGGCGATCGCGAGGCCATCAGGCGGAGTACCGTGGCGGCGGCGCTCGTCGGATTGCGTAAAACGCTGACGGAATAACCTGTTGTCTGCTGTCGGACGGGCTTGACCGGTATGGGATACTGGTCCACTGAAGCAGGTCGTTCCGATCAGGTCGGTTGATCGAGCCGGCCTTGATCGCAGCCCGTGAGACCCGATCCGGGCATCATGCTTACCAATCACAGCCCAACCGGAATTCAAGACGATGGATGACAACAAGCGCAAGGCACTTACTTCCGCCCTCGGCCAGATCGAAAAGCAGTTCGGCAAGGGTGCAATCATGCGCATGGGCGACCGCGTCAACGAGGCCATCGAAACGGTATCCACCGGCTCGCTAGGGCTGGATATCGCGCTCGGCGTCGGCGGTCTGCCACGCGGCCGCGTGGTCGAGATCTACGGGCCGGAATCCTCCGGCAAAACCACCATGACGTTGCAGGCAATCGCGAGCTGCCAGCGCGCCGGCGGCACCGCCGCGTTCATCGATGCCGAGCACGCGCTCGACCCGACCTACGCCGAAAAGCTCGGCGTCAAGGTCGACGACCTGCTGGTCTCGCAGCCGGATACCGGCGAGCAGGCGCTGGAAATCGCCGACATGCTGGTACGTTCAGGTGCGGTCGACATGGTCGTCGTCGACTCGGTCGCCGCGCTGACCCCGAAGGCGGAAATCGAGGGCGAGATGGGCGACTCCCACGTCGGCCTACATGCCCGCCTGATGAGCCAGGCGCTGCGCAAGCTGACCGCCAATATCAAGAAGTCCGGCACGCTGGTGATCTTCATCAACCAGATCCGCATGAAGATCGGCGTGATGTTCGGCAGCCCGGAAACCACCACCGGCGGCAACGCGCTGAAGTTCTACGCCTCGGTGCGCCTGGACATCCGCCGGATCGGCGCGGTGAAGAAGGGCGAGGAAATCATCGGTTCGGAAACCCGCGTCAAGGTGGTCAAGAACAAGGTGGCGCCGCCGTTCCGCCAGTGCGAATTCGAGATCCTGTACGGCGAAGGCACCTCGCGCGAAGGCGAGATCATCGAGCTGGGCGTGGCGCAGAACCTGATCGACAAGTCCGGCGCCTGGTACAGCTACAAGGGCGACCGCATCGGCCAAGGCAAGGAAAACGTCCGCCAGTACCTGCGCGACAACCCGGCGATGGCAAACGAGATCGACAAGTTGCTGCGCGAGCGTCTGCTGGTGCCGGTCGGCAAGCCTGCCGCTGCCGCCCCGGAAGAGGCGCTCGAGGAAGCTTAATGCGGTAAGGCCTTGTCGCCACGGCGAAACCGGTGACGCGGAGCAGGGATGTGGCAATTCGTTTAACGCAGATGGCCCGGCTCGTCCGGGCCATCTGCGTTTCAGCCCGGGGTCGAGTCGCGGTACGGTAACAACCGTTCGCCCTGAGCGTAAGCCCGAAGGGCTGAAGTCGAAGGGCAGCCCTCCGACAGTCTTCCATCCTGAGCGTAAGCTCAAAGAGCGGAAGTCGAGGCGACGGGCGACCCTTCGACTTCGCTGCGCTACGCTCAGGGCGAACGGATTAGGCTGAAGCTCACGGCGAACGGCTGAAGCTGAAGCTAAGGCTTAGGCTGAAGCTAAGGCTGAGGCTGAAGCTAAGGCTAAGGCTAAGGCTGAGGCTGAGGCTGAGGCTGAGGCTGAGGCTGAGGCTGAGTCCGTGGGAATCCGTCCCAACCAGGTACCTGTTTTCATGATGATGAAACGCCCACCCAAGGGTGATTCCGGCAAGGATCAGCCGGCCAAGCCGAAGCGCAGCGCCTACGACAAGGCGTTGGGCCTGCTCGCCCGCCGCGAGCACTCGCGCAAGGAGCTGAAGACCAAGCTTCGCCAGGGCGGCTACGAGGGCGAAGAAACCGGCGCCGCGATCGAGCGGCTAGGCGAGCAGCAGTACCAGGACGACGACCGTTTTGCCGAGGTGCTGCTGCGCAGCCGGATCGCGCAGGGCTATGGCCCGATGCGCCTCCGGGTGGAGCTGAAAAGCCACGGGCTGGCCGATGCGCGCATCCGCGAACTGCTGGAGGCTGCCGACGTTGACTGGGGTGCTTCCGCCGCTGCCCAGCTGCGCCGTCGCTACGGTGCGGGTACAGCCGACCCCACCGAACGCAACCGTCGGGCGCAATTCCTCTTGCGCCGCGGCTTTGCCGCCGCCACAGTACGGAGTGTTACCCACGCCGACGTGGACGAAGCTGACGACGAAAACCCCTGAAATCCATCGTCCACGGACGATGGAGGGATGGATCGCGTGGCTCGGCCGCGGTGTGGCCCCCGACCACCCGCCAGCATGACATGCATGAAAACCTCTGAAATCCGCTCCACCTTCCTCGAATACTTTCGTTCCAAGGGTCACACCATCGTGCCGTCCAGCTCGTTGGTGCCGGCGAGCGACCCGACTCTGTTGTTCACCAATTCGGGCATGGTGCAGTTCAAGAATGTGTTTCTCGGCAGCGAGAAGCCGGGCTACGTACGCGCCGCCGACGTGCAGCGCTGCCTGCGCGCCGGAGGCAAGCACAACGACCTGGATGCGGTGGGTTATACCGCCCGCCATCACACGTTTTTCGAAATGTTGGGCAACTGGTCGTTCGGCGACTATTTCAAGCGCGACGCGATTGCCTTTGCGTGGGAATTGCTGACGGGCGTATTCAAGCTGCCCGCCGACAAGTTGTGGGTCACCGTCTATCACACGGACGATGAGGCGTTCGACATCTGGCACAAGGAAATCGGTGTGCCAGCGGAACGCATCGTGCGCATTGGCGACAACAAGGGGGCCCCCTTCGCCTCTGACAATTTCTGGCAGATGGCCGACACCGGCCCGTGTGGCCCGTGTACGGAAATCTTCTACGACCATGGCGAAGGTATCGCCGGTGGTCCGCCCGGTTCGCCAGACGAAGATGGCGACCGTTATATCGAGATCTGGAACCTGGTGTTCATGCAGTTCGATCGTGCACCGGACGGCTCGCTGTCGCCGTTGCCAGCACCCTGCGTGGATACCGGCATGGGTCTGGAGCGCCTCGCTGCGGTACTGCAGCACGTGCATTCAAATTACGAAATCGACCTGTTCGCGCATTTGATCCGCGTCGCCGGTGAACTTACTCGCACGAGCGATCTTTCCAACAAGTCGCTGCGCGTGATCGCTGATCACATCCGCGCCTGTTCCTTCCTGATCGTTGATGGGGTACTGCCGTCCAACGAAGGTCGCGGTTATGTGCTGCGCCGGATCATCCGCCGCGCCTTGCGGCATGGCTGGATGCTCGGCGTGCGCGGCGACTTCTTCTGGAAAATGGTGCCGTCGCTCGTCGAGGAAATGGGCGTCGCCTACCCGGAGCTCGTGGCCAAGCAGGCATTCGTCGAAGACGCGCTGCGTGCCGAGGAGCAGCGCTTTGCCGAAACGCTTTCGACGGGAATGTCATTATTCAACGCCTCGGCTACTCCATTGCGATTGGCAGCTGATCAATACATTGCGAAAAACAAGCTTTGGGTGTTGAGCTATTCACAGTTTGGGGCCGCCGGCTCGATTGACGCAGCCAATAAGGCTGCAAATGAATCGAACCGACTGACTGCGCAAGTGTCTGTTGGTAAAGAAGATGTTGAGAATTTGACTGCTGAGCTGGAAGGTGAGGTTGTCAAAGTCAGAATGAACAATGAGGCTTCAGTTGATATTCGTATTGATGAGCTGAAAACAATTGCAGGCCACGTCGCATTCCGCCTCTACGACACCTACGGGTTTCCCGTCGACCTCACCGCTGACATCGCGCGCGAGCGTGGTCTCGAGGTAGACATGGACGGCTTCGCGCAGGCGATGGACGAGCAGCGAAAGCGCGCCCGTTCGGCCGGCCGTTTCGAGGCGAAGGGTCAGATGCCAGCGGAGCTGGCCAGCCAGTTGAAGCCGACAGTATTTCTCGGTTACGAGGCGTTGCGCAGCCAGGGCAGCAAGGTGCTGGGGATCGTCCGTGCCGGCAAGCAGTTCGACCAGCTCGAAGCCGGCGAAGAAGGCCTGCTGATCCTCGACCGCACGCCGTTCTACGCCGAGTCCGGCGGACAGGTCGGCGATACCGGTGAGCTGATCAATCACGCGGGCCGCTTCGAAGTAGGCGATACCATGAAGATGGGCGGTGTGTTCTTTGGCCATGCTGGTCGCTGGCAGGGTACTCAGCCGCTGCGTACCGGCGACACGGTAGAGGCCAGCGTGGACGAGGCACGCCGTCAGTCCATCGTGCTCAACCATTCGGCCACCCATCTGCTGCATGCGGCGCTGCGCAAGGTGCTGGGCGACCACGTTTCGCAGAAGGGTTCGCTGGTCGCAGCGGATCGTCTGCGTTTCGACTTCGCGCATTTCAAGCCGCTGAGTCGCGAAGAACTGGCCCAGGTCGAGACAATGGTGAATGCCGAGATACGCCGCAACGCGGCCGCCGAAGTGCGCCAGATGGCCTATGACGACGCGATCGAGTTTGGCGCGATGGCGCTGTTCGGCGAGAAGTACGGCGACGAAGTGCGCGTGCTGAAGATGGGTGAGTTTTCCACCGAGCTGTGCGGCGGCACCCATGTCGGCCGCACCGGCGACATCGGCTTGTTCAAGATCGTCAGCGAGGCCGGCGTGGCCTCCGGCGTGCGTCGTATCGAAGCCGTCACCGGCGCAGGCGCGCTGGCCTGGGTGGCAGATGAGGAGCGTCGTCTGGGCGAGCTGTCGCAACTGCTTTCCAGCAGCGGTGACGATGCGGTGGAAAAGCTCCGGCAGCTGTTCGATCGCCAGAAAAAGCTCGAGCGCGAACTGGATTCGTTACGCAGCAAGGCGGCGGGCTCGGCTACCGCCGATCTGGCCGGTTCCGCTCAGGAAGTCGACGGCATCAAGGTGGTGGCTGCGCGGCTGGAAGGCCTCGATGCCAAGTCACTACGCGACAGCGTGGACCAGCTCAAGCAGCAGCTGGGCGATTGCGTGATCCTGTTGGCCGGCGCGGCGGATGGCCGCGTAGCTCTGATCGCGGGCGTGCATGGCAAGGCGCTGGAGCGGATCAAGGCCGGCAGCGTGGTCGCGCACGTGGCGGCGCAGATCGACGGCAAGGGCGGCGGCCGCGCAGATATGGCTCAGGGTGGAGGGTCGGACTCGGCCCAACTGCCGGCAATTCTGGCCGCTTTGCCAGGGTGGATCTCAAGTCAGTGAGTGATGCCTATGCAAAACGGCCTATGCCATTTGTCACGATTCAGATGCATTGCACATGATAATCACGCTCGGCTAGTATCGTAGAAGTGTCGACGCCGTCAGTAACGAGGGTGTCGCCAGTCAGGACGCTCAGGAGTGTTTTGGCTGTGAGCCGGGAAGGCGGTAGGGCCTTCGGCGGATCAATCGTCGAACTGTGGATGGGTGTGGCTCAGGGGTGAGGCACCATCAATCCACGGGCCTGTGACCAACAGCATTTATGGAGTAGCAAACATGTTGATTCTGACCCGCAGGGTCGGCGAAACCCTGATGATTGGTGACGAGGTGACCGTTACCGTCCTGGGCGTCAAAGGCAATCAGGTGCGTATCGGCATCAATGCGCCCAAGACCGTCGCCGTACACCGCGAAGAGATTTATCAGCGAATCAAGGGCGAGCACGAATCAGGCAGCGTGCCTGAAGAGCCCGGCGAGCACTGATTCTTCAATAAACGCTTTACCTTGAACACGCCGGTCAGTATCCTTGCCGGCTCCGCAGTGATGCGGGAAAAAACCCGGAGAGATGCCCGAGTGGCCGAAGGGGCTCCCCTGCTAAGGGAGTATAGGGTCAAAAGCCTTATCGAGGGTTCGAATCCCTCTCTCTCCGCCAATGAAGTGATGTAAGTTGTTGATCTAAAGCAACTTGCTTACAAGACAAGACGGCTGGTATGCCATTGGGTATGCCGGCCGTTGTTGTCTGTGAATGCGGTTTGTTGAGCTTGGTTGGGCTGTCGCGCTGGATACAGCCATATACGAAAGAGGGGCGCACCGCTTGGTGCGCCCCTCTTCAGTTGTGCCACTTGCAGCCACCTGAGACTGTCGCCCTTAGCTTCTGCTCTCGATGGATGTGCGAAGGCGCCCTTTACTGACCCACCGTTTTGCAGGTGCTGGCGAAGTCGTTGTCCTGATCCATGCTGACGGTGTCATCGAGGCCGTGGGCTTGACGATCCTTGCGGTAAGCGTCCTCCAGCTTCTTGATGCATGGGGTAGGAGTCGGCCAGTCTTCCGCCCCCACGGGCAGTGGATCCGCAGTCGACGCACTGGCCGGTGCATTCGGCTGAGTCGCCTGCGCCCCCCCCTGTCCGATGGATCCGGACTGGGCATTCGCATCCAGCCGAGCTGCTTGTTGCATTGCCTGCTGGCTAGGGGCTTGTGCGGCTTGTTGCGGTTGAGCGTTTAGCGTTAGCGAGCCATATTGGTCAATGGTGGCACTTCCGGTTTCCTTTGCCACGACTTCCGAAGGAGCCTTTCCAACGAGATGACCATTCGCGTCGTAGCAGATCTCGTTCAAGCAAACGAGCTTGTTATCCTGAAGCTGGAGAGCCGCAGTACCGATGCCCGATTCATGGGCAGTGTACGGATTCACTTTCAAAGCGATCTGGACATCCGTTGGATCGACTGGGTAGAGCACCGCTCTGGCTTCGGGGGTGTCTTTCAGCGTGAGATAACCTAGAGAATCGATGCCGTACGTGCCCACCGATTCGGGCATCCCCTTCTGAAGATAAGCATGTATCGCAGCGTCTTGCGGTGGTTGGTCGGGAAAGAACGCAGCCAGCTTGTTACCGTAGGTCGTGTCCGGGATCGCCGAAATCGAGGTGGTCGATTCCTTGGGGCGAAGCACCGGAATGCGGGTGTTTGTCAGCCACGAATAAGCCTGATCGAAGTTTGTGACCTTGTTGTCGACGATCAGTTTGGAAAGCGCTTCAACCATGATTTCGCCATAGTTAGTCGTGGTGGCGGTGCCGTCTTTGTGGTGGATGACGAGACCAACGCCCGTCAACGACGGCGTACCATCAGGACCGTAGGTCCACTGCCAGCGATCGCCCGCCGACGCTACATCCATGCCATTCTTGACGAACATCGAATCATCGATGCCTTTGTAGTTGCAGTCGTATTCGACGAAGGTTCGGTTGTGGTCGTCTTGGCTTGTCGTCCACTTCGGATCGCACACCTTCCGATTGTCCAGCGCTTGGTCAACGGTCATGTTGGCGTCACCGAAAGGCAGCGCTTTCACTTCGCTGACCTGTTTGCCGTCACGACAGCCGGTGAGGGCAACCATGACCGCACAAGTTATGAATGCACAGATTGCATGTTTGGTATGTTTCACGATGAGACCCCTGTTTAGTGTGCTCAACATGCTGCGACCCTCGAGCTGCAGCGTGTTGATTCGATAATTCTGACATCGACGGGCTTGGGCCGTAAACGGCACCAGGTCTGAGCCTGATTCAGTTACCCAGTGCGTTGCGGAGCCCTTGCTCTTCGGGAGTCAGTACCGATGTATTGCTGCTGTCATTCGCCCACGTCCGGAAAGGACGTAGCCAAGCTCGACAATGCGCCGAACGGCACCAGCAAAGTCCAGCGAAGGGCAGGGTGGCGAGACGGCTCTGCATCACAGCAGCCCTCGGCCGGCCATGCTGACGCATTCAGCGCCCACCACGATGTGATCTAGGATCCCGCGGCACGCGAACTCTCGAGCGACGCCGGCATGGCTTTGATGTCGTCTACCTGCGAAGAGACCTCTCGTGGGAATGGAGAGCGGGCCACACGCAGACTCCTTCATGGTCTGTCCACTCAGCTCCCTATCCCTCAAGAAAGTCCGCTGCTGCAGCTTCCCGGAGTCCGGTAAGACGATCGATTTCAGGCGCGATATCTGGTCGTCCCGATGAAGGTGAAGCTCTTCATCGGTCATGGGACGACCGGGGTCACCTTGGCGAGTTGCGCGCCGTCGCTCGACGAGCTCAGCTTGGCGCGGCCATAGAGAATGGTCCAGGCGACCAGCGCCGAATCGCTGACCAGATCCCACAGCGGCGAGGCGAGCAGAAAATTCCTGGTCTGCAGATACACAGCCAGAAAATAGCTACCGGCGGCCTTGATCAGCAGCGCCACGATCCATCCCCAGGTCAGCACCCAATAGGCGCGCATGGCGTTCGGCAACGAGGCGGCAAGATCGAAACTCTCGCGTTTTGCGGGATCGTTGCCGGTGGAGAGCTGGCGAGACATGTGGAACATGAGAGGTTTGGCGAAGGCAAGTGAGGCCAGGAAGATTCCTGCCAGCACGACGTTCTGCATCGACCGACCGATCAGCGCTCCGCGCTCGGTGTGGGCGAGCAGAAGCGCAGCAATGCTAACGGCCGCGTTCTCGACGGCGAACAAGCCAAGGAAGTCGATCGCTCGCAGCTTGATCACCCCATAGGCCACCCACAGGATCGACGGAATGCTCGAGATGGCCAGCGGTGCCAGACTGTCCGCGGCGAAATGCGGCACCGTCAGTCGATAGAGGATGGCGGGTGCGGCCATGTTGATCAGGATGCTCCTGAGCAGTGCGCGTACGGCGACGTGCCTTGCGATGTTGCGCCAGCCTGAAGGTTGCGCAGCGACGGTCATCGCCTGCGTCCTTGAGATGGGGAGGGCGCGTGCGCGTCTCCAGCGACTAGATCGAGCAACGCCCGAAGGGCCGCGGTGGTGTTCTTCCGATTGTCGGTCGACAGGAATTCCTGCAACAGCCCGCTGAAGGCGCACATGATCAGGGTGGAATGGGCCGCGAACACAGTGCCCTCCAGTGACAACGTCGCGGCGGCTCTTTCGATCAGGTGGGCCCAGGCGGCGCTGTTGGCTCGCTTGGCCTCGTCTGAAAAGCTGACCCGGTCGAACATGGCCATGCCGTCAACCTCAAACAGCAGCCGGAAATAGCGCTGATTGGCCGCTTCCGTCGCCCAGTCCCAACACATCATGACCAGGGCTCGCAACGATTGCGGTTTGACTTCGGTGGCGCGAGTGCCGAGCGATGCTTGGATGTGGCTGCGGGCCTCGGCCAGCGCGGCAGCGATCAGCAGCTCCTTGGACTCGAAGTGGTAGATCAGCAGCCGCGCGCTGGTGCCCACGCGCTCAGCTAATGGCCGCAGCGACAGGTCGCCGGCGCCGCTGGCCAGCAGCTCGTCGACGATCTTCTTCAGCAGTTCCGCGCGGCGGTTCAGGGGCGTGTCCATGCACCGGACGTTACATGTAACAGTCGTTACATACAAATTGGATCCGCCAGTGGGCCGCCGCATGCAGAGCGTCGGGCAGCTCGTTGCGCGGAGGGATCGACGAACTATCGGCTTCAGGAAGCAACCATGCCACGTGGCGACCACGGTGCTCCTGATTCGCTACAGGCAAGTTTCGCGAACGGCATAACTCGCCTATCGGGTAGCTGGTTTCAAAGACAACGAATTGAGCTCGGCAAGTTCATGCCACGCATCGACAGGATGCGCTGCCCACCTGTTGATCGTCGACATAAAAAGTTTCCGCAGTAGCGACGCTTTACTGATCGAACGCAAGCCGAGCGATGCAAGCGAGAGCCTTGCATCGTGTCATCGATGTCGGCGCGGGATTTCTATTTTTCGCCTTGTGGTGACTCGCCTGGTGCGTAAAAGCCGCGGCGTGCGAATCGACAGCTAGAACAACTCTCAGCGCGTCGAGCAACTCTGGCCACTTTCAGACATTGATTCCTGATCTTCTCGACGGGCTCATTAGCGGTGGCACTTCGATGCGATGGGCCCTGTGCTTGCGGCAGGCGCATGACGATCGTTCTTTGATATAGAAATATCATTGACACAATAATGTTAATCAGATAACACTGCGGGAGTGGGCTGTCCACGCGGCTATCTCTGAGGGGAGAACGTCAATGAAGTCTCAGCAACTGCGGTATGCACGTCGGGGGATGTGCATGGCCATCGCGGTGGGCTTGCTTGGGCCACTTGTTGCGGTGGCGCAGCCATCGTCTGCGGTAGGCGCGAGTTCCACGTCGGGGCTCGTCGCAAGCGATGGCACAACCGCCGCTGCCGGCCCGGACCAGAGTCAGCAAACGCAGTTGGCTTCCGCTGGCACGGCCGCGCCTGGTAGCACGACCGCAACCAATCTTGGCGCCATCGTGGTCACCGCGAACAAGCGCAAGGAGCGTCTGCAGGATGTGCCGATGGCGGTGTCGGCGACGTCAGGCGACCAGCTTCAGCGCCAGAGCGCTTTCAGCTTCGCCGATTACGCCACGCAGATACCCGGGCTCAACGTCATTTCAACCGGCGCGGGTCAAACCCAGTTGGTGCTGCGCGGTATCACGTCGGGCTCCGGTCAGGCGAATGCTTCGGTGGGCACCTATATCGACGACACGCCGTACGGCTCGAGCACGGTTTATTCGGCCGGCTCCGTGTTGTCGCCGGATATCGACCCCGACGATCTGCAGCGCGTCGAGGTGCTGCGTGGACCGCAGGGTACGCTGTACGGATCGAACACGCTGGGCGGACTGGTCAAGTTCGTCAGCACTCCGCCCGACAGCACGCAGTTTTCCGGCCGTGTCGAGGCAGGTGGTAGCAGTGTTTCGGGAGGCGGCACGGGTTACGACACGCATGCCACAGTCAACCTTCCGCTCATTCAGAACACGCTTGCACTGCGCGTCAATGCGTATGACCGCCAGGATCCGGGTTACATCGACAATGTGTTCACCGGGCAGAAAAATCTCGACGGCGACACGGTGAGCGGCGGACGCGCGCAACTGCTGTGGACACCGACGCAAACCTTCTCGTTGAATCTTTCGGCGCTTGCACAGAACCTGACCAGCAGCAGCCTGGCAAACGCCGGCACGGACGTCGATCCGGTAACGTTGAAGCCGATCTATGGCGACCTGGAACAAAGTCGCGCAGCCGACACCGGCATGTTCGATGTGCGCTATCGGCTTTATAGCGCCGACGTGAATGATGATTTTGGTTGGGCCAAGCTTGTCTCCACGACCAGTTACAGCACGCTGGCCAAGGACTCCAATACGGACTCCACTGCGGCGTATGGGCCGATACTGAATCCCGCGCTCGGCCTGACCGGCGTCGGTTACTCGATACTCAATCCGATTACGTTGGGCAAGTTCACCCAGGAACTGCGGCTGCAATCGCCGCAGGATCAGACACTGGAGTGGCGCGTCGGCGTTTTCTACACGCGCGAGCACAGCAGCAACGACCAGAACATCTTGAGTTTCGATGCAAGCACCGGCGCCCCGGTCGCGCTGCCGATGCTCGGCGAAATTTCGGTGGGCCCTGCGATCTTCAGGGAGTGGGCCGGCTTTGGCGACGTCACCTGGCACGCTACCTCGCAATTCAGCATCCTGCTCGGTGCACGCTACAGCAGCGATGAAACTTCGTTTACGCAAACCGGCAATGGCCTGCTGGTCGGCTCCAGCGACTTCACCATTCGCCAGTCGGACAGCCCGACCACGTTCCTGTTCAATCCAAGCTACAAATTCACCGATGACCTGATGGGCTACGCGCGCATTGCCTCGGGCTTCCGGCCTGGTGGTCCCAATGTCGGCGTGCCACCTGGCTTGGGCGCACCGGTGACGTTCGGTCCCGACAGGCTGGTGAGCTATGAGCTGGGTTTGAAGTCGCTCATGCTCGATAACCACATGACGGTGGATGTCGACGCGTTTTACATCAACTGGAGCCAGATCCAGCTGACCTCTTTCGCCGGTGGCTTCAGCTTTCTCGGCAATGGCGGCAAAGCCACCAGCCAGGGTCTCGAAGGCAGCTGGCAGTACTCGCCTCTGCACGGCTTGATGCTGTCGGCGAATGCCAGCTGGACCGACGCGCAGCTGGCGGCGGATACGCCGCCGGGGTTGTTCGGCTACAAGGGCGACGCCCTGCCGTATGTGCCGAAATGGAACGCAAGCCTGAATGCGGACTACGACTTTCCGCTGGGGAGCGGATGGTCGGGTTTCGTGGGCGGAAGTTATCGCTTCATCGGCGACCGCGCATCCGATTTCGCGGTCGTCCCCGGGCCACGCCCCACGGTTCCCAGCTACTACGAAATCGATCTGCGAGCAGGTGTCAATTACAACAATTGGAGTTTCAAGGCGTACGTCAAGAACGTCACCAACCAGCGCGGTATCAACGCGATCGAACCGGAAACCACCGATCCCCTCGGCAGTCCTTTCAGCGCGGCTTACGTTATGCCGCGCACCGTCGGCGTATCGGCCACCGTCGATTTCTGAAGTATCTCGTTGCCAACCAGCTTTCGGAGTTCATCCATGAACAGCTACGCAAAATGCGGTGCGGCGTTCTTCTTCACCAGCATCGCGGGCATCGCGATGGCGCAGGTGACGCCGTCACTGCAGACCGAACCCACCGGTCCGGCTGCGCCGCACCCGGCATCCAGTCCGGTGGCCATAGCGCCGACGAACAGTGCTGCCGATTCGACGCATGCTCTGACCGCAGAGGACCTGTCGACTTTCTTCGATGGTTTCATGCCGTTCGCACTCGAGCGCGGTGACGTTGCTGGCGGTGTGATCTCGGTGGTCAAGGACGGCAAGGTGCTGTTCGCGCGGGGCTATGGCTATGCCGACCTCAAGACGCGGACGGCTCCTTCGCCTGAGACCACGTTGTTCCGGCCCGGTTCGACTTCCAAGCTGTTTACCTGGACGGCGGTGATGCAGCTGGTCGAGCAAGGCAAGCTGGATCTGGACGCGGATATCAATCAGTACCTCGACTTCAAGATTCCGCCATTCGACGGCAAGCCGATCACCTTGCGCAACATCATGACGCACACGCCGGGTTTCGAAGAAACGGCTCGCGGATTGTTGCCAGCATCGACAGATGATATCGACCTGGGAAATTATCTGAAATCGCATATCCCGGCGCGAATCTTTGAGCCGGGAAAAACGGTGGCGTATTCCAATTACGGCTGCGGCCTCGCCGGTTACATCGTCCAGCGCGTGTCGGGCGAGCGCTTCGAGGATTACATCCAGAAGCACATCTTCGCGCCGTTGGACATGCAGCACTCCAGCTTCGCCCAGCCGTTGCCGCCATCGCTTGCACCGCTGATGTCCAAGGGCTACGACAGCGCTTCGGATGGCAAGCCGCATGCGTTCGAGCCGGTCGATCCAGCCCCTGCCGGTGCACTCAGCAGCTCGGCGACGGACATGGCGAATTTCATGATCGCCCAGTTGCAGGGTGGCCGTTTCGACGACACCCGAATCCTTACGCAGGCCACCGCCGACCTGATGCATAGCCACCAGTACAGCGCGGCGCCGGGCTTGAACGGTTTCGATCTGGGCTTCTATCAGGAAGACAGTCACGGCCAGCGCATCATCGGTCATGCCGGCGATACCATCGTGTTCCATAGCGACCTGCACCTCATGCTGGATGCGAACGTCGGCGTCTTCATGTCGTTCAACAGCGCCGGCAACGAAGGCGGCGCGCATGTGATCCGCAAAGCGGTCTTCGCCAAGTTCCTTGACCGCTACTTCCCTTACAGCGCGCCGGCGGAGCCAACGGTTGCCAGCGCGAAAGCCGATGCCGCACGAGTCTCGGGCTGGTACGAGTCGAGCCGTCGCAATGAAAGCGCCATGCGTGCTTTGTACATGCTCAGCCAGGTCAGCGTCACCGCACAGCCGGACGACACCATCGTCGTATCAGCCTGGAACAACTACGCAGGCAAACCGCTGCACTGGCGCGAAACTGGGCCGCTGACGTATCGCGAAGTGAACGGTGATGCGCATCTGAAATTCGTCGCCGATGCGCAGGGCAACATCAGCTACTGGGCCACTGATGTGGAGGCGCCGGTGTTCGTGTTCCAACGAGTGTCTGCTGCCAGGGGAATGGGTTCGGTCGGCCTGTGGGCAGTCCTGTCATTCGTTGTCGTCATCGTGGCCCTGTTGACCTGGTTCATCGGCGGCTGGGTGCGCCGCCACTATCGCCGTCCGCTGGTGCTTGCGGATGCTCAGCGCCGCTCGCGCTTGCTGTCGCGGTTGGGTGCGCTGGCACTGTTCGTGGATATGGCTGGATGGCTGGGGCTGCTCGGTGCGTTGTCGGTAAGCGAGGACATCGTGCTACAGGGCAGGGCGACGCCGTGGCTCTATCTGCTCTACGTGCTGGGTCTGTTCGGTGTACTCGGTGCCGTCGTCGTAGTGGTGCATGCGGTGCGCAGCTGGCTGGCGCCGCGTCGCAGCCGCTGGGTACTCGCAGGTGAAACGATTCTCGCACTCGCGGCGATCTACCTGGTGTGGTTCATCGTGGCATTCGGCCTGATCAGCTTCAGCGCACGTTATTGATGGCGAGCCGTCGCGCGCACATTTCCGAATCAACAGGAGTTTTCATGAACAGCAATGGACAAGCGCGCCTGCAGTTGCAGGCGCGCATCGAGCGGCGGCCGACCGTGGCGCCGTTCCACATCACGGGCTATACCTTCAACGCGTTCGAAGCGGTGGTGGTCACCCTGGAAGAGAACGGTCTGGTCGGTCAGGGCGAAGGCCTCGGGGTCTATTACAAGAACGACACGCCAGAAAGGATGCTGGCGCAGATCGAAGCGCTGCGTGACCAGATCGAGGCCGGCCTCACTCGTGAACAGTTGCAGGTGATGCTGCCCGCTGGCGGCGCGCGCAACGCGCTCGACTGTGCGTTGTGGGATCTGGAGGCCAAGCGCTACGGCAAACCCGTGTGGGTGCTGGCCGGTCAGGAGCAACCGAAGGCGCTGATGACCACGTTCACCGTTGGCGCTGACGAACCGCAGGTGATGGCCGATCGCGCCCGCGCCTTCGCCAGTGCCCGTGCGATCAAGCTCAAGCTCACCGATGACGATCTCAATGCGCAACGCGTGCTTGCTGTGCGTGCGGCGCGCCCGAATGTCTGGTTGATGGTGGACGCCAACCAGGGCCTGACGCGTGAGAGCTTTGCGCACCTGCTACCGACCCTTGCGGAGGCAAGGGTGGATGTGATCGAGCAACCTTTCCCGATTGCCGAGGATGCATG
>Ga0302317_10001654_pt1 | contig 16215 bp, 18 predicted proteins | sample III_Palsa_N3_3_FD_200450 | JGI IMG/M metagenome (GOLD analysis project Ga0302317, IMG submission 200450) | Peat permafrost microbial communities from Stordalen Mire near Abisko, Sweden - III_Palsa_N3_3 | ecosystem: Environmental > Terrestrial > Soil > Palsa > Peat permafrost | place: Sweden...
CCGCCGTGTTGCTCGCCCCGGCCGCCGGCGCGGCGGCGGGTTTGGCGGCGGCCACCGCCGGGTTCGGGGCCGGAATCGGCAGGCTCGAGCCCAGGGTGTGCAGGTAGGCGATGATGTTGATCCGGTCCTGGCGGTCCTTCATGCCGATGAAGGTCATCTTGGTGCCGTCGATGTATTTCTGCGGTCCGGCGATGAACTCGAAGATGTGCTCGTAGTCCCAGACCGGGGTCTTGGCGCCGAAGGCGGTCATGGCCGGCGAATAGGCGAAGCCGGGCGCCGTGCCTGGCTTGCGGCCAACGACGCCGTAAAGGGCTGGACCGATGTTGTTCACGCCTGGTGCGAAGGAGTGGCAGGACTGGCAGACCTGAGTCTTGGCCTGACCGGCGGAGACGTCGGCCGTCTTGAGCGCCGTCCCCCAATCCACCGGAACCTCGACGGCTGGCGCGCCGCTGGTGTCTTCCTGCACGGCGATGGCGTAGCCCGCCTTGGCCGGGACAGCGGGTTCGAAGAACATCGGCGTGACGACGCCAAGAATCGCCAGGACGAACGCGGTGAGCAGCACCGCCCCGAAGATCATGTTCCGCTGCATCTTAGGCCTTGAGGTCTCGCCTTGAATTTTTGCTTTGACGTGCGGGCGCGGCGAGCGGCTCGCCCCCCCGTTCATGTTGCGTCGGCGTCTCTTACACGCTACCGCCGCGAGCGCAAACGCCCTTTGCCGATGGGGCCGGGGAGGCCCGCGGGGGGCCTCGCCCCCGCCGCCTGCCTATGGATTCATGAACCCGATCGTTCTTGTTCCCGCTCGCCTGGCCGCCAGTCGCCTGCCAGGAAAGCCGCTCGCCGACATCGGCGGCGAGCCGATGATCGTGCACGTGTGGCGTCGCGCGGTCGAGGCCGACATCGGACCGGTGGTTGTGGCTGCCGCCGACCCGCAGATCGTCCAGGCCGTGACCGAGCGGGGCGGGCGCGCCGTGCTCACCGATCCGGGCCTGCCGTCCGGTTCCGACCGGATCCTGGCGGCGCTGGGCGAACTCGACCCGGACAGCCACTTCGACGCCGTGGTGAATCTGCAAGGCGACATGCCGTTCATCGATCCGGCCGCGCTGCGCGACGCAATCGCTTTGCTGCGCGGCGAGCCTGGCTGTGACATCGCCACCCTGGTCGCCGCGGCGAGCGCGGCCGACTGCGCCAATCCAGATGTCTGCAAGGCGATCCTGGCCATGCGCGCCGACGGCAAGTCCGGTCGCGCTCTCTATTTCACCCGCGCGACGCCATTCGGCCAGGGACCCGCGTGGCATCACCTGGGGGTCTATGCCTATCGACGCGGCGCTCTCGAGCGCTTTAGCGCCGCCCCGCCGTCGCCCCTGGAGCGGCGCGAGAAGCTGGAGCAACTCCGCGCCTTGGAGTTGGGGTTGCAGATCTGGGCGTGGGTGATTGCGGCGGCGCCGATCTCGGTGGACAATCCGGCCGATCTCGCCGCGGCGCGGGCCCAGGCCAAAGCGGGGAGGGCGGCGTGACCGACCGCAAGCGAATCGCCTTCCAAGGCGACCCGGGCGCCAACAGCGACGAAGCTTGCCGCGCCTGCTTCCCCGACTACGAACCGGTTCCACACGCCGCTTTCGACGAGGCCTTCGAATCCGTGAAGAGCGGCGACTGCGCGCTCGGCATGATTCCGCTGGAAAACTCGATCGCCGGGCGCGTCGCCGACGTACATCACCTGCTACCGCTGTCGGGCCTGCGCATCATCGGCGAATACTTCAAGCCGATCCATTTCCAGCTGATGGTCAATCCCGGCACCCGGCTGGAGGACGTGCGCACCATCATCAGCATGCCCTTCGCCGCCAGCCAGTGTCGGCGCACCGTGCGTCGCCTGGGCGCCCGAATCGAGCCCGCTGGCGATACGGCCGGCTCCGCCAAGTCTCTGGCCGAGCATCCGGATCCGACCCGCGCCGCCATCGCCCCGGCCCTTGCCGCCGAGCTCTACGGCCTCGATGTCCTGCTGCGCGACATCGAAGACGCGGATCACAACACCACCCGCTTCCTTATCCTGACCGCCGAGGCCGATCCGCCGCCGCCCCCACCTGGCGCGCCGACGGTGACCAGCTTCACCTTCCGGGTGAGGAACCTGCCGGCGGCGCTCTACAAGGCGCTGGGCGGCTTCGCCACCAATGGCGTCAACATGACCAAACTGGAGAGCTATATGGAGGACGGGGCCTTCACGGCCACGTTCTTCTACGCCGAAGTCGATGGGCGGCCCGACGATCCGCCGCTCGGCCGGGCGCTCGAGGAGCTGGGCTTCTTCAGCGACCACCTGGAGATTCTCGGCGTCTACCCGGCTGATCCGTTCCGGCAAGAAAGCTGAGCACAAAAAAAGCGGGCCGTTTCCGGCCCGCTTTGCATTCCAGAATTCAGGCTCGGATCAGCCGCCGCCGAGGTCCTCGGCGATCAGGCCAATCTTGTAGTAGCCGTCCAGCTGCAGCTGATTGATCACGTCCATGAACGTCCGATAGCGGACGTGACGATCGGCGCGGATGAACACGCGCTCGTTGGTCGGATTGGCCACGGCCAACGAGGCGGCCAGATCGGCGCCCAGGCGGTCCATGGACGACGGGTGAATCTCGGACTTGCCGAACGAGACGAAAATCTGGCCGCTGTCCTGGATCGAGATGAACGTCGGCGGCTTGTCCTTCGCGTTCGGGGGCGGCGCCTTGGCCGGCGGCAGGTCGAGGGAGATTGAGACGGTCGCCAGCGGCGCGACCACCATGAAGATGATCAGCAGCACCAACATCACGTCCACGAACGGCGTCACGTTCATGTCCGAGTTCTGACCGAGATCGAACTTGCCTCTCGATTCGCCTGCCAGCTTGGCCGCCATAGATCGCTCCCTGAGGCCGGCTCGGCGCCGGCGGGGCAACCCTTGGCGCGGAAGCGCGCGCTTGTAAAGACGGATATGGAGGCGCGCGGCGTGGAGCGCGCGAAGGAAACTGGCATGAGACAATCTCTGGGCGCCTTCGTCACCGAAGTCGTCTCCGATGGCGGCAAAGCGGCCTTCGCCCTGGGCGACGGGCGGGTCGTCTGGGAAGACGGCGGTGATGTGACGGCCCACGATGGCGCGGTGCTTAGCGCGGCCGCGCATCCGTCCGGCGAGGGCGTGCTCACCGGCGGCGACGACGGACGCGTCGCCTGGTGCAAACCCGGGCGTAGCGAGACCGTCGCCGAGGCTCCCGGCGCCTGGATCGACGCGTTGGCGGCGACCACCGCGTCGGGTCTCTTCGCCTTCGCGGCCGGCCGCAGCCTCGTCGTCCGCGACGTCGCCGACGCCAAGTTCGAGCGGCGCTTCACTCACGACAAGACCGTGGCCGGCGTTGCTTTCGACGCCCGCGGCCGGCGAGTCGCCGCGGCCACCTACGGCGGTGTCGCTCTTTGGTGGGCCCGGATCGCCGAGCAAAAACCTGTCGTCATGCGTTGGGCCGGCTCGCACGTGGCCGCCGTCTTTAGCCCCGACGGCCGCTTCCTGATCTCCTCGATGCAGGAGAGCGCTCTGCACGGCTGGCGCCTCTCCGATTCTCGCGACATGCGCATGGGCGGCTATCCTTCAAAGGTGAAGAGCCTGGCCTTTGTGGACAGTGGCAATTTCCTGGCCACGGCCGGCGCCAACGGCGTCGTGCTCTGGCCGTTCTCAGGCGGCGACGGGCCGATGGGCAAGCAGGCCACGGAGATCGGCTTCGACGATTCGGCTCTCGTCGTTCGCGTGACGGGCGAGGGAACCATGCTCGCGGCCGGGCTCGACGATGGCCGCGTCTGGGTCTGCGACCTGAAGACTCAGGCGCTCCATCCGCTCAAGTCGGAGAAGGGCGCCCCGATCACGGCCCTGGCTGCCCACGGCGGTCGGATCGCCTGGGGCGATGAGACGGGCGAGGTTGGTGTCGCCTCAATCTGAGGCGAAGCCGCGCATTTCGCACCAGGCTTCGAACGAATCACGGCGCGTGCGCCAGCCGTTGATCGGCGCGCTCTCGTCTCGAAAGCCGAGCGCCATGCCAGAAAACAGCATGTGGTCGTCGGGCAGGCCCAGGAACGCGCCGACCGTGTTCGGATAGCGGGCCCAGAACTCCTGGGCGCAGGTGTCCAGTCCTCGCTCGATGGCCAACAGCATGAGGTTCTGCATAAACATGCCCACGTCCGCCCATTGCGGCGGCCCCAGTTTGCGGTCGAGGCAGAAGAACAGGCCCACGGGCGCGCCGAAGAAGTCGAGGTTGCGGGCCAGCTGGCGCAGGCGCCCTGGCCTGTCCTCGCGCGGAATGCCGATCGAGGCGTAGAGGTCTTCGCCGCACTGATAACGGCGGGTGCGGAACGGCTCCCACAGATCCGGCGGATAGACGTCGTATTCCGACGCTTCGGGTCCGTTGGCCGCCGCCTCGGCTTTCAGCTGAGCCAGTGGCTCGCCGGCCAGGGCGTAGACCCGCCAGGGCTGCAGATTGCCGCCAGAGGGCGCGCCGTGGGCCAGTTCCAGGATCTCGCGCACGAGCGCCGGCAGCGGCGCCTCGGGCCGGAACGCCCGCACCGACATGCGTCGCCTGACCGCTTCGCTGACGTCCATGATGTCTCCCTAGGCCAGCTTTATCTCGCGCAGGCGCTGATCGAGGAAATCGCCCGCCGTAATCGGTTCGGGATAGCGGTCGGGTCGATGCGGCGAGACGCACTCAGGCCGCGTCCGAATCAAGAAGTCGCTACGAAAATGCAGGAAGAACGGCATCGAGTAGCGCGCGACGCCGCGGCGTTCTGGCGCGGGGTTGACCACCCGGTGGGTGGTCGAGGGCAGGACATCGTTGGTGAGCCTCGCCAGCATGTCGCCGATATTGACCACCGCCGCGCCGGGCGGCGGGTTGATCGGCAGCCAGGCGCCGTCCCGGTCGAGGAGCTCGAGGCCGGCCTCCTCGGCGCCAAGCAGCAGAGTGATGGCGTTAATGTCCTCGTGCGGGCCGGCGCGGATGGCCGGACCGTCGAAGTCCGCCGGAGGATAGCGCAGCAGACGCAGGATGCTGTTGCCGCCGCGCGCGGCATCTTCCAGGAAGCCGGCGGGTAGCTTCAGGTAGGCGCCAATCGCCGCCAGCACGGCGCCGCCGAACCTCTCGAACGCGGCGAAGAGCGCCAGGGCGTCGGGCCGCAAGTCGGCGACCTCGGCCGGCCAGACATTGTCGAGATGCGGCCCCAGCCGCCCGTCGGTCTCACGGCCGACGTGCCAGAATTCCTTGAGGTCGGCATGGGCCGCGCCCTTGGCGGTCTCCACGGCGAACGGCGTGTAGCCCCGCTGCCCGGCTCCGCCGGGGACGTGGTAGGCCCGCTTGGCCATCTCCGGCAGCGCGAAGACCGCCTTGGCGTCGGTAAGCACCGCATCGGACACGGTCTCGTCGATCCCGTGACCTTCGACCACGGCGAAGCCGTGGCGCTTGAAACTAGCGCCAAGATTGGCCGCGAAGTCGTGCGGCGGTCGATGGAACGATACGGGCTCGATGTTGGGTGGACTCATCCTGACCGGAGTTGAGCCAAGCGTGGGCCGAAATCAATCCACCGCCCACCCTTGGCGAGGGCCATGGACGCCATTAACGCTGGGGCATGACCGGCCCCGTCCCCGCTGAATGGTCGCCGCACAAGGCGATATGGATCGGCTTTCCCAGCCACGCCGATCTTTGGGATGAGGACCTCGCGCCCGCCCAAGCGGAAGTCGCGGCGCTGGCGAAGGCGCTGGCCGGGCAGGGCGGCGAGCATGTCAAACTGCTGGTGGGCGATGCGCCGGCCCTGCCTCAAGCACGGGAGCTGCTCGGCGGCGTCGCGGGCGTGGAGATCGTTCCTGGCCGCTTTGGCGATGTCTGGCTGCGCGACACCGGTCCCATCTTCACGGCGTCAGGCGAGGCAGCCGCGTTCCGCTTCAACGGCTGGGGCGAGAAGTATGTCCTGGAGGGCGACGAGACGGTGGCCGATACGCTCGGCGCCGAGGCCGCCATGATCCGCTACGACTTCGTGCTCGAGGGCGGGGCGATCGACCATGACGGCCATGGCACGGTGCTCACCACCCGTCAGTGCCTGCTCAATCCCAATCGCAATCCGGGCTGGCGCGAAGGTGACGCCGAGCGGGCGCTCGCTGAGGCGCTTGGGGTGCGCAAGGTGCTGTGGTTGGACGAGGGCCTGATGAACGATCACACCGACGGCCACGTGGACAATCTCGCTCGCTTCGTCGCGCCGGGCGTCGTCGCCTGTCCGGCGGCGTTCGGCGAGGACGACCCCAACGCCGCCGTCTATGGGAAGACGGCGCGGGCCCTGGCCGCCATGACCGACGCCGACGGCCGGCCCCTGGAAGTGGTGCGCATCCCCTCTCCCGGCCGGATCATGGACGCCGAGCATCGGGTCTCTCCGGCTTCGCACATGAACTTCATCATCGCCAACAAGGCGGTGATTGCGCCGATCTATGGCTGCCGCGCAGGCGCGTGGGCTGTGGAGGCCCTGGAAGTCCTGTTTCCCCGCCATGAAGTCGTCGGTCTCACCTCGCGGGCGCTCGTTAGCGGCGGTGGCTCGTTCCATTGCATCAGCCAGCAGGAGCCGGCGTAGTGGCCCGCACCCTTACCCTTGGCGTCGTCCAGGCGGCCTTCGGCGAAGATTTTTCGGCCAACATCGTCACGGCCGCAGCGCTGGTGCGCGAAGCCGCCGCCGCCGGGGCCGAGATCATCCTCGTGCCTGAGCTGTTCCAGGGACCCTATTTCTGCGTCCGCCAGGAAGAGCGCTGGTTCGGCTCGGCATGGCCCTGGCGCGAACATCCTTGCGTCAAGGCCCTGGCGCCCCTGGCGGCCGAGCTCGGCGTCGTTCTGCCGATCTCGATCTTCGAGCGCGAGGGGCCGCACTATTTCAACAGCCTGGTGATGGCCGATGCCGACGGCGCCTTGTTGGGCGTCTACCGCAAGAGCCACATCCCCGACGGTCCGGGCTACCAGGAGAAGTACTACTTCCGGCCAGGCGACACCGGCTTCCGCGTCTGGGCGACGCGCTTTGGCCGCATCGGCGTCGGCATCTGCTGGGACCAGTGGTACCCGGAGGCGGCGCGCGCCATGGCCCTCCTCGGCGCCGAGGCATTGCTCTATCCCACCGCCATCGGCAGCGAGCCGCATGACGCAAGCCTCGACACCGCCGCGCCCTGGCGACGTGTGATGCAGGGCCACGCGGTGGCCAACGTCATCCCCGTGGCCGGCGCCAACCGCACCGGCTTCGAGCCCTGGCCGGACTATCCCGGCGGCGGCCAGCGCTTCTACGGCTCCAGTTTCATCTGCGACCACCGCGGCGAACTCATCGCCGACCTCTCTCGCGACGAGGTGGGCGTCGGCGTGGCCAGCTTCGATCTCGACTATCTCGACCGCCACCGGGCCGCCTGGGGCTTCTTCCGCGACCGGCGTCCCGACCTCTACGGCGCGCTCGCTGCGCCGAGACCGGAATAGGACCGCGGGCCTCCGGGCCGCCTGCGGGCGGGACGACCGCGCTCCCGGTGTTATCCCGCCAGTCCTGCCGCTTCTGCGGCTCGCTGACGGATTCCCTCGACGTCAGGCGTCCCGGCCGGGACGAGCCAGCTGCCGCCCACGCAAAGCACCGACGGCATCGCCAGCCACTCCGGCGCGCTGGCCAGCGTGATGCCGCCGGTGGGGCAGAAGCTGACACGGTAGAACGGGGCGGCAAGCGCCGCCAGCGCCTTGCGGCCGCCGGCCGCCTCGGCCGGGAAGAACTTGAAGAACGTCAGGCCGAGGTCCAGGCCGCGCATCAGGTCGCCGGCCGTGGCGACGCCGGGCAGGAACGGGACATCGGCCGCGATCGCCGCCTTGGCCAGCGGCTCTGTGAGGCCGGGGCTGACGATGAAGCGGGCGCCGGCGTCGAGCGCCCGGTCGAGCTCCGCGGCGTTGAGCACCGTGCCGGCCCCGACCACGGCGCCTTCGACCTTGGCCATCTCGGCGATCGCCTCCAGGGCCCCTGGCGTGCGCAAGGTCACTTCCAGCGCCCTGAGGCCGCCGGCCACCAGGGCTTCGGCGATCGGCCGCGCCCAAGCGGGATCCTCGATGGTCAGCACCGGGATCACCGGCGCCAGACGCATGACGGCTTCGGGACTGGTCATCGTCAGGGCTCCGCTCACAGCGCCGCAGCGCTCAGCATCGCCGAGGCGCCTTGCTCGGCCCCGTCGGCGCCGGCGCGCATCAGGGCGAACAGTTCGCGGCCGAAGCCAGGTCCGGCGGCCGGCGCAGTCGCGGGCGCGCGGGCGGACCACTCCGCCGGATCGACGAGTGCGTTCAACTCGCCGCGTCGCGCGCATAGCCGGACGACGTCGCCGTCCCGCAGGCGCGCGAGGGGTCCGCCCGCCGCCGCCTCGGGCGTCACATGGATCGCGGCCGGCACCTTGCCAGAGGCGCCGGACATCCGCCCGTCGGTAACCAGCGCCACCTTGTGGCCGCGGTCCTGCAGGACGCCGAGGGCCGGGGTCAGCTTGTGCAGCTCGGGCATGCCGTTGGCGCGCGGACCCTGGAAGCGGACCACCACGACAACGTCGCGGTCGAGCTCGCCGGCCTTGAAGGCGGCCTGGACTTCGTCCTGATCGGCGAACACGCGGGCCGCCGCCTCGATCGTCCACCGCGCCTCGTCGACGGCGCTGGTCTTGAAGATCGCCCGGCCGAGGTCGCCGGCGACGAGGCGCATGCCGCCTTCGGGTCGGAATGGATCGCTGGCCGGACGCAGCATGTCGCGATCGGCCGGTATGGCCGGTGCGTCGGTCCACACCAGCGCCTCGCCCTCCAGCCTGGGTCGGCGGGCGAAATCGGCCAGGGCCGCGGCGCCGGCGGTGAGGGTGTCGGCGTGCAGGAGGCCGGCTTCCAGCAAGGTGGAGATCACGAAACCCGGACCGCCGGCGGCCTCGAACTCGTTCACGTCGCCCGGGCCATTCGGATAGACGCGCGCCACCAGCGGCACGGCCGCCGAAAGTTCGTCGAGGTCGCGCCAGTCGATGACGATTCCCGCGGCGCGGGCCATGGCCGGCAGGTGGATGGCGTGGTTGGTCGAGCCACCCGTGGCCATCAACGCCACCGCCGCGTTGACGATCGCCTTCTCGTCGACCACCCGGCCGATCGGGCGATAGTCATTGCCGCTCCAACCGATCTCGGTCAGCCGATGCACAGCCGCCCGGGTTAGGGCCTGGCGCAGCTTCGTGCCGGGATTGACGAAGGCGGCGCCGGGGACGTGCAGGCCCATGGCCTCCATCATCACCTGGTTGGTGTTGGCGGTGCCGTAGAAGGTGCAGGTGCCGGCGTCGTGATAGGCGGCCGACTCCGCCTCGAGCAGCTCGTCGCGGCTCGCCTTGCCCTCGGCGTAGAGCTGGCGCACCCGCTGTTTTTCGCGGTTGGTGATGCCCGACGGCATCGGCCCGGCGGGGACGAAGAGCATCGGCAGGTGGCCGAAGCGCAGGGCGCCGATCAGCAGGCCCGGCACGATTTTGTCGCAGATGCCGAGCAGCAGCGCGCCTTCGAACATGGCGTGGGTCAGCGCCACGGCGGTAGAGAGCGCGATGGTGTCGCGGCTGAACAGCGATAGTTCCATGCCCTTCTGGCCCTGGGTGACGCCGTCGCACATGGCCGGGACGCCGCCGGCGATCTGGGCGGTGGCGCCGACCTCGCGGGCGAATAGCTTGATCTGCTCCGGATAGCGCCCGTACGGCTGATGGGCCGACAGCATGTCGTTGTAGGCGGTGACGATTCCGAGATTCATCGACCGGCCGGCCATGATCGCCGGCTTGTCCTCGCCCGCAGCGGCGAAGGCGTGGGCGAGGTTGCCGCACGAGAGCCGCGGCCGGTCGTCGCCGCGGGCGCGCTCCCCGGCGATGAAGTCGAGATAGGCGCGCCGCCCGGCTGACGAGCGCTCAATGATCCGATCGGTGACCCGGGCGATCTCGGGATGCAGGCCGCTCACGTCTCTTCAGCTCCTCATTCGCGCCGCAGAAGCTTCTCGGTCAGTGTGGTGCCCCACCAGCCGGCCTTGAAGTCGGCCTTGATGGCCACGGGATCGTAGGCCGGGCTCTCGACCCATTCCACAAAGCTGAGGCCGGCCGGTTCCGCTTCGCTCAAATAGCGTTCGAAAACATAGTCCAGAACCCCGGTGAGCCCGGCTTTCACGTGCAAGTAGCGCGGGTGGAGCTGCTTCATCGCTTGGCGGATCGGCTGGCCCTCGCGGAAATGTTTGTAGAAGACGCTCATCACCCCGGCCCGGTCGGCGCCCGACTTGCAGTGCATGAGCGCAGGGTAGCGCACCGTTTCGAAGAGCTCGCGCGCGCCAACGACCTGTTGCTTCGTCGGCACGTCCCGCGAGGCGACGACGAAATCCACCAGCTCGAGGCCGAGGCGCTCGCAGGCGTCCACTTCCATGGCGCGAAAGCTGGTCTGGAAGCCGCCGCGAAGGTTGATGACCGTGCGCACGCCGCGCGCCTTCCAGGCCTTGAGCTGGAACGGCCAGGGCTGGTTGGCGCGGACGAGCTCGTCGCTGATCCAGTGGGCGTTGGAGAACGCCAGGCGCAGGTAGGCGTGGTCGTTCCAGAGGTGATCCGCCGTCGTGCGCAGTCGCCCGCCTGGGGTGGTGAGATCGAACTTCGACAACGGCGGGCTTCTAGTCCTTGCGCTTGAAGAACGCGTCGGCCGCCGCGCGGGAGGCGTTCTTGCGGTCGAGCTGGGCGCGCACGCGAGCGATCTCGGCCTCCAGCAAGGCGATGCGATCGCCGAGCTCGTCGGTCCCGAACAACTCCAAGTCTTCTTTAAGCAGCTCTTCCAGCGCCTGGCCGCGTCGACGGCGCGGCTCGACCGGTTCCTCGGACATCGCGGCTCCTTTCGCCTTTCCCGCGCGGCAAGCAGGGCGCTATCTGAGGCCGCGCGTCGCTTCGCGCAAGGGAAGGGGCTAGGCCGGCGCGGGCGGCGGGGAGTTCGGGTCCCAGGGGATCGATCGCACCCGGCTGAACGGATTGAACGCCGGCTGGGCGGCAAGATAGCCGCACGAGTGGCCCTCCCCGACCATGGCGCTCAACTCGGGGGTGAGGCCCATAGCGCGGCACAGCCGTTCGATGGCCGCCTCCAGGGGTGGGTCGTCAAAGCCCGTGGCGGCGTCGTAGACGTCCAGCCGCTCGACCATGGCGTCGAAGAGATCTTCGAAATCATTCAGGTTTTCGCCTTCGCTCTCGGAGACGGCGAGGAGGAGATCGAAGGCGCGGGCCTTGCGCTTGCCTTTCGCGGCCAAGAGCCGGTCGCGGTCAGACGTAACGACCTCATCGCAAGCCCGTTCCTCCGTCTCGCGCACGAGGCCGGCCTTCAACTCGGCGAGGAAGCGGTCGGTCTTCTCCTCCAGCGCCAGCGTGAGGCGCACGGCGCGGGAAATGCGGGCGAAGGCCTCGGCGGGTTGGTTGGATTCATCCTCGGCGGCGGGCAGCGCCCGCAGCAACCGCATGCCGATCTCGGCCATCTCCTCCAGCAACGCGAGACGACGCTCAGCGCGGGCGGCGGCGGGGTCGAGGCAGGGAGCGGGGGCGCAGGACGACATGGAAAGAACTATCGCATAATGCAATTCCTGTGTCAACACAGAATGCAAAGTTTTGGCTTTACCCGAGCTCCATAGGTCGATGACGGTCGGCAATTGGCAATGCAGAACCAAATGAGCCGGGCGCCACGCGGAGGCGCGCGCAAGGGTGAAGTCACGTCCGAAAAGCAGACCTTGAGGACGTGCGCTAAGGGGGCGGGTTCAACTGATCGCGAAGCGCAGCCAGGCGCCGACGACGCGCAGCGCATCATCCTTGATGCCCAAGAGTAGGAGTCCTAGGCTCGTCGTGAGCTTGGTAGCCCACGCTACAGCTAAGGAGAGCTAGCATGATCCGGTGTGTGATCACGGGAATTGCTGCATGCACTTTGATGACGAGCGCTGCTTTCGCCCAGGACGCTGGACCCTACAACGGCGGCGGATACTACGGCGGCAGGCCCTATAACGGCGGCGGCGCCTATTATGGCGGACGGCCCTATTATGGCGGCGGCGCCTACTATGGCGGTGGGCCATACTATGCCGGCAGGCCCCCCTACGGCGGCGGATACTACGGCGGCAGGCCCTATAACGGCGGCGGCCCCTATTATGGCGGACGGCCCTACTATGGTGGCGGCGCCTACTATGGTGCTCAGGGCTACTATCGCGACGGGTACTATTCCGCCGGTCAGCCCGGCGTCCGCGCCCTGACGGGCGGCGCGGCCGGCGCAGCGGTGGGCGCCTTCATCGGCTGCATCGTAAGTCTTCCGATCGGCTGCGGCCCGGGCGCAGCGGTGGGAGCGGCCATTGGCGGCGGCACGGGCGCCGTCGCCGGCGCTGCGACGACGCCATCGCCCCCCTATTCATATCCGGCGCCGCCGCCCTATTCCTATGCGCCACCGCCGCCCTATTCATATCCGGCGCCGCCGCCGGCTTACTGATCGGCGCCGAAGCGAGGTGAGCGCGGCTGTCGGTAGCGGCGATGCCGCGACCGAGAGGCGCACTCTCTGAATGGCGGCATTGGATCGGAAGCGGCCGCCGCGCTCATGCCGGCAAGCCGACATCCACCTTAGTCGCGCGCCGGCAGCGTCCTCACGCCACCGCGCGCAGTTGCGGTCGGGCGGCCACTTTCGGCGCCCGCCAAGCCCATCCGGCGTCGGGATCGAAGGCAAGGGTGAGGATGACAATGCCGTCGCAGGCCGACCACAGGCTCCCTGGCAGCTCGAGCACGCCCTGTGTCCAGCGCCAGGCGTGGCCGCCCTCGGCTTTCTCTGGGTGGAGACCCTCCAGGTCGCTGAGCGACGGCGGCGGCGATGGACGGCGCCTGCGCCGCCGAAGCTGACGTCAGTCCGAAGACCAGGACGGCAGAGCCGAACAACAGCAGAGTCGGGAATCGCATCTTCAGCCCTCCGGGTCGTCATGACCGCGCGCTTCACGCGGCTCAGATCGGCGTGATGCGCCCTCGCCCAATCCCAGGTTCGGAGCGCAGGTTCCGAAAGGTCTGCCTTGGGTCGACGGCGGTCATTGACCGGCTAGTTGCTGGGCTAGCCTGACCGGCACGCGCCCGACAGTGATCCAACGGCGAATGGCTGTCGTAAGAGCTGTACGGTTATTTCACGCCGGGTCTGCATCCCTGGGTGGCGCCGTTCCGTAGCTCACCCAAGGCCTCGAAGCCGAAATCACAGGAACCCACAACATGCGAATCCACGCTTCACGCCGTCTGGCGCCGACGGTCCTGGCGCTCACTTTGCTGGCCTCCGCTCCCGCTGTCGCCCTCGCTCAAATGTCGATGAGCGGCGGACACGATCCGATGGTTGGCGGCGCAGCGATGTATCCGTCGAAGAACATCGTCGAGAACGCGATCAACTCGAAAGACCACACCACCTTGGTCGCCGCCGTAAAGGCCGCCGATCTCGTCGGCACTCTGGAGGGACCTGGTCCGTTTACGGTGTTCGCCCCGACCAACGAGGCCTTCGCCAAGCTGCCGGCCGGCACGGTCGACACCCTGCTCAAGCCGGAGAACAAGGCGCAGCTTGTTTCGATCCTGACCTACCACGTCGTCCCGGGACGCCTGACGGTGGCCGAACTTCGGCGCATGGTCCGTAAGGGCGGCGGCAAGGCTTCCCTGACCACCGCCCAGGGTGAACCCCTTACGGTCACCGAGGCTGGCGGAGGCCTGGACGTCACCGATTCCAAGGGCGACGTCGCCCACGTCACCATCGGCGATGTCAGGCAATCAAACGGGGTTATCCACGTCGTCGATACGGTCTTGCTTCCCTGAGGCATCCAACCGCCAGGACGGCCAATGTCCGCGTGCCTGAAGGCCCGCAATGGGCGGGGCGCGGCCGCCAGGGCCGCGCCGGAAAGCCGACGTTCCGCAGGGACGCAATGGGGGGCGAGCGGACACTTGAACTCCAGGCGCGGGCGACGGACGGGTGGAAAGCCGACGCTGGCTTCAGAACGATCAACATGGAAGCGCAACGCCGGCGAAAGGCGGCCCGGACATTCGGGCCGCCCTTTCTCCACTCCGCTTGCGGCTACTCGCCGATCGTCGGAAGCAGTTCGTCCAGCTGATCCAGTTGCGTGGGCAGTCCGGCCGCCGACCCGGCCATCGCTTCGTCGAGCGCTTCCTTCGAAGGATAAAGCTCGTGGAACGTCAGCAGCGTCTTTCCGCCCTGGTCCTCGAAGGTGACGGTGGTCACCGCGCCCTCACCCTCTTCTTCGTTCGTCCAGACGATGCTCTCGTCCGGCGCCACCGCCAGATACTTGCCGTAGAAGGCCACGGTGTCGATCTCGCCGGCGGCGAACTCGAGCCGGTACTTGCCTCCGGTGCGGACGTCCATCTCGCAGGACAGCAGCGTAATGCCGGCGCCCTCCGGCACCCACCACCGGCGGAACAGCTCGGGCTCAGCCCACGCCCTGAACACCATGTGTGGCGGGGCATCGAACAGGCGCGTGACAATCAGCTCCCGATCGGACTTCCGCTCAACCGCCGTACGGTTCTGCGCAACGGGGTGATTACGCGTTTGCTGGTCCATCGTCTTCCTCCTGTTTCATCTCGAGAATGATCTTGTCCAAGGCATCGAACCGCGCCTCGAAGAGCTTGCGATGGGCTTCGATCCATTCGGCCTCCGCCTCGAGGCCGCAGCGCCCAAGCTTGCACGTCCGCACCCGTCCCACCTTTTCCGTCACGACGAGGCCTGCCCGCTCCAGGACGGCGACATGCTTCTTCATGCCGGTCAGCGTCATGTGGAACCTGTCCGCCAGGCTGGTGATCGACGCGTCCGCTCGGCCGAGCTGCTCAAGCACGCCGCGGCGCGTGGTGTCCGACAACGCTGCAAACGAAAGATCGAGGGAAGGCATCATATACTGAACCATATGGTTCAGTATTATCCTGCTCGTTCGGCAAACGCAACAGCCTCGCGCCGGCCCTTGGCGAAAGCGAAACCCGAGGTCCGCAACAGGTCGTAGGCGGTCATTGACCTCCGGCCCGGAAGCGGACGTCGTTCGGGGCCTCACGGGGTGTCGTCGCGGGGCGCCTCCTTTCATCTTTCCCGGGTGGCGGGCGGCGCGCTATCTCAGGCCGCGCGGCGCTTCGCGCAGGGGATGAGACGGGATGAGCAGCGAGACCATGACCGCCGTCGCCGTCGAAGGCGGCAAGGGGCCGGCCTCGGCCCTGCATGCGACCCGGATCGCCCGACCGGCGCCGGCCGACGGCCAGATCCTGATCCGGGTGGGGGCGGCCGGCGTCAACCGCCCCGACCTTCTTCAGCGGATGGGCTTCTATCCGCCGCCGCCCGGCGCGCCGGAGACCCTCGGGCTCGAGGTCGCCGGCGAGGTGGTCCGTGGCGCCGGCCGCTGGCGCGATGGCGATCTTGTCTGCGCTCTGCTGGGCGGCGGCGGCTACGCCGAATACGCCGTTTGCGACGCGCGCCACGCCCTGCCGATCCCGGCCGGCCTCACGCTCGTCGAAGCCGCCGGCCTGCCGGAGACCGTCTTCACCGTCTACGCCAACCTCTTCGAGCACGGTGGCCTCGAGGCCGGCGAGACGGCGATGATCCACGGCGCCACCTCCGGAATTGGCGTCACCGCCATCCAGATGGCGAAGGCGGCCGGCGCGCGGGTCATCGCCACCGCCCGCGGCGCGGAAAAGGTCGCCCAGGCCCGCGCCCTTGGCGCCGACATCGCCGTCGACGCCACGGCTGAGGATTTCGCCGCCGTCGCCTCCGAGGCCGGCGGCGTCGACGTGATCCTCGACATGGTCGCGGGCCCCTATTTTGCGAAGAACCTCGCAGCCCTCAAGACGGGCGGGCGGCTCGTCCACATCGCCTTCCAGGCCGGCGGCGTCGTCGAGCTGCCGATCCAGACTCTGATGCAGAAGCGGCTGGTGATCACCGGCTCGACGCTGCGCCCGCGTAGCGCCGACGAGAAGGCGCGCCTGGCGGCGGAGGTCGAGCGCGTCGTCTGGCCGTGGGTGGCGGAGGGCAAGGTCAAGGCCGTGGTCGACCGGACGTTTCCGCTGGCCGAAGCCGCCGCGGCGCACGCCTATCTCGAGGCCGGCGCGCATGTCGGCAAGGTGATGCTGACCGTCTGATTCTCTCCCCCCTCTGGGGGGAGCACCGGCGAAGCCGGGGAGGGGGGCAGACGCCGCAC
>Ga0302317_10001655_pt1 | contig 16214 bp, 15 predicted proteins | sample III_Palsa_N3_3_FD_200450 | JGI IMG/M metagenome (GOLD analysis project Ga0302317, IMG submission 200450) | Peat permafrost microbial communities from Stordalen Mire near Abisko, Sweden - III_Palsa_N3_3 | ecosystem: Environmental > Terrestrial > Soil > Palsa > Peat permafrost | place: Sweden...
TGGACAATCTGCTGAAAGGCGCCGCCACGCAGGCGATGCAGAACATCAATCTGGCCATCGGCTGCGCCGAGCTGGCTGGCATCGATCCGGATACGACGGGCCGACCGTGAAAGGGCATCGCCCTTCTCATCGTCGTGTACGTCAACTACCGGAGATTCACCATGCGCCTGTCCCGCTATCTGTTGCCCACTCTGAAAAACGATCCCGCTGAAGCGCAGATCGTCTCGCACCGACTTATGTTGCGCGCCGGCATGATCCGGCAGGAAACCGCCGGCATCTATGCGTGGTTGCCGCTGGGCCTGCGCGTGCTACGCAACGTCGAGCGCATCGTGCGCGAGGAAATGGATCGGGCCGGCGCGGTCGAGCTGCTGATGCCGACCCTGCAGCTGGCCGATCTGTGGCGTGAGAGCGGTCGTTACGATGCCTATGGCCCGGAAATGCTGCGCATCACCGACCGGCACGACCGCGAACTGCTTTACGGGCCGACCAACGAGGAAATGGTGACGGATATTTTTCGCAGCCACGTCAGCTCCTGGCGCAGCCTGCCGCTGAACCTCTACCAGGTGCAGTGGAAATTTCGCGACGAGCAGCGCCCGCGCTTCGGCCTGATGCGCGGACGCGAATTTCTGATGAAGGATGCCTATTCGTTCGACCTGGACGAAGCCGGTGCGGAGCGCTCCTATCAGCGCATGTTCGTCGCCTACCTGCGGATGTTTGCGCGGATGGGTCTGAAGGCGATTCCGATGCGCGCGGAAACCGGCCCGATCGGCGGCGACCTGTCGCACGAGTTCATCGTGCTGGCGCAAACCGGCGAGTCGGCCGTCTACTGCGACCGCGACGTACTCGATCTGCCGGTGCCAGCCTCAGACGTCGACTACGCCGGCGATCTGCAGCCGGTGATCGATCAATGGACTCGACTCTACGCGGCGACCGAGGACGTGCATGATCCCGCGCGCTTCGAGCGCCAGGTGGCGCCACCGAATCGTGTGCACACGCGCGGCATCGAAGTTGGGCAGATTTTCTACTTCGGCACCAAATATTCGCTGCCGATGAAGGCGACGGTAACCGGCGCGGATGGAGTGGCTCGCCCGATTCACGGAGGCTGTTACGGCGTGGGCATATCACGCCTGATCGGTGCCATCATCGAAGCCAGCCATGACGAGCAGGGCATCGTGTGGCCTGCAGCGGTAGCCCCGTTTGATGTCGGTCTGGTCAACTTGAAGTTCGGCGATACGCGCACCGATGAAGCCTGCGAAACGCTCTACGCACAGCTCCAGGCAGCGGGCGTGAGCGTGCTTTACGACGACACTGACGACCGCGCCGGCGCGAAGTTTTCCAAGATGGATCTGATCGGGCTGCCCTGGCAACTCATCGTGGGTCCGCGTGGCCTCGATGCGGGCGTGGTAGAACTGAAGCAGCGCGCCAATGGTGAGCGTCAGGAGTTTCCGATCGAGGCAGCCATAAAATTACTGACGGCATCGCATGCCAATCTGGCCGGCAATTATTCAGGTGAAACGAGCTCATGACTGATCTTCTATGGCAAAAAGCGGGCGTGGCCACAAATGCGCGAATCATGGCGTTTCTGGCCGGAGATGACGTGCTGCTCGATCGCGAATTCTTCCTGCACGACATCACCGCCAGCAAGGCGCATGTTGAAGGGCTGGCGAATATCGATGTCGTCAGTGCTGACGAGGCCGCTGCGCTGAAGCGCGAGCTGGATGCGCTGGCCGAGGATTTTCGCAGCGGTGCGTTCGTGCTGGACGATCGCTACGAAGATGGTCACTCGGCGATCGAGGCGCGCCTCACCGAGCGTCTCGGCGATGCCGGTCGTCGCGTGCACACCGGCCGTAGCCGCAATGATCAGATCCTGGTCGCCACGCGCCTGTGGCTGAAGGAGCAGCTCGCCACGCTGCAGTCGCATTGCCGCGCGATTGCGCAGGTCTGCCTCGACCGCGCCGGGCAACCGGCCATTCCGCTGCCGGGCTATACGCACCTGCAGCGCGCGGTGGTGTCGTCCACCGGCATGTGGTTTGCCGGCTTCGCCGAGGGTTTTATCGACAACGCGCTGCGCGCGAAACAGACGTCCGAATGGGTCGATGCCAATCCGCTGGGGACAGCCGCTGGTTATGGCGTCAACCTCAAGCTGGATCGCGAGCACACCACGCGGGCCCTGGGTTTTGCGCGGATGCAGGTGTCGCCGATCTACGCCCAGCTGTCGCGCGGCAAGTTCGAGATGGCCGTGCTGGAGGCCATCGCCAGCGCGCTGCTCGACCTGCGTCGGCTGGCTTGGGATCTTTCGCTGTTCACCACGGCAGAATTCAACTTCGTCAGCCTGCCGTCTGAGTACACCACCGGCAGCTCGATCATGCCAAACAAGCGCAACCCCGACGTGGTGGAACTGCTGCGCGCCAGTTACGCCAGCGTCGCTGCCGCTCGCACCGAGATCGAGCAGCTGCTCTCGCTGCCGTCGGGCTATCAGCGCGATCTGCAGTTTTCCAAGGGCTCGCTGTTTCACGGCTGCCGACACGGCCTGATGGCGCTGGCGCTGGTGCCCGATCTGCTGGCGCGGCTGCAGTGGAATGAAGCGCCGATGCGTGCCGCGATCGAGCCGGCGATGTACGCCACCGACGTGGCGATCGAGCAGGCCGCAGCAGGTGTGCCGTTCCGCGATGCTTATCGCGCGGCTGCTGAAACTGCCGCCAGCGCCGGTGAAGGCCGCACGCCTGAATCCAGTCTCGCATCACGCACATCGCCCGGCGCTGGTCATGACTTGCGGCTGGATGAATTGATCGCGCGGCTGGCGCAATTCGACGCATGAACGCGTCGGTCTCCACGGACAATGCCGCGCACTATCGCTGGGGTGGTGTCTGCGATGGTTGGCATCTTCTGGCTGGCGATGACCTCAGTGTGATTGAGGAACGCATGCCGCCCGGTGCGGTCGAAGTGCGCCATCGTCATGCGCGGGCACGGCAGTTCTTTTATGTGCTGGAGGGTGTGGCCACCTTGGAGGCTGATGGTGTGACACAGGTACTGAAGGCAGGGGAGGGACTGCACATACCTCCGGGCACGGCGCATCAGATGCGCAACGAAGGTGCTGTCGATCTGCGTTTCCTGGTCATCTCTGCGCCGAAGAGTCACGGTGACCGCGAACCCGTGCCGCTGGATGAGGAGGGATAGATGGAGGTCCAGACGTCCGTTCACGATCTACCCGCACAGCCGTTGCCGAGCTGGCGTCGAGCGGTGCTCAAGGTCGGCAGCAACCTGCTGGCAGCGGATGGCGGCGGGCTGACCGCGCGCCATGCGTCCGCGCTGGCGCAGTTCATCACGGCCAGCCACGCGCAAGGCAAACAGGTTGTGCTGGTTTCCTCCGGCGCCGTGGCCGCGGGGCGTGCATTACTGCGCGAGCACACGGTCAACGCCAGCGATCTGGTCGCACGACAGGCCCTGGCAGCATTGGGACAGGCGCCGATGATTGCACTGTGGCAGAGCCTGTCGACGCGTCCGGTTGCGCAGGTGCTGCTGACCCACGATGACCTGCGCCATCGCCGCCGTTACCTCAATGCGCGCGCTACGTTGCGCGAACTGCTGGCGCTGGATGTGCTGCCGGTGATCAACGAGAACGATACCGTGGCTGTTGACGAATTGAAGCTTGGCGACAACGATAATCTCGCGGCCATCGTCGCGGCGCTGGTCGATGCCGATCTGCTGCTGATTGCCTCGGACATCGACGCGCTTTATACCGCCGATCCGCGCATTGATGCCGCAGCGAAGCCGATCGCGGAGGTGACCGAACTCACGCCAACGATCCACGCCATGGCGGGCGGCAGCGGCAGCAGCGCGGGTACGGGCGGCATGCGCACCAAACTCGAAGCAGCGGGCAAAGCCGCAGCGGTAGGCATCGCCACGGCGTTGTTCTGCGGTAGCGATGTGGCCACCATGCAAGCGCTGGGTGAGGGTCAATTGCACGGCACGCTGTTCCACGCGTCCGGCAGCCGCATGCAGGCGCGCAAATACTGGTTGCGCCATTCGCCGGCCGCACCGGGACACATCGTGGTCGATGACGGCGCCGCCCGTGCACTGGCCAGCGGTCGCGCGTCGCTGTTGCCCGGTGGCATCGCCAGCGTCGAAGGTGAGTTCCATCGCGGCGACATGGTCGAAATCATGGATGCCAACCATCGCACCATCGCGCGCGGCCTCAGCCAGTACGGTGCGGCCGAAGTGCGTCGGCTGGCCGGCCATCACAGCCGTGAGATTCCCGAGCTGCTTGGCTATAGCTATGGCGGTGAGGTGGTTCATCGTGACGACATGGCATCGCTGGGCAAAACGGAGACCGCCGCATGAGTTCCATACGCGCACAGGCGCTGGCTTGTCGCGATGCGTCCCGCCACATCGCTGCGCTCGACACGGCGGCGAAACAGCATCTTTTGCGTGACATGGCTAATGCGCTCGAATCGCAGGTCGACGTTGTGCTTGAAGCCAATGCCGAAGACATGCGGCTGGCGATCGAAAAGGGCGTGCAGGGCGCCATGCTCGATCGCCTCAAGCTGGATGTGCCGCGTGTGCAGGCCATTGCCGACGCGTTGCGCGAAGTGGCCGATCTCCCCGATCCCGTTGGTGTGGTCACGCGCCGTGAAACGCGGCCTAACGGCCTGCGCATCGAACGCGTGCGTGTACCGCTGGGCGTAGTCGCGATGATTTACGAGGCGCGCCCCAACGTCACCGCGGACGCCGCTGCGCTATGCCTGTTCGCCGGCAACGGTGTGATCCTGCGCGGAGGCTCGGAAGCGCTGCACTCCAACCTCGCCATCGCGGCCGCGCTGCATTCCGCCCTGCGGGCCAACGACGTGCCCATCGCGGCGTTGACGCTTATCGACGACCTCAGCCGCGAGGCGATGGTCGAGCTGCTGCAGCTTACGGACATCGTTGATCTGGCGATTCCGCGTGGTGGTGAGGGGCTTATCCGCTTCGCTGCCGAACACGCGCGCGTGCCGGTCATCAAGCACTACAAGGGCGTATGCCATCTGTACGTGGATCGGGCGGCCGATCTGGCACTCGCACTGAATCTTCTGATCGATGGCAAGACCACGCGTCCCGGCGTCTGCAATGCACTGGAAACCCTGCTGGTGCACGTTGACGTTGCAGCAAGTTTTTTGCCGATGGCTGCGGCCGCCTTGCAAAAACGCGGCGTCGAGTTGCGCGGGTGCGAGCGTAGCCGTACGTGGGCGCCGACGATGTCCGCCGCGACGGATGACGACTATGCAGCTGAATTCCTAGACCTGATTCTTGCCGTGCGCGTGGTCGATGATCTGGATGAAGCCATCGCACATATCCAGCGCTACGGCTCCGACCATACCGAAGTCATCGCCACCGCCGACGAAGTGGCGGCTGATCGATTCGTGCACGCTCTGCGTTCGGCGATGGTAATGGTCAACGCATCCTCGCGATTTTCTGACGGCGGCCAGCTCGGTCTCGGCGCCGAGATCGGTATTTCCACGACACGTCTGCATGCCTACGGGCCGATGGGTGCGGAGTCATTGACCATCGAGCGATTCGTGGTGCGTGGCGAAGGACAGATACGGCACCCGTCGGCGGACTGATCGGCTCCGGCTACCTCACACGGATCTGTTGCGCCAGCTGTTGATCAGAAAACTGATCAAGGCGACTAGCGGTATGGCGCTGCCGACCTTGACAATGAGCACCCAGCCGCCCTGTTCGTAAATGCTGCTGGCGATGGCCGAACCCAGTGCGCCGCCGATGAAAATGCTGGTCATGTACAGCGCGTTGAGGCGTCCGCGGCTGCCTGCGTCCAGCGTGTAGATGGTGCGCTGGCCAATCACCATGCTCATCTGCACGGCGAAGTCGAGCAGCACGCCGGTGAGCGCCAAGCCGATGATGCTGTAAGCGGGATGCACCAGCGCTGTAGTGAAACTCAGCGGCGCGAGGATCAGCGCCACCAGCGATGCCGGCCAGGTATGGCCTGCATCAGCCAGGCGACCGGCGATGGGTGCGGAGATGGCACCGACGGCGCCGACCAGCGCGAAGACCGCAATCTGGCTCTGGCTGAAACCGTGTCGACGCGCCAGTTCGAGCGGTACGGCCGTCCAGAACAGGCTGAAGGCGGCAAACATCAGTCCCTGATAAAAAGCGCGCTGACGCAGTTCGCGATGACGCACGAACAGCGTGCCGAGCGAGCGCAGCAGCTGGCCGTAGCCGGTGGTGTGATCGGGGGTGCGCGCCGGCACCGTGGCGGCGATGACGCCGATGATCAGCAGCATGATGGCCGCGGCCACCATGAATACCGCTCGCCAGCCGAAATGGTCGGCGATCAGGCTGGCCAGCGGTCGGGCCAGCAAGATGCCGAGCAGCAGGCCACCCATGATCGTGCCGACTACGCGACCTCGGGATTCTTCCGACGCCAGATGTGCCGACAGCGGTATAAGCATCTGCACGGATACCGAACTGAAGCCAATGAGGAGCGAGAGCAGCAGAAACGTAATCGGCTCGTGGCATTGGCTGGCACCAATCAAGCTGACGATCGCCAGCAGGATGGTGCCAAGCATCAGCTTGCGATTTTCGATCAGGTCGGCCAGCGGCACCAGGAAAAACAGCCCCAGCGCATAACCGATCTGGGTCAGCGACACGATCAAGCTGGCGCCGTGGGCCGACAGGTGAATGTCTGGCGCGATCAGATCGATGATCGGCTGTGCATAGTAGATATTGGCAACAATCGCGCCGCAGCAGAACGCAAACAGCGTTACCAGGCCACGACTGATGGTCGGCGCCTTGCCGCGCGTGGGTTGGATGGTGGTTGGCATGAAGTCGGCGAAGAAAAAGGCGGGGATAGTAAAGGGTAGGGCTTGCTAGCGCAGGTGACCAGCGCTGCGGTGCACAACGGCCGATGAGTGCTCGTTGGATCGATCGTCTACAATGCCAAGTCACGCTTCAGCGGGACGAAGTGGCGTACCGGATCATCACTTATTTCGCTCGCCGCGCTTTGCACGTTGAACAAGCGGCCCAGTCTAGGTGGTTTTCGTTTCGCCGCTGACACAACGTAGCGAAGTCCTATTTTTTGCGGCAGTGTTTCAACGTGGAATGGCCTGTGCATTGTTCGACAGAAAACAGCGGCGACGTCGAATGCGTTGATGTCATGGGTCAGGTGGCCGACGCGGGTGTGCGGAACGCGCGCGGCGCCGCAGCGAAGGTGCGGCGTCCGACACGGGTTTACTTGATGGCTCCGTCGCGATGGAAGTCGTCTCGCGTCAATGCGAACGCGTTGAGCATGGAATGGACGCGGCTGGCACCAGCGCCTTCGGCGTGGTTATCGAGCCGGCAACCGGCTGTCGAACGGCCGGCGTCTATCGCTTACCGCACGGATTTGTGTGCACTCGCGGAGCGGGCCTCGACTTATGCGAGGCCACTTTTCGCGGCGCTGAATGCCAATCGCCTGAGGCAATGGGGGCTTGTTGGCTTCAAACGCGCGCAGCATGGGTGGCTGACGTGTAACCATTCCTATCGAGGCCGGGCGCTTAGCGGGTTTTCGTTTGGGCTGGTGGCGGCCATCGCCGTCCCGTTGGGCATGGTGGTCGCGCATCCGCAACCGGAATGGCAGAAGCGATCATCAGCCGTGCCTGCCGACACGGCGCTTTCCGTCATGGCCGCACCTTCTTCGATCAGTAATGCTTATGTCGCGCCGGTGTTGCTGCCCACCGTCGCCGACCTCGATGGCGCCACTGTGAACGCGTCAGCTCCGGACTCGGCATCCAGCAGCCTTCGCGACGCAACCCAGCAAGGGGTGACGACAACACCTGATTCGGTGGCCGAAGCCTTTGTGCCGGATGCGAGCACGATGGACCTGATGATGCCGATCGCCGAGCCCGATCTGAACATCGCCTCGCATCAAAGCCTGTGGGCGCAGGTGGGCAAGGCATCCGGTGTGGACCCGCTTTTGCTCTACAGCATCGCCCTGGTCGAATCCAAATCATTGCATCCGGGCGGCGAAGTAGCGCCGACGCCGTGGCTGTTCCGCGTCAACGATCATCTCGTCATGGGCGAGCGGCATCACGTGCAGATGGAGATGGCCGTCGCAAGCCAGCTCAACGCCACGGTGCAGGACGTCGGCATCATGCAGGTCTACTACCCGATGCACCGCAGCGCGGTTCGCGATCCGCTGAGCCTGCTGGATCCAAGAACCAATATCTCGGTCGCCGCAAAAATCCTGCACGACGGCATGCATGAAACGCGCGATCCGGTGTTGGGCGTCGGCTATTACCATAGCCACACGCAACAGCTGGCCAGGGACTACGGCACCGCCGTAATGACGGTTTATCAGCGTCTCAAAGGTGTCTATCGTTCTGGAAAGAACGTGCAGGCTGTCGCTCGTTAGTACAAATCGTTTCTTACTTCGCCCACTCCTGCACCGCCTCGACAAACGCCAGACAATCCGCAAACCGGTTATACAGCGGGGCGGGCGAGATGCGGATGACGTCAGGTTCGCGCCAATCGCCGATGATGCCGTGATCCATCAGGTAATCGAACAATGCGCGGCCGCGCTCACGGCCACCGACCACGCGGATGGAGAGCTGTGCGCCGCGACGGTTGGGGTCGCTGGGCGTGACGATGTCCAGCACACCAGCGAGCTGGGTTTGTACCAGCCATTCGAGATAGCCGGTGAGCTGGAGTGATTTTTCGCGCAGCTGATTCATGCCGGCACGACGAAACATCTCCAGTGACACGCGTAACGGCGCCAACGAGAGAATCGGCGGATTGGAGAGCTGCCAGCCTTCGACGCCGTGGATCGGTACGAACTCGGGGCCCATCTGAAAACGCGTGGCCTTGTCGTGACCCCACCAGCCGGCGAAGCGCGGCAGCACGGCATCGGCATGACGCTCGTGCACGAAGGCGCCGCCGACGGCACCAGGGCCGGCGTTGAGGTATTTGTAGTGGCACCAGATGGCGAAGTCGGCGCCGCTGTCGTGCAATTGCAGCGGCAGGTTGCCGACGGCGTGGGCGAGATCGAAACCGACCGTGCAGCTGTGACGGTGCGCCAGCATGGTGATCGCCTTGAGATCGAAGGCCTGGCCATTGCGGTACTGGATGCCAGGCAGCATCACCAGTGCGATGCGTGAGCCGTGTTCGGCCAGCGCGCGTTCGATCGCCGCCATCGAGATGAGGCCGTTCGGTTCGTCAGCCTCAAGTTCAATCAACGCGGTGGCGGGATCGAAACCGTGAAAGCGTATCTGTGATTCCACCGCGTAGCGATCGGTGGGGAAGGCGCCGGCTTCAATCAGGATCGCGGGACATTCTTTGGTTGGGCGATAAAAGCTCACCATCAGCAAATGCAGGTTGACGCCCAGCGTGTTCATCGCGACGACTTCGGACGGCTTGGCACCGACGACCAGAGCGAGGTCGTCGCGCACGTAATCTTCGTAGTTCAGCCACGGCTGGCGGCCCTTGAAGTGGCCTTCGACACCCAGTTCGGCCCAGTAATCCAGTTCGGCCGTCACGGCTTCGCGTACGCTGCGTGCCTGCAGACCAAGCGAGTTGCCACAGAAGTACACGCTGTCGACCTTTTCGCCATCCGCGCGTTCATGCGGTGGGATCAGAAATTCGTCGCGAAACGCGCGCAGCGGGTCGGCTGCATCGCAGGCATGCGCCCATTCGGCGGAGGCCTGATAGTCGCTGGCATGGTGCATTTCGGGTGTCCTTTGGATGGTCGGGAATGCCTGTATCGGCATTCGCTTCGCGCGCAGCGGCGACTTTACCCGCGATTGCTTTGTCGATGCAGTGAAAGTGATGGCCAGCCTTGTCGCATGCCAAGGAATACCACCGTACATATCAGCATAAAAAAGCTTTATTGAGTGTCTATTTGAGCTTTGCCGCGATCATGTCGCAGCCCTTTTCGAAGGCAGCCTTCCATGCGGCACCCGCGTCGCTCTGGGACGGGCGCAGGCAGCGCAGCTCAACCGCATAGCCGTTCTTGAACCAGTAACGTTCGCTATAGCTGTACTGCACACCATTTTCCTGTGCCGTGTATACAAACGTATTGGGTCTGGGCGGGATCGCGGCTATCTTGTAACCCGGTAGCCCCAGCGCCTTGGCGGACGCCGTACCCATGTATTGCTGAAAGCCGCTGATATCGGGCACCTGTTTTACGGTGACGGTGACGCGCGACAGGCTGACTTTGCCGGTGGGCGAGCTATCGGGTACCTGGAATACATGCACCTCCGGGTCGCCCTGTGTATCGAGTATGTCCACCCAGTCATCCGGCGTGTGGAACTGCACACTGCCGTTGGCCATGCTGACGTCAGCAGCGTGCAGCGTGCCGGCCAGCAGCACGGTGGCCGCAACCGCGGTGACGCTCGTAGAGATGGTGCGCAGAAAATTCATGCTGACTCCTGGAAGTAATGCCGGAAACAAAGGCCAGTGATAGCGCTATATCAGACAGGCGCGGCTTCTTGTCGCCGTGCCATGAAACAGTCGGGTGTTGCCAACAAAACTATCCAGACGTCATGCGTCGTTGTCGCCATTCGGCTCCCCAAGTTCCAAAGGATAAACGTTATCGGGCATGTGCTGCTTGATGCCGGTCGCACGGGTGCGGGCAGTGCGGTGGGATTTATCCAAAATCAGCGACTGTCAGCATCAGGCAAGGCCAGTGTTTTCGGCTGTGCTCAGCGACGATTCCTTGGGGCCGCGACCCAGTACATGGGCCAGCGTATCGACGTTGTCGACCAGGCGATCGCTGATGCGCTTGAGCAGCTCGGTGTTGTGTTTGTTGTCGGACATGGCCAGCAGCGTGGCGAGAGTGCGTTGCAGCGTGCGCAGGTCGAAGGGAAGTTGCGGAGCGCGATCCTCACGCAGTGCGGTGGCGATTTCCTGCAAGGCGATCGCCACGCGATCGACAAAGCCGCTGATCTCGCTGGACTCCGGCAGCGCGTCGTCGTTGTCGATCACCGCTTCCAGCGTCATGGCGGTGCGCGCCAGCCGATTGCCGTTGGCGAACAGCGCGGTGGCCAGATCCAGCAGCACTAGCGGTGCGCCGGGCTCGGCGCGCATGCGATCCAGCGATGCCTGCGCGTTGGTGCGCGCGGTGCGTGCAGCGGTTCGCGCTTCGCGATGGGCGTCGCGCAGTTCCGGCCGGGCCAGCGCACGCAGATAATTCGCGTAAGCGTCGAGCATGTCCGACAGCGCCGCGCGCACGCGGCCTTTTTCCCACGTCGGCCACAGCACGTATGCCAGCAGGGCCATGCCGCTGCCGAGTATGGTGTTGATCACGCGGTCATGTACCGCCGCGCCGGAGTTCACGCCTTCGTACGAAAGCAGAATCACCACGGTGCCGGTCAGCGCGGCCACCGCCGCGCCATAGTGCGCCGTGGCCAGGTAGCGAAAAACCATGCATAGCACGGCCATCAGCGCCAGATGCGTCCATGGTTCGGCCGGCGTGATGTGCAGCAGCACCGTGGTGAGCACCAGGCCGAGGATGGTGCCGACCACGCGCAGCAGGCCGAAGTTGAAGGTAGCGGCGAAGTCTGGTCGCAGCACGATGGCAGCGGTCATCGGCAGCCAGTAGCCGTGCGGCAGGTGCAGCTTGCGCGAGACGAACATGGCCAGACTCAGACATACGGCGCTGCGAACGGCATGACGAAACGCGACGGAGTGGGGAGTCAGGCTGGCGCGCAGCGTGGCCAGTGCGGAGCTGCTGCGCAGCGCGGCAGGTAGTGGCGTTTCGGCAGCGAGTGCGCGCATTTCGCCCTTGCTGCCGGCCCAGTTGGCATTACGCACGGCAGCGGCAAGCTGGCCGGAGAGCGCGTGGATATGTCGTGCGAGGTTGTCGGGTGGTGCGTCGCCGCTGAGCAGAGCGGTTTCGCTGGCCTGCAAGGTCTGCAACATGCGCTCGGCCTGCTGCGGCGGTTCGCCTTCGTCGAGTGCCTCGGCGATGGCGGCGAGCACGCGCGCAGCATCGTCGCGAAACATTGCGTGGATGGTGGCGTTGGCGCGCAGCTCGGCCATGGCGGTAAGTTCCAGCCGAATACGCTCGGCCAGTTCCAGTAGTACGCCGAACGCCTCCATAGCGCGACCGCGTGCATGATGGCGGCCGAGCAAGGTGTGCTGCAGTGTCGTCATGGCGCCGGTCAGTGCTGGCACGTCGGCATCGTCATAGGTCTGCTGGCGCGCCAGCGTGGCCAGGCCGCGATACACGGCAGCCAGTGCTAGTCGTTCCGGCCGGTAGCGTTGCAGCGGCCACGCGGCGATCGAAAACGCGGTGAGCAGCAGGCCGCCACTCAGCAGCAGTCCTGCGCCAATCAGCGCATGCGGCAGCGTGGTCGGCGTGTACGCGGTGACCACCAGCAGAATCATGCTGGTCATGCCGACGCGCGCAATGTCGACACCGAAGACGACGAGTAGTCCGCCAAAAAAGCCAAAGGCCATGGTGGCTACTAGCAGCGGCAGCAGCTGATCGCCGATCAGGAATCCGCAGAGTGACGCAATAGCGGCGGCCAGCGAAGCGAGCACCAGCTGCTGCATGCGCTGCCGGTACGGGCCGGGCTGATCGGAAAACATGGTGTTGAGTGCGCCAGCCGCAATGCCGATGCCCACTTCGGTGTAGCCGGTAGCGAGGCCGATGCCGAGTGGTACGATCACCGCCGCCGTATTACGCAGCAGTACCCACACCGGTACGTCGGGCCGCTTGGCCGTGGTCAGGCTCTCCAGCATTTTTCTGCTCAGCGAGTAGCCGGTTTTGGGCATGGTGCGTCGTTGACTCCGTTGGCCGAGCGCTAATTCTGCATCACAAGGGCTGAAGCTGGTGCGACGGCTTTCAAATCCTGCGCCATGGTGCATCGCTATGCAGGAAATGAAAAAGGCGCCTTGCGGAGCGCGGCGCCTTTTTCATCAGCAGTCTGAAACGATCAGGCGCGGCCGGCGAACTCACCGGTGATCGTATTGACCCAGATTTTCTCGTCGTTGCTGATGTACTCGGGCACCTGCAATTCAATGCCGGTGCTGAGTTTGGCCGGTTTGTTGCGTTTGGTGGCGCTGGAACCCTTCATTTCCGGTGCGGTGTCGATCACGGTAAGTATCACGCTGCTCGGCACCTGCAAGCCGACCGGCGCGTCGTCGATCAACTGCACGTAGTAGCCCTCAATGCCTTCGACAATATAGCCGGCGCTGTCGCCGACCAATTCGGGCGAGAGGAGGTATTGGGTGTAATCCTCGGCGTCCATGAAGACGAAGGCGCCATCGTCCATGTAAGAGAAATTGGCGGCGCGACGGACCAGATCCATCTCGCGCAGTTCGTCCTCGGAGCGCAGGCTGAGTTCGAACTTGCGGCCACCTGGAATCGAATACAGGATGAAACGAAACGTGATGTTGCCGCCACGCGCACCCGGTGAGCTGCGCTCGAAGTCGCGTACCTGATAGACGATGCCATCGTGTTCGACCACGTTGCCTTTCTTGACGTCGGAAGCTTTCATTGCAATGACTCGGGTTGGTGAAAGTTGAGAAGGGCGAGAACAGGAAATGTTGAGACGGGAACAGCCAGCATCGCGATGCGCTGATCGTTTCCCGCCATTACTTGGGCTGCATCCGCACCGCGCCATCCAGACGAATCGTTTCGCCGTTGATGTAGCAGTTGCCGAGGATAAACCCCACGGTATTCGCGTACTCCTCCGGCTTGCCTAGACGAGAGGGAAACGGAATCGATGCGGACAGCGAGTCCTGCACCTGCGGCGGCATGCCGTCGACCATCGGCGTCCAGAAGATGCCGGGCGCGATGGTGTTGACGCGAATGCCGACGCGCGCCAGTTCGCGTGCCAGCGGCAGCGTCATCGCCACCACGCCACCCTTGGAGGCCGCGTAAGCCGCCTGGCCGATCTGGCCTTCATAGGCGGCAACGCTGGCGGTGTTGATGATGACGCCGCGCTCACCGTCCGCGCCGGCTTCGTTGGTCTGCATCAGTGCGGCGGCGGCCTTCGCCACATTGAAACTGCCGACGAGGTTCACCATCACTGTGGCGGAAAAATTGGCCAGCGGCATCGCCCCTTCCTTGCCCAGCATGCGGCCGGAGCCGAGGATGCCCGCACAGTTGATCACCACGTTCAAGCCACCCATGGATTCGTGCGCGGCTGCCACGTTGATCGCCACGCCATCTTCCGAGGTGACGTCGGTGCGGAAAAATCTTGCGGCACTGCCCAGCGCGCCCAGCGCGGCTTGTCCCTTGTCGTTGTCGACATCGAACAGCGCGACCTGGCCGCCGCATGCCACAAGGTACTGCGCTACCGCATGGCCGAGGCCTGACGCACCGCCGGTGATGATCGCCTTGACCTGATCGAGTTGCATGGGTACTCCCCTGATGAATCAAACCGGCATGGTAGCCGACTGGACTGGCGGGGCGAAGCTGGGGGTGCCTGAATGTGAATTCGTCTTCACTCGAATATTCATACGCTATTAGGTATTCAACCGCGAAGGTTTGAACGCGATGGTTAACCGGAAATTATGAAATTGCTGGTGTCCACGGAATGGCCGCGCAATAAAACTTGGGTGTCGATCCATTTCCACGTTCCATCATCTTTCCAACAAAGGAGTTGCGTCATGAAGAAGAAACTCGGCATATGGCTGGTCAGCGGTGCTTTGATGATGTGCTGCGCCGCCGGCGTGACGGCTCAACCTCAGGATCATCACGATCAGGATCATCAGACCATGTCCGCTCGTGGGCACAGCGAGGGCTGGTACAAGAAGGGCGGGCGTGTTCCTGCCGAGTACAACGGCGGTTCCTATGCCGTAGCCGATTGGCGCGGAAATCACCTGCGCCAGCCACCGCGCGGTTATCACTATGTGCGTAGCGATAACGGCGATTTTCTGCTGGTTGCGGTTACCACGGGTGTCATCGCGAGCATCATCGCCAGTCATTGACATGGTGCTTTCGCCACTCTCATCCATTTGGAGCGCTCCATGAAGAAATCTTCCATGAAAAAGACCCTGGGAACGTTGATGGTCTGCGGCGCCATGATGATGACCAGCGGATCGCTGCTGGCGCAGTCCTATGGCCAGGACCACTACGATCATCACGATGATCATGCGCACCACGATATGTATGATCGTGGCCACCGGGAAGGCTGGTATCGCGAAGGCGGCCGGGTACCTGATGACTACCGTCACGGGAACTATGTCGTGGGCGACTGGCATCGTGAGCACTTGCGTCCACCACCGCGTGGTTATCACTACGTGCGCAGCGACAACGGTGATTTTCTGCTCGTCGCGGTAACGACCGGCGTCATTGCAAGCATCATCGCCAGCCATTGATGTTGGTAGCCTTGCAACAAGTGACTTAAAGAAAACCCCGCCGCAGAGGCGGGGTTTTTTATGGGATGAACGAGGCAGAAGTAACGCCGCAGCGTCGTAGCGGCTCAGCTCCTTGTAAGCAGTGCGCGAAACGCCTTGGATGCGGTGAGCTGCGAAAACGGAATGATCGGGCCGGGCGGATTTTTCGCCGCTTGCAGCTCTTTCTGCCACACGCCAACGTCCCACCACCGTCCGAGTTTGTAACCGCACTGTCGCCAGACACCCGCGGTGGCAAAACCCATGGCCTCGTGCATCGCCACGCTGGCGCTACCGGGGAGGGTGATCACGCCCACGGCCTCGTTGATACCTTGCAAGCGAATCACATCGAGCAGACTGCCGTAGAGCCGGCGGGCGATGCCCCGACGCTGTGCCAGCGGATGCACATAGATCGATGTCTCCGCGATCCAGTCATAGGCGGCGCGATCGCGAAAGCGTCCGGCGGAGGCATAGGCCAGCACGTCGCCATCTTCATCCCAGACCAGCCAGGGGTAAGCCTGCAATCGTGCGCCGATGCGTTGGCGCATGGTCGCCACGCTGGGAACCAACGTTTCGAAAGTGGCCGCGTCGTCGGTGATGAATGGCGCGTAGATGGCGTGAATCGCGGCCGCATCGTCGTCGCGTGCCACGCGAATGTGCGGTGTCGTAGCGCTATGGGTCATAGGTCGAGAATGAAAAAGCGGTCGCAACTGAAATGCCCCGTACCACCCATCGGCGCGGCCAGCGGTTTGAAGCCGCTACGCAGGTAGAGCGTCTGCGCGCCATCCATGCCGGTAAGCGTTTCCAGGTAGCAACGGCGAAAGCCACGCGCCCGCGCCGCATCCAGGCAACGCTGCATCATGGCGGCGCCCGCGCCGATGCCGCGCGCGTCGGGCAGAAAA
>Ga0302317_10001656_pt1 | contig 16213 bp, 10 predicted proteins | sample III_Palsa_N3_3_FD_200450 | JGI IMG/M metagenome (GOLD analysis project Ga0302317, IMG submission 200450) | Peat permafrost microbial communities from Stordalen Mire near Abisko, Sweden - III_Palsa_N3_3 | ecosystem: Environmental > Terrestrial > Soil > Palsa > Peat permafrost | place: Sweden...
CAGCTTCAGCGAGATCAGCGCGTTCCAGCCGGCCATGGACAACCCCAAAAACCGCCACGACGCCTCGTCGCAGCGCACCACATGCACCGGCCCGCTGGTGAGGAACTTCTTCAGGTCGATCGCCCCGGCGCTGAGCGCCGCGCCGGAACAGCTCTCGGGGCCCGGCCACCATTTCCACTCCGCCCCGGCCTGATAGACCGCGATGCCGCAGCCGACGGCGAACGCCACGGCCAGGACCAGCCCCAGCAGCGGCCCGAGGCTCCGCCGCGGCGGCGCATAGGCCCGCGCCGCCGACAGCGCCATGGCGACCCAGTACACATCCCGCTGCTTGAAACAGAGCTCGCAGGGCGACAGCCCGCCAAAGCTCTGGAACGCATGGGCGATGGCCAGCATCCCCACTGAGGTGGCCAGGGCCCACCACAGCCACCCCTTCAAGGTCCAGGCGATCAAGGCTTTCATGGCGCCAATCTATGCCCCCAATCGCCGATCAACCCAAGCGGAACGCGACGGCCAGCAGCACCACGATCAGCGCCACCCCGGCGATCGCCAGCCAGTTCAGATACTTTTCGATGAACGCCTGCGCCGCCGGATGCTGCAGCAGCGCCGCCCCCAGGAAGAACCGGCCGCCTCGGGTCACCAGCGCCGCCGCCACGAAGGCGGGGAAGAACAGGTGCGTCATGCCCGAGGCCAAGGTCACCACCATGAACGGGATCGGCGTCACCCCCTTGGCGATGATGATCCACACGCCCACCTTCTGGAACGCAGTCTGGAACGCGGTGAAGGCGGCGGTGTGGTGCGTCAGCGCCAGCAGCCGCAGGGCCAGCGGCGCGGCCAGCACGCCCACCAGATAGCCGATGCAGCCGCCGACCACCGACCCCGCCGTGGCGAGGCCGGCGTACAGGAACGCCCGATCCCGCCTGGCCAGCACCATGGGCGCCAGCAGCGTCTCCGGCGGCGGGCAGGGGAAGGTGGCCTCGACGATCGACAGCGCCACCAGCGCCGGCAGCGCATACGGCCCCCCCGCCAGGCGGATGATGAAGTTGTACAGCGAGCGCAGCATGGACCCTCCCGGATGCGGCGGCTCTAGCAGGGAAGCGGGCAGGGGCGCCAGAACAGGTTTCCTTCTCCCCTTGCGGGAGAAGGTGGCCCGAAGGGCCGGATGAGGGGTCGCGCCGGCCCATCGGGTTTCCTGCAAACAGCCTGTCGGAATGGTCACTGATCACGCCCGCAAACCTTGCCATCCGCCCCATCCTTCCCACATGCTGGCCCAACCACCCCGCACGGAACCCCCAAGTGGACACCACCCTCGACCCCGAACTGGCCGCCGCCGCGGCGGAGGAGATGAAGGCGGCCCTGACCCTCTCCTGGTCGGCCCTGTCGCGCCTGGTCCCCTGGGGCGACACCTTTGAAGCCTTCGGCCCCGATGGCGGCCCGCTCTATCTCGAGCGCGGCTACATCTGGCAGGGCCATCCCGGCGGCGACGTCCTGTGCGAAGTGGTCGCTTTCCGCGGCCCCAGCCGCTACGACCAGGGCGCCCGCCTGAGCCAGGTGATCAAAAAGCCGGGGTGAGCGGAAGGAAGGAATTCACCACAGAGCACACGGAGCTCACGGAGTTCAGGTCAATCCCGTGGGGCCGGCGATGCGGCCTTGAAGGCGGGCTTCGCCCGCAATCACTCCACCCCCCAGCCTCGACGGCTGAGCGCCCTCTGTGCCCTCGGTGTGCTCTGTGGTGAATCCTTCTTGAAAACCCGCGCGCTGACGCCCGACGTCTTGACGCGCGCCACGTTGACCGCGTCTGCGTTGACGGGGGGCCGCCCATGAGTAGAGTGCGCCCCCTTGCGCCGCCCCAGTGGCGAAATGGTAGACGCGGCAGACTCAAAATCTGTTGTCGAGAGACGTGTTGGTTCGAGTCCGACCTGGGGCACCAAGAGGGAGTTCTGCGAAGTCGCGCGATTGGACAGGGCGATTTAACTGCCGTTAATCGTTTCATTCGGGAACGCAGGCAGCAACCAGCTGACAACGAAATTGGGTTCGCCTCCCGCACCTTATCGATCTCAACCGCGCCAACGAGTTAGGTGCGCGCGACGAGTTCCATGCTCTCTATAGTGCCCCACTACGCGCCAAAGGGCGGTCGCGGCGGCGGCGCGGCGCCGAGGTCCAGGTAAGATTGGGCGGCGGAGTCACAGAGGCTGTAGCCGTGGTTGGCAAGCTGGTTGAACGCCGTCGCCGTCAGCGACCACAGACGCACCTTCACCGCCTGCGCCGCGGCGATGTCCGCCTGCGGGGGAATGGCCTGCGAGGGTTTAGGGTAGTTGTTGTTGCTGTTGCGCAACGGCCAGTAGGCGACCGTGCGTTCGCCCAGGTTAGCCAGCAGCATCAGGACGCGCTGGCGATTGTTCTCGGCCTGGCGGTGGATCATGCCCAGGATCCGCAGCAGGATGCAGAACCAGTTCCCGGGGTGGCTGTTCTCGTCGAAGGGATCGCCGGCGTTGCTGACCAACAACGTGCCGCACTCCTTCCACACCGGCTCAAGCGCCATGTTGTCGTAGACGCCCCCGTCGCACAGCTGGGCCTGGTGCAGGAAACGCCCCGCATGGCGGTCGGCGCCCTCAGTCGGGTTGATGATCGCGCCGCTGACATCCAGCTTCAGCGGGCAGAAGAACGGCGGGAAGCCAGAGGACGCCGCCACGATCTGCGACAGCGGAAACCGGGGCGCATCGATCATTCCCACGCGGTAGTCGGCGGCATAGGCCTGGGAGAACCGCCACAGGGAATTGAGCTCATAGTTGGTCGCGGCGATGACGAACTCGGGACCTTCGCCCGCATGCGGCAGGTCCTGCAGGCTGGCGTCGCCATAGAGATGGTCGCGGTATCCGCACGCGAGCATCCCGGCGCCGGTCAGGAAGGGAAACAGGCCGAGGAGGCCGGCCCAGAAGTCGAGATTGGCGGTGGTCAGGAACCGGTGCAGCGGACCTGTGATGACCTCGTCGAAATTGACTGCGACGCCGCCTGAGTCGAACGCCAGGTCCTTCCATTTCAGACCCAGATAGCCCGAGACGATCGAACCGCCGGACACGCTCGAGATACGGGTCAGGCGCTTCAGCCAGCCCAACTCGTTCAACCGGATCAGTGCGCCCAGGTGAAACGCGGCCGCCTTGTAGCCGCCGCCGGACAGGGCCAGGCCAACGCCCGCGGGGTCGAAGTCCGGCGAGTCGAAGAAACGCGCCAGGCCGCCGTCTTCGGAGACGTTAAGGAACTGAGATTGCGAGTCCACCTGGCCCTCCCGGGTTTGCCGACAATTTTCTTTCCACCGTCAGACTCCCTTCGCCTCGCCGCGCGCGAACCAGCATGAGCCCGTTGCGGCGCGCCGGCGGTGCGCAACCGCACGTTTCGGGCGTGATCTGTGACGCGGCGGCCCGCGGGCCAACGGCTTACCCAAGATGACGCGACGCATCCGTCCAGTGCTCCGGCCAGTGCGGATGACAAGTCCGGACGACAGCTCTGGATGGCGAGCCTGGACGCGCCGCGACTTACGGTTAAGCTGGAAAATCCCTCGGGTCCCTAACGCACGGTTGAAACGATGACCAGCTTCAAACTCAACTGGGCGTCTTCGAAATCCCTTGGCAACGTCACGGAGATCGCCGTCCTGACGCCGGTGCTGAGGGGCCGGGTGCCGGACGAGCGCCGAACCTACGAGGAGCGGCTGGCCACCGCGATCGACAGCCTCGCCGCCCGCGTCGAGCAGGGCATCCCCAATGTGCTCAACCTGGTGCCGAGCATCCACTTCGGGCGCATCATGCTGATCCGCCCGGAACAGTACCTGCTCTATTCAGACATTGCCGGCGTGCATTACTACCGCGAGGGTAAGGGCGAAGGTAAGGGCGAGGGCGAGGGCGAGGGTAAGGGCGAGGGCGAGGGCGAGGGCGAGGGCGACGAGGCCGGCTTGCGCGTGCCCACGCCCATCGACGAATACCTGCAGACGGACCGGCCGCAGCGGCCCGGCCCGGTGGAGATGCGCACCTTCCTGCTCACCGCTGTGGAGTTCGACGGCGACCCGAAAGTCTACTTCCGCGACATCGCCGTCTTCTTTAGCCAGGCGTTCGATCTGCTGTTCGAGAACTGCCAGGGTTATCCAGGCACCGCGGACTTCGAGAAGTTCTGGCTATGGATCCGCCGTTTCCAGATCAACACCGCGCTGTTCTATGCGGCCTATCCGCGGCTGTCGGTGGTCCGCATAAAGCAACTGGAGCTGTTCAAGCGCCGCTTTGACGCCTTTGTCGCCAAGGTGCGCTCGCCGACTGGCCCGCTCGTGGCGTCGATGGATGAGCTTTTCGATGAGTTCCTGAGGGAAAACCAACAGATCGCTTACGGCTTCCCCGCGCCCGGCGGGACCTTCGAGCCCAACGGCGAGGAGGATGGGAGCCTGTGATGTCCGAAGATGCGACCCACGATCGTCTGGCGCCCGCCCGCCTGAATATTCAGGCCAATCTGGTGCGGGCCGCCAAGTATAGCGAACACGGCGCCCGCGATTGGTCGCTGTTCTTTTTCTTCCGCATCATGACGCAGGCGGAGGTGGGCGCGACGTTGACGTGCTCAAGGAACGCCATGAAGGACCCCAAGAACACCAGCAAGTTGGAGTCGCTCCTGCTCGACCTGGAGCAGCCGAGCCTCGTCAACACCAGGCGCCGACCACGCTACGGCTGGTCCGCCGAGCCGGCGATCGCCGAGGCCGCGCCGGCCCCACCTGTTTCCCAGCCCCCCCAAGCCGCGTCCCGGTCCGCGTCCAAGTCCGGGCCGCCGGCCGAGCCGGACCTTCGCCCCGATCCCGCGTCCCAGTTCCTCGACTGGCTGGACGTGCTGGTGAACGCCGACAAATCCGCCATCGTCGCGCAGGCCAACGCGGTGGCGGGCGAACCCGCGGCGGCGGGCGACCAGGCGAACCCGTTGGACGCCAAAGCCTTCTTCGAGATTCTGCAGGCGCTTCGGAGCCCGGAGACGGCCGCAAAGCTGGAAAAGCGCGACGACCTCCTGGTGAATGACGCTCAGCGGCTTCTGCAGCTCTATGCGGGTGTCCTGAGCGACCCGGCGCGCTACCGCGACCTTCTGAGGATGTTCGGCTCGACTCCGGGTGAAGCCGGCGCCAAGGCCCTGGAAGACTCGCTCATGGGCGTGACGATCTACGAGCTGCTGCGGCAGGGCGCGCCTGCGTTCGCCCGCGACGCCGCCGCCGGCGAAGTTGTGCATGGCGTTATTCGCGGCGAGGCGCACAGCCGGGGCGGGACCCAGGCCATCTATGACCCTGTCCCGATCAACCTGGCCTTCACCAGCTCCGGGCTCAATGCGCTGAAGCTGGACCCGATCACCCTGGCCTCCTTTCCGGAGCCGTTCACCCAGGGGATGGCCGCCAGGGCCCTGAGGCTCAACGACACCGGTCCCAACGCGCCGGCGAACTGGGACAGCGAGTTCGGGCTGTCCAGCCTGCATGGCTTCTTCACTGGCGGCTTCGCCGTGGGCGCGAACGGCCACCCCATCAAGGAGGCCGTCTGGCGCAAGCTGCGCAAGGACGTCGACGCCTTCAACAACCGCAAATCCACCGAGGGGCGGTTCCTGCGAACGATTTTGGGGTTGCTGTTCCGCCAGTTCGGGCTCGAAATCGTACGCATCGAGCTTGCGCAGGACCCATACGACCTGGACAAGACAGGCGAGTATGCGGTTTCCCGGAAGGAGCGCGTCGAGCATTTCGGTTTCCGGGACGGGCTCAGCCAGCCCTTCGCCGATCTCGGTCTGTGCGATCCCGCCGCGGGCGGCGGGACGCCGGACGTGGATGGAACCTGGTCGCCCGTCGCGCCCGGCGAAATCTACCTGGATCTGCCCGACGAGGACGGCGAGGTGCAGCAGCTTCCGGCCAACAAGGACCTGCGAAAAGGCGGGACCTACCTGGTTTTCCGCAAACTCGAGCAAGACGTCAGCGGGTTTCGCGCCTTCTTGGCGCAGCAAAGGCCCGACAATTCGGACGCTCAGGCGAAGCTGGCCGCCCAGTTCGTCGGCCGTTGGGCCAACGGAACCCCGCTCGCCTTGTCGCCGGACGAGGCTCGTGATGTCGGGACGAACAATGAAGAGGCGCTCAACAATTTTCGCTACGCCGCCGACGATCCGTCCGGGCTGAAGTGCCCTCTGGGCGCGCACATTCGCCGGACCAATCCCCGCGACACCGGCGGGCGCGACGAGGTCAAGCGGCACCGCATCCTGCGCCGCGGAATGGCCTACGGCGGCCCGCTGCTGCCGGAAGGCTCCCTCGGCGACGGCCAGCCGCGCGGCCTGTTCTTCATCGCCGTCAATTCCCGGATCGACCTGCAGTTCGAGGTGATCCAGGCCGACTGGATCAACAACGGGGAGTTTCTCGGCCAGGCGGGACTCAACCACTGCCCGCTGGTCGGGGGCAGGGACGGGACCATCGAGGACAGCTTTCTCGAGTCGGGCGCGGTGGCTCCGGTGACGGGCCTGCCGGCCTTTGTCTTCACCCGCGGCGGCGACTACTTCTTCGCGCCTGGCGTCAGCGCGCTCCGACTCTTGGTCTCGTACAGGAACGACGACACCATCAAGAAGTTTCCTGCCGACTGCGACCCGGCGCCGTTCGACGGCGACGCGATGGGTGATGCGGTGACGCTCGGCCTGTTCGATCCAAACCGGGTGAGCAAATACGCAGCGGCGATTCTCGCCTCGCAACCGCCTGCGGTTGGCGGCGCCGTCCGCTTACAGCTGCCGCCCGCCGCGGTGGGCAGTCCCCAGACGATGGTGTTCGTCGGCCATCACGAGGATGTGGTGCGGGTTCTGTCGGGCCCCGCGCCCGGCCAGCCGCTCGACTTCTCGGTGGAGCAATATCGACTGGCCAGCGAACGGATCACGCGTGGCTACGACTTCATCGCCGGCACCGAACCCGTCGGGGCGACCGCCGACATGCGCAAGCGCATGTATGGCATGCTCTGCAAAGCCTGGAGCATGCTTAAGCCGCCCCAGGGCGTCCCGACGACGGACGCGTGGATCGCGCAGATCACCCAGCAGAGGCTGGAGGCGGCGATCCGGCGCACGGCGTCCGTCGGCCGTGTCGATCTCGTCCACGACCTGGCGGTTCAGGCGGCCTATGGCGTGGTGACCGACCTCTATGGCGCGCCGGGGCCCAGTTGGTTGACGGAGTTGGCGCCGGCGCTGCCCTTCGGCAGCCAGCACATCGCAAGTCTTCCGCCTGACTGGCTGGCCGCCGTCAAAGGCGGGCAGCCTGCGGATCCAGGCCTGACCTCGATGCAGATATGGTCTGTCCTGATGCTTGCCGACGTGCTCGGCAACCTGCAGTCCGACCACGACGCCTGGCCCTTCTCCCGGCAAGCCGGATCGGAGATGCTGTCGCACATCGACGGGCTGCTCGCCGCGGCCTTTGCACGCGCCAACATCCAACAAGCGAAGCGAACGAAGGAGCAGGAGCAGGAAAGGGAGAAGGAGAAGGAGCAGGAACAGAAACGGCCGACCACCTTGGTCGAGGCTTTCGCCGAACTCGCTCTAAACGAGGCGAACCAGCAGGGATATCTGCGCCTGGCCGCCGTCATCCTGGTGGAGTTGATCAGCGACACCATTGCCGCTGTGCCCGCCACCTTTGGCCACATACTCAGCTTCCTGCTGGACAATCGCATCGACCTGGCGAGCCTGCGCGACGTCCTGGCCCTGCCGAACCAAGGCGAGTTAAGCGCCGTCGAGCGCGTCATCTACGAGGCCGAGCGTCTCAATCCCATCCTGCCGGTGCTCCTGCGCCGCTGCGAGAGGAGGACCAAGCTGCCGGGCGGCGCGGAGATTCGACGCGGCGAAATGGTGGCGGCCCTCGTCCAGGCGGCGGACCTCGATCCGACCGTCTTCACCTGCCCCTTCACGTTCTCGCTCAACCCATACATTCCGGGGCCGACGCGCAATCTGGGCGACTACCTCGCCTTCGGCGCCAGCAGCGGCAACCACGCTTGCTGGGGCAGGACTCCGGTGGCCATGCCTGTACTAATTCAGTGTGTGAAGGCGGCGGCCAGACTGGAGGGCCTGCGCCAGATCGCCGGGGCGGGCGGCCAGCCGCAGTTGCTGGTGGGGGTCACCATCGGGCTTCCCGCCCGGTTCACGCGGGCGATTTCTCCGATAACCAGGACGGCGCCGCCAGCCCGTGGCGGCGGCGTATCGCAGCCGCCTCCTGCAAGTCAGCCCGCACCCGCGGGTCAGCCAGCGCCCGCGAGTCAGCCGGCGCAAGCTCGGTGAGCAGGCGTGCGCGCAGGGCAAGGCCGCTCGCGGTCAGGCAGGGATTATCGATGCGACGGGCGATGACCAAGGCTTCGTCCAGCACGGCTAACCCCGCGTCCCACGCGCCGGCTCGCGCCAGCGCCTCAGCGTAACCGGCCTTGAGGCAGTAGACCTCCATCTGGCCCGTGCGCCTGTGCAGGTTGGCGGCGAGGCAGGCCTCTGCGATCGCGATCGCCTCCCGCGTGTGGCCGATGCGCGCTAGGGCGGTCGCCATATGACCGGTCAGATTGGCCTTGGTCGCATCGTAGCCGTTGGTTTCGGCGAGGTCGCGAGCAGTCGCCAGGCACTCGGCCGCCTCCTGGTTGCGGCCCATCAGCAAGAGGCAGCGACCGAGCGCGTTGCGGGCCATTACCTGTGAGTAGGGGTCGCTTAGCCGCACGGCGACATCGAGGCCACGTCTGGCGAAATCCAGCGCCTCTGCATATCGCCCGGTCTCGATCATGATCCAGCCGGTGAAGGACAGCGCGGTCGAGTGGGGGATCGCCGGCGAGCCCCAGCGCTCGGCTTCCGGCACGTCGGCCAACACCTCGCGCAGGGAGTCCAGCTCCACGAGCGCGCGCTCGATCTGGCCCGCGCCGTGCAGCACGTTGGCGAGCATGATCTGGTTGGCGAAGATGAGCGCCGGGGCGGCGAGGGCGCGGGCTGTCGCTAGGCCCTCCTGCGTTGCGGCAAGCCCCTCTTCGTAGCGACCCTCGAACCAGCAGAGCATGCCAAGCTGCCCCTGACAGTTGGCGACCTTGTCCGGCCGGCCTTGGCGGCGCGCCAGATCCATCACCTTCGGCAGGTGCGCGCTCATTTTGTCGAACTCGCCCAGCAGCAGCATAGAGGGGAAGGCCATGAGGACGAAGTCGACGTAGCGCTTCTCGGCGTCGGCGCCGATCCGGGCGATGACGGCGTGTGCGCGATCGAAGATGAGGTTCAGCGAGGCGGCCGCGGCGGTGCCCCGCGCCTCGACGGCTGCTTCCCACAGATAGCCCAGGGCGGCGCGGTCATCGCCGGCGCCCTCGGCGTGGAACGCCAGCTGCGCATGGCGACGGGTTGCGCCCGATGGACGGGCGACAATCGCCGCGATCGCCGCCTGGTGCAGCTGCGCCCGGCGCTTGCGCGGAATCGTGTTGGCGCACGCCTCGGCGATGATCTGGTGGCGGAAACGGATTGCGCCGCCGCCGACGGGGTGCAGCAGGGCGAACCGCTCAAGTTCCGCCAGATCGTTCAGCAGGCCGTCGGTGGCGATCCCGGTCACCGACCGAAGGAGATCCACGTCGACATCTTCGCCCAGCAGACTTAGGGCTCGCGCCACGCCGTTGGCGCGCCTTGGAAGTCGTCGCAGGCGGGCGTGGATCACCGATTCGACCCGTTGCGGCAGCGCGTTGAAGGCGGCCTCGCCAGCTTCAGCCGATCGCGCGAGTTCTTCCAGGACGAACGGAACACCGTCGGCACGATCCACCGCGCGATCGATCATTCCGACCGAGACCTGGTCGACGGGCCAGACACGTCGTCCCAACTCCAACATGTCGCGTCGGGGCATCGGCTCCAGCCGCAGGACCGTGTCCGCGATCTCCCGCGCATCCGACAACGCCTCAGGCCGCCCGGTTAGCAGCAGGCAGAGGTCCTGAGCCCGTGCGGTTTCCGCCAGGAGCCGCAGGAACTGGCGGCTCTCCGGGTCAATCAGGTGCAGGTCCTCAATGAGCAGCAAGGTCGGCCGTCCCAGCGCGAGCGTCTCGAAGACGTCGGTCAGGGCGCGCGCGATCTGGGTCGGCGTGAACGACCTCGCGGGCTCTTGCGCCCGGCCCTTTGGCGCTGTGAATAGCGTGGCGATGGCGTCGATATCGTTGGGCGCTGCCGCCACCGAAGCCAAAGTCTCGCGAACCCGGGTGCGCTGAACGCTGTCCGGCAGGCGCAAGAGTTCGGTCAGGAGCGCGCGAGCGGGCGCGAACGGCGCCGCGCGCTTCAACGCGTCGCCATAGAAGATCAGCGTCCGCACGTCCGCCATCTCGGCTTCGGCCGCCACTGCGGCGGCCAGCCGGCTCTTGCCGATACCAGCCTCGCCGATCAGGGCGATCGAGGCGCCCCGCGCCCCGGCGCGCGGCAGGCGGGCCCGCACCGCCGTCAGCTCCTCCCGGCGGCCGATGATCGGGTCGGGATAACGGCGCGCCACCTCGCTGTAGCGGACCCGTTCGGGGCGGCCGTGCAATCGAAAGGCGCGGACCGGCGCGACGCCCTCGACGTCCGGCGCCGCGTGGGTGGTCAGATCCAGGCGGCCGCCGCAAAGGTTGACGGTATCCTCGCTGACCACGATCGTCCCGGGGGCGGCCGATTTCTGCAGCTTGGCGGCGATGTTGACCGCCGCGCCCACGGTGTTGAAGCGCGAGCGACCGCGGCGACGGATCTGCCGCAGCCCGGCAAGTCCGGAATGGATGCCGACGCGGAAGCGAACGGGCGCCCCGCCGGGCCCGCGGGCGTCTGGATCGGCGTGCTGGATGGTCCAGGCGGCGGCGCAGGCCTGTTCGGCGTGGTCCTCCAGCGCGCCTGGCCAGCCGAACACGGCGATGCCGCCGTCGCCCTCGTAGCTCACCAGCAGGCCGCCGGCGGCCTCCACGGCGGCTCGCAGGTGGTCGAAGCAGCGGTCGAAGAAGACCTGCGCGTCATCGGGATCGCAGGCGGCGATATGCCCGGTCGAGCCGACGATGTCGGCCGACAGAACCGTGATGATGCTGCGCTCCTGCGCCTCGCCGCCTGGCTGCATCACCCTTCTCCCGCGTCAGAGGGGCGACTGAGCATCGGCGGTCTCGCCCACCGCGCGGCGCACCAGCCGCTCGAGCGCGCCGGCGTCGACGAACTCCAGGCTGCGCCGCCGGCTTTGGACGATCTTGAGCTCGGTCAGCGCCCGCATCTCCCGCGTGACCGCCTCTCGGTTGGAGCCGATGCGGTTGGCCAGCTCCGCATGTGTCGGCGCCGGCGCGATGCTGAGTCCGCCCGCGTTTGCACGCGCCATTCTCAGGAGCTCGCAGTGCAGGCGCGCCTGGACGTTCAGGGCGCTGAGCTCGAAGACCCGCTCGCTGAGACGGCGCACGTCGGCGCAAAGGCCGCGCGCGACCCAAAGCGCCGCGTCGGGCGCCGCGCGAAGGATGGCGAGGAAGTCTTCCCGGCCGATGGCGCGCAGCCGCACGTCGGTGACGGCGACCACGCTGGCCGAACGGGGCAGGCCGTCGATCGCGGCCAGCTGTCCGAACGAGGCGCCCGCGCCGAGGTTGTTGATGGATACCTGTCGGCCGGCGCTCGAGAACAGGACGACCTGGATTTCGCCTTCCATAACGAAAAACACATCGGTGGCGTTGGCGCTGACGCCATAGAGGGTCCGGCCCTTGGCGGCGCGAACGGTCCTCGCCTTTTGCTCGATCTCGCGGCGCAGGTCCGCGGGCGTCAGTTCAAACAGTATCGTCCAGTCGCTGGCCACAGTGCGCCGCTCCACCCGCCCTCTCGCGTGACGCCGTAACCCCAGCGCCAACGCCGAATTCCCGGCGCCTGCGACGCCGGTTCAATTCAATGAGCCCCAACTGAAGGTAGAATAAGCACGGTCTTCACCGATGCCGCAAGCGATCGGGCCAAGGCAGTGTGCGCAAGAGTACAAAATAGGCATGGCCGGCGTCACGGCGAACAACGGCCGCAGATGCGAATGAATGCAGGTGAGCGCTGCGCCAGCTCTGACCCCGACAAGGTCGGCGGCGTTGCGACAAGTCGCTTTTTGCGCCGATGCGCCAACTCTTACCGGGAGAAGACAAATGTACGGGCGAAAACTGACTCTCTTCGTCGCGACCGCGGCGAGCCTGGCGATGTGCGGACAGGCGAACGCTCAATCGGCCGCGGCCGCCACCGGCATCGTCGCCGGGCTCGGGCTGGCGCCGGCGACTGGCAAGACGACACTCGGCAGCGGGGCAGGGGGTATCGAGGCCTCGCTGCTGGTGTCGGACGCGATCCTGGCGGCGGGGACGGAAATCCATGACCGGGCGAACAGCGTCGCCGGCGGATCGGAGATTCTGGTGCTCGGCGCCGCTGACTCTGTAAACCTCGCGGCGGCCGTCTCAACCAGTCAACAGATCGACCAGCTGCAAGATGAGCTCTATGCCGCTTGCCCTCTGGAGAAACCGGTCCGCCCGCGTGCGGCGGCCCTCCAGCCAAGCCTGACGGACATCCCGGCGGTGCTCGCAACCGACAGGACCTACAGTTCGATAAGTCTGACGACGAACGATCGGCTGCTCGTCAGCGCCGTCGCGAACCCGACGGCTGCCAATTGGAGTCCTGTCGGAACGAAGACCCCGGGCCCCCTGGCGGCCGCCACGGGCTCGACGTTTGTCGTCCCGACCGAGATCAACGGAGCGCTCCCCAATTCAGATGTTCTCGTGCGCTATAACGGCCTGGTGACCAGCGCCAACCACATGACAAACGTGAGCCAAGCCGGCCACTGCGACCCCGACCCCGCCAAGGCGGCCCAGGACGTCAACGCCGTGAAGACTGCGGTCAGCGACATCGCAACCTTCGTCAAGACCGTCTCAACAGCCAGCCAGGGACAGGGACAGGCGCCGATCACGCTCGCGGCTGAGTTCTACCCGATCGCCCTGAAGAACCCGCTGGTATTGCGGGTGTCGATCGAGCAGGTCGGCGGCACGTCGGTCGTTCGTGCGAACATCTGGTACACGCTTGGGCTGCCGGGGTCGGCGACCGTGGCGGCCGGGCTGCTCGCCAGCTACCGCCTCGTCGATCCTGTGACGGGCGCTGTAAAGGCCACTGGCCTCGTGCGGTGCATGACCAAGCAGGCCAACCTGGACAACGTTCAGGGCTCCTTGGCCAAGGATGCATCCGACAAGGTGTGTGAAGCCGCACCGTCGTAGGGCGGCGCATCCAGCAGCGCGGGCCGCGCACGCCGGCCCGCGCCCCGCAAATCAAGTTGATCCATCGAACCAGGGAGCCAGAACAATGTTCGGCATCGGCGCATTTCTATTCGGCATCGTGATCGGTTGGTTCGTCTACTTCATCAACCGATATCGCACCGGGCCCATCCAGCTCTCCGACCTGACGACTCTCGTCGGCGTGCTTGGTCCCGGTTTCGCCGCCAAATATGTGGCCGGCGCCTCGGACAATCAGCTGATCTTCGTGGGCTATGCCGCCGGCTTGGCCCTGGGCTTCTTCGCCTACTTCGTCGTCCTGCTGATCCTGGTCGGCGTGTCTAAGAACTTCACGTTCGACTGGTTCCTCGACGGGCGCTGCATGCAGCCGGAGCCTCCGTTCTACATCCCGCCGGATGCGGGCGTGACCGTGCACCCGATGTTCACGACGCTGGCCCTGCCGTCGGTGTCGCCGCCAGCCATGACGCCGCACGCGCGCAGCTTCCGGCCCGCGCCGGACGCGCAGCGGGTGGCCGAGGTCGATCCCGCCGGGCCGGTGCGCCTGACGGTGGTGCTGAAGCCGAAAACGCCGATTACCGCGGCGGCCTACGCGCGCGGCAAGGGGCTGAGCGACAGCGAGTATCTTGCGCGCCACGGCACCGACCGGGCGGTGCTGGCCAAGGTCGTCAGCTTCGCGCGCAGCCACGGCCTGGCCGTGGTCTCCTCGGATGCGGCGACGCACACCGTCGAACTCGTCGGCGGCTACGCCCAGGCCCGCGAAGCCTTTCGGCCGGACGACCTGGCCATCTTCAAGGACCGGTCGGGCGCCCGCTACGTGGCCCGGTCTGGCCATCTGTGGGTCCCCTCATCCCTCGCCGATCAGGTGGTCGCGGTCATGGGCTTCGACCAGCGGCCGTTGGCTCGCCCCCACAGCCGTATCCGGCCGGCGGACGCTCAGGCGCTCGCCACCGCCTTCGATCCCAACCAGGTCGCGCAGAAGTATCAGTTCCCCACCGGCGTCACCGGGGCAGGCCAGACGATCGCCCTGATCGAGCTGGGGGGCGGGTATGACCCCAATGACGTGGCGGCCTATTTCCAGCAGAAGGGGACGCCGCGGACCGGGGCGCTGGAGGCCCTTGCGGTCAGCGGCGTCTCCACAACGCCGGGGCAGGACGCCGACTCCGACGGCGAGGTGCAGCTCGACATCGACATCGCCGGCAGTATCGCCCCCGGCGCGGATCTCCGCGTCTGTTTCGGGCCCAACGCCGGCCAGGGCTTCTATCAGACGGTCCTGGCCGCCATGACCGCGCCCAAGGGGCCGCCCACGGTGATTTCGATCAGCTGGGGGTCTTCCGAAAGCTACTGGGCGCCGCAGGACATGGACGCCATGGACCAGCTGTTCCAGACCGCCGCGGCGAAGAACATCACCGTGTGCGTAGCCTCCGGCGACAACGGCTCCGCCGACGATTCCGCGGACGGCTCCGACACGGTCGACTTCCCTTCCTCCAGCCCCCACGCGCTAGGCTGTGGCGGGACCTCATTCGGGCCGAACGGCGAGGTGGCGTGGAACAACGCCTCCGGGGCCTCCGGCGGCGGCTTCAGCGCCCACTTCCCGCGCCCGAGCTACCAGGCGGGGGATCAATGGCGGGGGGTTCCGGATGTCTGCGGCGACGCCGACCCGGAGACCGGCTACAATATCCAGGTCAACAGCCAGCCCATGGTGTCCGGCGGCACCAGCGCCGTGGCCCCGCTCTGGGCGGCGCTGATCGCCCTGGCGAACCAGCAGCTGCAGCGTCAGGTCGGGTTCATCAACCCGACGCTCTATGCGAACCCCAGCGCCCTGACCGACATCACCGCCGGCAACAATGGCGGCTACAGCGCCGGCGTCGGCTGGGATCCGGTGACGGGCCTCGGCAGTCCGCGTGGCGCCGCTGTTGTAGCGGTGCTTTCGCAATGACCCGCCGCCAGACTGAAACCCGCTAGCGTGCCGTCAGCGAGCAGGATTGGGCTCCCGCCGCACTGTGCCTGCTGTTGGTCATCGCCACGAGTGCGTTGCTAACCGCCTGCACGTCGATCGCCGGATCGGCCTTAGTGCAGAATTGGACTCAGTCCTGCGGTCGGGCATTTAGCGACCGGGCTCCCTCGCCCACCGACACGCCAACCCGATCTGACCAGCGGTGCTACATCTTTCATTGATATGCCCTGCGGAAACTACCGCGAGCGCCTTCTTAGCGTGATCGAGGCAAGACTATTCACGCACGACCGTGACGACGAGGGCGCCTACCTGGGATCGATGAATGGCCCGTTCCGCGAGGGCGTCGAGACAGCCCTTTGCGCGATGATCGCCGACGCCGTCGATTCTGACGCTGCAAAGAACGTAGTGCCGGGGTCGGGGGCGCCTGGCGGCTTTGTCGCCAAGTGCCGGCTGCCGCATTCAGGCGACGCGCGTGGTCTAAACTTGGCAGGTCGGCGCGCGCTGGGTCAGCGCAAGGAGCCACCTGTTCGACGCGCCCTGCCAGGCCTGGCCGGGCGCGCCGAGATTCGATGATGCGAAGGGGTCAGTTGACGGTCACCACGCCCAGCTCGCCTGTGGTCGGGATCGAGCAGGATGTCCCGACGGCCTGGGCGTCGTAGGCCGGATAGACCCAGTAGGCGCCGCTCGGCGCGCGGCAGACGTTGGAGACCAACACACCACCTTGGTACCAGGCTGCGTCGGCGAGCGAGCCGAACCCGAGAACGGCCGCGGACGCGGCCAGGCCGGCCAATAGTGCGACGGCTCGACGGCCGCGATGGGTCGGCGTCGGCGCCGATTGATTGCGAGGTCCTATTGAGATGTTCATTGGAATACGCTCCTTTGATGGATGTTTCGTCGACGTGCGAGGGGTCGTGCGATCCGCAGGTTGGCGAGGGTTGATGGGCTTTACCCTCCGACTTGGGCCTCACAGCCTCCGGCCGGCTAGAAGAGGTTAGGTTGTGCGCGTCGCGGGCGCCGTGTCGGGGAC
>Ga0302317_10001669_pt1 | contig 16096 bp, 10 predicted proteins | sample III_Palsa_N3_3_FD_200450 | JGI IMG/M metagenome (GOLD analysis project Ga0302317, IMG submission 200450) | Peat permafrost microbial communities from Stordalen Mire near Abisko, Sweden - III_Palsa_N3_3 | ecosystem: Environmental > Terrestrial > Soil > Palsa > Peat permafrost | place: Sweden...
AGTTGCGGGTCGCCCTCGGAGCCGGTGATCTCCATCATCGCGAACTCGATCGTTACGGTCGAACTCCACGATCCCTTCATGCAGTACGATCCGTAACAGACGCGTCTCGACGACATAGGTTTCGAGGTGCTTGCTGGCGGAGACTCCAGAGCCGCCTATTTCGAACCCATATTTGTCGCGCGAATCTTGCATGCTGATCGCCTCGTAAAATCGCGCCTCAGCTGGGCGAAAGCGCACCTCCGTAGGGATGCGCAATCCGTATGTTCATGATTTGTTCGAGTCAAACGGCTTCGATACTTTTTGGTACTGATCATGCCTCAAGCGGCCCCGGCTCGTGGCGGCTCCGCCGCTTGGCTGGGGCGACGAAAGGGGAAGTGCTCCTAGCCGCCGAACACCATGCGCAGCAGCCAGTAGAGACCGCCGGCGAGCAGGATGGCGGCGGGCAAGGTCATCACCCAGGCCAGGGCGATGTTGCGCAGCGTGCCGCCCTGGAGGCCCGAACCGTTGGCCGCCATCGTGCCGGCGACGCCGCTGGAGAGGATATGCGTCGTCGAGACCGGCAAGGCGTAATACTGCGCCGCCAGGATGGTGCTGGCCGCGACGATCTCGGCCGCCGCGCCCTGGGCGTAGGTGAGGTGGGTCTTGCCGATCCGCTCACCGACCGTGACCACGATCCGCTTCCAGCCGACCATGGTGCCAAGGCCGAGCGCGATAGCGACCCCGACTTTGACCCAGGTCGGGATGAAGCGGGTGCCGCTCTCGAGCGTGCCCTGGAACGATTTCAGCGTGGCCGAAGTCGGCTTGTCGAGGTTGGTCTTACCCTTGCCGATCAGCCGCAGGGCGTCGCCGACCAGGTACATTTCATTGCGCAGGTTCGGCGTCTCGGAGGCCGGGACCAGCTTCAGCGTCCGGTAGTGGGCGACCTGCTGCGAGATGTCGCCCGAAATCACGCTGAGCGCCGCGTAGACCGGCGGCGCATCGACCTTGCGGGTGCGCAGGGCGTCGCCGACCGTGGTGCGGGCGGCCTCGATCGTGGGGGCGGGCAGGGCGCCTGCGAGCTTGGCCAGCGCGGCCTGCGCGGCCTGGGCGCCGGAGACGAAGGCCGGCATCGCGCTGTCCGGCATGGTGCGGTTCAGCGCATAGGCCGTTGGCGCGGCGCCGATCAGGATCAGCATGATCAGGCCCATGCCCTTCTGCCCGTCGTTGCCGCCGTGGCCGAAGGAGACGCCGGTGCAGGTGAGGATCAGCAGACCGCGGATCCAGGCGGGCGGCGGCGCGTCCGTCTTGGGCTCCTGGTAGAGCGCCGGAGCGCGGATCGCGAACTTCATCAACAGCAGCAGACCGGCCGCGCCGACGAAGCCGATCAGCGGACTGAACAGCAGCGCCTGGAACACGTTGATCGCCTGGTTCCAGTCGACGCCGGACGTGGCGTTGCCCGCCGGGGCCATCAGCTGATTGGCGAGGCCCACGCCCATGATCGAGCCGATCAGGGCGTGCGACGAGGAGTTGGGGATCCCGACCCACCAGGTGCCGAGGTTCCAGATGATCGCCGCCAGCAACAGGGCAAAGATCATCGCGTAGCCGGCCTGGTTGCCGACCTGCAGAATCAGCTCGACCGGCAGCAGGGTGATGATGGTGTAGGCCACCGCGCCGCTCGAGGTGATCACCCCCAGGAAGTTGAAGAAGCCCGACCAGACCACGGCCACGACCGGGTTGAGGCTGTGGGTGTAGATCACCGTCGCCACGGCGTTGGCGGTGTCGTGGAAGCCGTTCACGAACTCGAAGCCGAGCGCGATGGTGAGCGCGATCCCGAGCAGGGTGAAGACGCCGAGGTGGACCACTTCGCCGACGCCGGCGATGTCGCTGCGCAGGCCGTAGACGCAGTAGCCGATGCCCGCGATCAGCGCCAAGAGGAACACGATCCGCGTCGCCGCGTGCGGTTTCTCGTCCAGTTTGGGCGCGCCAGGTCTCGGTTCGGCGGCGGCTGGCATTGCCATATCGGTCATGATCGGTCCCCACGGCCCCAGGGCCCACGATCCAACGCTAGGGGAGGGCCTTCACAGTTTCATGACAGTCGCCGAGTCCTGGGCCGCCGACCGGCCCGGGCCGGCTCACCAGGCATCGATCCAGCGGAGCTTCTTCTGGGTGCGCTTCGGGACCGGCGGCAGGCTCTTCAGCGCGCCCATGATCCAGCGGCGGGTGTCGGCGGGATCGATCACGTCGTCGATGAAGAAGCTGGTGGCGCGGTTCAGCGCCTTGCCGGCCTCGTAGGCCTGGGCGACCATCTGGTCGAACTTGGCGCGGCGCTCGGCGGGGTCGGCGATGGCGGCCAGTTCGTTGCGGTAGCCCAGCTTCACCGAGCCCTCCAGCCCCATGCCGCCGAACTCGCCGGTGGGCCAGGCCACTGCGAAGGCCGACTTCTGGTAGCTGCCGCCGGTCATGGCCAGGGCGCCGAGGCCATAGCTCTTGCGCAGGAACACGCTGAGCAGCGGCACGGTGAGGTTCGCGCCGATGATGAACAGGCGCGAGCAGTGCCGCACCAGCGCGGTCTTCTCGACCTCCGGCCCGACCATCATGCCTGGCGTGTCCGAGAGCGAGAGGATCGGGATGTCGTAGGCCTCGCAGATCTGCATGAAGCGCGCGGCCTTGTCGGAGCCGTCGCTGTCGATCGCGCCGCCGAGAACCTTGGGGTTGTTGGCGATCACGCCCATCGGCCGGCCCTCGACGCGGATCAGGGCGGTGACCATGGTGGTCCCGAACTTGGGCCGGATTTCCAGCACCGAGCCGGCGTCGGCGAGCGTGCCGACCAGCTCGCGGATGTCGTAGACCCGCAGGCGGTTCTCCGGGATGATCCGGCGCAGATGGCGCTGGTCGGCGCACGCCCACTCGCTGACGGGTCCCTGGAAATAGGAGAGATACTGCCGGGTGGTCGCCACGGCCGCCGCCTCGTCCTCGACCAGGATGTCGATGACGCCGTTCGGCTCCTGCACCTCCACCGGGCCGATGTCCTCCGGCCGGAAGACGCCAAGGCCGCCGCCCTCGATCATCGCCGGGCCGCCCATGCCGATGTTCGAGCCCTTGGTGGCGATGATCACGTCGCAGCAGCCCAGCACCGAGGCGTTGCCGGCGAAGCAGCGGCCGGAGGTGATGCCGACGGTGGGCGCGAGCGCGCTCATCCGGCCCCACGCCTCGAACCCGCGCGTGCCGCCACCGCCGCCGCCCTCGGTGTCGCCCGGCCGCCCGCCGCCGCCCTCGCAGAAGAACACGGTCGGTAGCATCCAGCGCTCGGCCAGCTCGATCACCCGGTCCATCTTGTGGTGGTTGTAGGCGCCCTGGGTGCCGGCCAGCACGGTGTAGTCGTAGGCCATTACGGCGCAGCGGGCCGCGTCCTCGCCGACCAGGTCGCCGTTGACCCGGCCCAGGCCCATCACCAGGCCGTCGGCCGGGGTGGTGTCGATCAGCTCCTCGAGCGAGTGGCGCCGCCGGCGGGCGGCCACGGTCAGCGCGCCGTATTCGACGAAACTGCCTGGATCGAGCAGGTCGTCGATGTTCTCGCGCGTCGTGCGCTGGCCGGTCTTGCGACGGCGGGCCACGGCGTCCGGCCGGGCGGCGTCGAGGGTCTTGGCGTGGCGTTCGTTGACCTGCGCCAGGTCGGGGCGGGTGTGAGCGAGATCGACGTTCTCGGCCTCTTGGACGCCGGCTTCGCCGATGTCGGCTTCCTCGATGAAGGCGAGGGGATGGTCCTCGAACACCGTGTCGCCCGGCGCGACGGTGAATGCGCGGACGTGGCCGGAAACGTGGGCGGCGATCACATGCTCCATCTTCATCGATTCCATGATCGCCACCGCCTGGCCGACGCGGACCGCCTCGCCGGGCTCGACCGCGAGGCTGACGATGGTGCCCTGCAGCGGCGCGCGCAGCGCCGAGGTTCCCTCAGGCCCGACGACGTCGCCGAGCGCGAGTGGTATGGGCGCGGTCGCGACGGCCTGGGCCGGCTCGCCGCTGTTCTTGCCGTGCGCCAACACCGCCAGCGGATCGACGCCGTCGATCCTGGCCCCGGCGCGGCGCTGGAGCACAGGCGCGACGACGGCGGATTGTTCCAGCACCAGCTCCGGCTCCGCTTCGGCCGCCGCTGCGATGGCGGCCGCCTCCGCCGCCGCAGCCACCCTGGCCGCCGCGTCCCAGGTCGCAGCTTCGGCCGCTGCCGCCTCTCGGGCCGCAGCTTCAACGGCCGCTGCTTCGGCCGCCGTCGCTTGTTCCGCCGCCGCCTTTGCCGCGGCCTCGGCCTTCGCCTTAGCCGCCGCTTCAGCCGCCGCTCTGGCCTTCTCCTCAGCTTCCGCCCTCGCGACCGCCTCGGCCCGCGCGTCAGCGACCGCCTTGGCCGCCGCCTCGGCCCGGGCCTCCTGCTCGGCCTGCGCCTTCGCCGCTGCGTCGGCCTTCACCTTGGCTTCCGCCCTGGCCGCCGCGTCTGCCGCCGCTTTCGACGCCGCCTCAACCTGCGCCTTGGCCGCCGCTTCCACGGCCGCCGCCTCGGCGACGAGCTCGCCGATGTGCTCCTCGACGAAGCGGGTGTGGATGTCGCTCTCGCCCGCCGCGAGGCGCCGTGTCAGCGCCTGGAGGAACGGGATGTTGCTGGCGGCGCCGGTCAGGCGAAAATCGCCGAGCGCGCGGCACGACTTTTCGGCGGCGGCGGGCAGGGTGTCGGCATGCACGATTACCTTGGCCAGCAGGGAGTCGTAGCGCACGCTGGTGCGGTAGCCGCTGTAGCCGAAGCCATCGACGCGAATGCCGGCGCCCGATGGCGGCTCGTAGGCGTCCAGCACGCCGCCGGTCGGCCGCGCATTGCCGTCTGCGGTCATGGTCTCGAGATTGACCCGCGCCTCGATGGCGACGCCGTACGCGGCCGGAACGGCGCTCTGTTTGCCGAGGCCCACGCTCGCCAGGGTCGCGCCGCCGGCGATCTCGAGCTGCAGCCGCACGAGGTCTAGGCCGGTGACGCCCTCGGTCACGGTGTGCTCCACCTGCAGCCGCGGGTTGGCTTCGATGAAGGCGAAGCGCGGCTCGCCCTCGGCCTGGTTGACCAGGAACTCGATGGTGCCGAGGCTCTTGTAGCCGGCCGCATAGGCCATCTTCACCGCCGCCGCCTGTAGCGCGGCGCGCACGGCGTCATCGACGCCGATCGCCGGCGCGATCTCGACCAGCTTCTGGCGCTGGCGCTGCAGGCTGCATTCGCGGTCCCAGAGATGGACCACGGCCCCGCTGCCGTCGCCGACGATCTGCACTTCGACGTGGCGCGCCTTCGGGAAGAACTGCTCGACGTAGAGCCCGCCGTCGCCAAACGCCGCCTTGGCCTCGGAGGCGCAGCGCGCGAACGCTTCGGCGAGGTCCGCGGGGCGCATCACCGGCCGCATGCCGCGCCCGCCGCCGCCGGCTAGCGCCTTGAGCATGACGGCGCCGCTTTCACCCAGCGAGGCGAGGAAGGCGCCGGCCTCGTCCAGCGACGTCCTTCCGCCGGTGCCGGGCAGGGTGGGGATGTCCAGGCGGCTGGCAAGCCCCAGCGCCGCGGTCTTGTCGCCGAACAGGGCGAGGGTCGCCGGGACCGGGCCGACGAAGGTCAGCCCGGCGTCGGCGCAGTCCTGGGCGAACGTGGCGTTCTCGCTCAGGAAGCCGTAGCCGGGATGCACCGCGTCGCAGCCGGCCTTCTGCGCCAAGACGACGATCTGGGACATGTCGAGATAGGCGGCGGCGCCGACGCCCTTCAGCGCCACGGCAGCGTCGGCCCGCCGCGCGTGCAGCGAGTCGGCGTCGTCCTCGGCGTACACCGCGACGGTGGCGATGCCCATCTCGGCGGCGGTGCGGGCGATGCGGATGGCGATCTCGCCACGGTTGGCGATCAGCAGCTTTTTCAACGGATGTCCCTCGGAGCGCGACGCACAGCTAACCGGCCCGATGCTCAATGCCCAGTTCCGCAAGCACCTCCTCGGTGTGTTCCCCCAACAGGGGCGCGGCACGGGTGAACTTCGGGCGCTCCCCGTCGTAGCGGAATGGCGGCTGCGGCGTGAAGTGATCTTCGATGTAGCGTCGATACTGTACGGCCCAATAGCCGCAATCCTGCAGATGCGGGTCGGGAAACAGGTCGTGCACGGCGATCACCGGCGCGGCTGCCACGCCGGCGGCCTGCAGCGCCTCGGCCGCCGCGCGGGGGTCACGATCGGCCGCCCAGGCGGCGATGGCGGCCTCCAGCTCGGCCTCGCGCGCTTTACGACCGGCCAGAGTGGCCAGCGCTGGATCGCTGGCCAGGTCATCGCGGCCGATGAGGCGCGCAAGCGCCTTCCAAGACTCGTCGCTGTCGACCGCGACGGTCAGCCAGGCTTCGGCGCCGCCCAGCGCCCGGACCACGCAGCAGGGCGCCATGCCGGCGCGGCGCGAGCCGGTCTGCGGCAGGCGCTTGCCCGCAGCCTGCTCGGCGATGATCGACGCCGCGCCGAGCTGGAACAGGCACTCGACCTGGCACAGCTCGATGTCGCCGCCGCCCAGCCGTTCGCGGGCGTAGAGCCCGACCAGAGCGGCGGCGGCGGCGTAGAGGCCGGCGACCGGATCGCCGTAGGCGACGTGCTGGTGGACGGGCCCCCAGCCGTCGTGGCCGTTGACGAACGGCATGCCGCAGGCCTGCTCCACCGTCGAACCGTAGGCGCGCAGGCCCGACAGCGGCCCGTCGCGGCCGAACGGCGGCATGGAGAGGGAGATCACCGCGGGATTGAGCCGTCGCTGGTCGCTGGGTCCGAGGCCCAGCTTCGCCATCACACCGGGGCCCTGGTTGTCGAGCACTATGTCGGCCAGGCGGACGATCTCCTCGGCGGCGCGATGATCCTCGGGGTTGGCCAGATCGAGATCCAGACCGCGCTTGGCGCGGTTCACGCACATGAAGTTGCGCGGCAGCTCCATCGGCGGCGGATAGACATCCGGGTGCGGGTCCCAGCCGCGCCACCAGTCGGGTTTGGCGGCGGACTCGATCTTCAGCACGTCGGCGCCCAGATCGCCAAGATACCGGGCGGCAAGCGGCCCGGCCCAGCCCATGCTGAAATCGGCCACGCGCACGCCATCGAGCGGCCCGGCCGGTCCGCCGTGCGGCTTGACCTTGCGCGCGCCCTCGAAGGTGAAGCGGATCGGCAAGGCCGGGGCCTGTGCGCCGCTCGCCAGCGGCTCGAACGCGCCCCGATCCCGCCAATGCGGCACGTCCGGCAGCTCCAGCGGCGTCGGCGCCGGCGTGATCGGGATGCGCAGCGCATCGCCCCGCTCGACCCAGTAATCGGTCGAGCGCTGGGCGAAGATCGGCGCCAGCGCTGCATCGACCCGAGCGCCGACCGCGATCCGCTGCAGGGACGTCGCCAGCTCTGGCTCAATGGCCAGGTCCGGGCGTCCGATCAGCTTCGTCAGCGCCAGCCACTGCGCCGGGGTGAGGGCGGTGACGCCGATGTAGCCGTCGGTGGTGCGGTAGAAGTTGCAGGGGCAGGTGGGCGAGAAGCGGTTCACGCCGAGCCGGTGCGCCTCGTAGCCAAGCGCCGCCGTGCCCACCGCGCCGGTCTCGGTGAAGCAGAGCGCCGCCTCGAAGATGCTGGCCTCGATACGGCGGATGCGTCGTGTCCGGTCGAACACGCTGGCGAGGCCGGCGATGAAGCCCGTCAGGCCGCCGAGGATCTGCGGCGCCACGCCTTGTGGCAGAATCGGCGGCCCTTCGACCTCGCCGAAGCTGTAGGCGATGCCGGTCATCGCCTGCATCAGCGGATCGTTGGCGCGCCAGTCGCCGTAGGCGCCGCGCGGATCGAACCAGCCGATCGCCAGCAGGGTCGGGCGATCGGGCAGCCCGGCTAGCCGCGCCTCGGCGCCGGCGATCTCGGCCTTGGTCTGGCCGGCGACGGCGAGGCGGTGTTCCACGTCGTCGTGGCCCAGAGCCGCCAGCGCTTCGTTGGCGGACGCGACGACCTGCTTGCCCTGATCCAGCCATTCCGCGAAGGGCGGCTCGACGTCGTGCTGGCCACCGGCCCGCACGACGGTGGCGCCCAGCCTGGCGAACAGACGGCCGCAATAGCGCACAGCGACGCCGGCGCTCAGCTCCGCGACGCCGATCCCGGCCAGCGGCCGCGCCGCGCTCAAGCTTTCGAAGGGCGAAGGCCCATCCATTCGTCAGCTCCCCGTCCGCCTCTCGCGGGCGGCTGGGTTCACCTTAGCCGGGCGCGTGGCCGCGTCGAGCCTTTGAGTCGCCTGTGGCGCGAATCCGGCGCCGTCAGCGCCCCTGGAACACCGCCGCGCGGCGCTCGACGAACGACGTGATGCCCTCGGCGGCATCCGCGGTCTGCATCACCCGCTCGCGAATCGTCGGCACGGCCGCGATCGCGGCGGCCTCGCCGGCTTCGGTATAGGTGCGTCCGGCCTCCTTGGTGACCTGGACACCGAGCGGGGCGTTGGCGGCGATGAGTCGGGCGATCTCCATCGCCCGCTCGACCTGCTGGCCGGCTGGCACGACCTCCTGCACTAGTCCGATCCGATAGGCCTCGGCGGCGGAGAACTCGTCGCAGAGCATCAGGTGGTACATGGCGTTGCCCCAGCCGGCGCGGCTGATGTAGCGATAGTGTGCGCCGCCCAGCGGGGCGATGCCGCGCTTAGCCTCCATCTGGCAGAACCGGCAGTCGTCGGCCGCGACCACGATGTCGCCCGCCAGCGCCATCTCGATCCCGACCGTGAAGGTGATGCCCTGGACCGCGGTGACGATCGGCTTGCGGCATTTCACGCCCATGCCGAACGGATCGACATTGCCCTCCGTGCGCGGCGTCGGCTTGGCTGTTGCGCCGAAGAACTTCGGCATGTCGAGTCCGGCGGTGAAGTTGTCGCCGACCGCGCAGAGCACGCCGACCCAGAGGTCGTCATCGCGGTCGAGCAGGGTGAGTGCGTCGGAGAGCTGGGCCATCATCTCGGGGTCGAATGCGTTTCGCTTGGCGGGATTGTCGATGATGACCTTGAGGATGTGGCCCTCCCGCTGGTGGTGGACCTGTCCTGGCGCCGGGGTGTCGGTCATCTCTCGCTCCGCTGGCTCGTGTCACGTGGCGCGCCAACCTTACGAGGCGGCGGTCAGTTGTTAAAGAGGACTTATTGGCTCTTCTCGGAGTGGTCGCCAGGGCGGGACCCGCGAGGTCAATCAGCCAACAGTCGACCCTCGGGCGCACTTCCCCGTAGAAGGGTTGCATAACGCCAGGGAGCGAGCGAACGATGACTTACCCCACCCCCAACTTCTCCATCGACCTTACCGGCCAGACCGCGCTGGTGACGGGCGCCTCGTCGGGGCTGGGCCTGCGGTTCGCCAAGACGCTGGCGGCGGCCGGGGCGAAGGTGGCGCTGGCCGCCCGGCGCGTGGAAAAGCTCGAGCAGGTGTGCCGCGAGATCCGCGAGGCGGGCGGCGTGGCCGAACCCTTCGCCCTCGACGTCATGGACGCCGAGCGGTGCATCGCGGTGGTGGGCGAGGTGGAGGCGAAGCTCGGCCCCGTCTCCATCCTGGTCAACAACGCCGGCATTCCGGACGCCCAGCGGGCGCACAAGACACCAATCTGCGCGGGCCCATTGTCCTCTCCTGCGAGGTGGCGCGCCGGCTGATCGACCAGCAGCTGCCCGGCCGGATGGTCAACATCTCCTCGGTCGGCGCGTTCAGCTACGGCGGCAACGGGGCGGCGCTCTACTCGATCACCAAGGCGGCGATCATCCGCATGACCGAGGCGCTGGCCGTCGAGTGGGCGCGCTACAACATCAACGTCAACGCCATCGCGCCCGGCGCCTTCGCCTCGGAGATGATGGACGGCATGCTGCAGCGCATCGGCGACATCACCCAGTCGTTTCCGCGCAAGCGCCTTGGCGACCCGGCCCAACTCGACTCGACGCTGCTGTTCCTGGTCTCGCCCTCGTCCGAGTTCGTCACCGGCACCTTCGTGAAGGCGGACGACGGGCAGGGGAGCCGGTAGGGACGCCGCGCCCTAGGCCGTCTCCAGCGACTGGATCTTCGCGAGCTCGTCGCGCTTGGCGTTGGCGGTGACCGAGAAGTCGTGTGAGGTCTGGAGGTTCATGCAGAACTGCGGACTCGTCCCGAAGACGCGCGCCAGGCGCAGCGCCGTGACCGCCGTGATCGGTTGCTGACCGCGAACGACACGCTCGATCCGTGAAGGCCCTCAGCATCGGCCGGGAGATCGGGACCAAGCAGTTCGGCGATAGCCCGCAGACCTTCCGAGACGGTCCCCTTTTCGGCATCATTGAGAGCCCGCTAGATGGCCATGCATCGACCCCGAGCGGCAGCGCCTAGGTATTCCCGCGCACCTGCCGGAACGGCGCGTCGCGGTCGACCTCCGGCTCCTTCGGCAGGCCCAGCACGCGTTCGCCAATGATGTTGCGCTGGATCTGGTCGGTGCCGCCGCCGATCGAGGTGAAGTAGGCGTTGAGGGTGAGGAAGTTGGCGTCCTCGGCGCGCGGGTAGTCCTTGCCTTCCAGCAGCGAGCCGGCGCCCAGGATCAGGGTCCGCACCCGCGCTTCCTCGTGCAGGATGCGGCTCATCGCCAGCTTGCCGAGGCTCATGATCGACGACGAGGTCCCCTGGCTGAGGTCGGCCTTGGCGCGGGCGTTGTTGAGCGCGTTGAGCTTCTTGTAGGCGATCGCCTTGGCGATCGCCTGGCGGATCACGGGATCGTCGAGCACCCCGGCTTCGCGGGCCAGGGCGATCAGCGGCTCTTCGTTCGTGGCCTCGGCGACGCCGCTGCGCGGGCCGCGGGCGCCGTCGCCCATCACCGAGCGCTCGTAGGCCAGCGCGGTCTGCAGCACGCCCCAGCCGCCGCCCAGCGGACCCAGCAGGTTCTCCGCCGGCACGATGGCGTCGGTGATGAACACCTCGTTGAAGTGGCTCTCGCCGGTGATCTGATGCAGCGGCCGCACTTCGACGCCGGGCTGCTTCATCGGACAGAAGAAGAAGCTGATGCCGCGGTGCTTGGGGACGTCCCAGTCGGTGCGGGCGATCAACATCCCGTAGTCGGCCGTGGCTGCGCCGCTGGTCCAGACCTTCTGGCCGTTGACGACGAAGTGGTCGCCCTGGCGATCGGCGCGGGTGCGGATGCCGGCGAGGTCGGACCCGGCGCCCGGCTCGGAATAGAGCAGGCACATGTTCACCTGGCTCTTCAGCAGCGCCGGCACGATCTTGGCCTTGAACGTGGGACTGGCGTGGGCGAGCGCGGTGTTGGCCCAGAGGTTGGTGCGGTCCTGGCCGGTCCCGGGCGCGCCGACGGCGGCGAATTCGCGCTCGACGATGCGGGCCTGGGCGTCCGGCAGGCCGCGGCCGAACCACTCGCTCGGCCAGCGCAGCGCGGCCCAGCGCGCATCGACCACCTGCTCCAGCCAGGCCTTGTGTTGCGGCGAGATGCCCCACCCCGCGCCGCCCGGACCGGGTTGGGGCTTTGGCAGGCCCTTCCAGTTGTCGGCCAGCCAGCCGCGGACCTCGTCGCGCAGGGCGTTATCGGACACGGCGTTTCCATCGGCCATCTCAGGCTCCCAACGCTTCTAGATAGCGCTCGCGATAGGCGGCGGGCGAGCCGAACAGCTGGGCGTCGGCGCGGGCTCGGCGCAGGTAGAGGTGGGCGGGATGAGCCCAGGTAAAGGCGATGCCGCCGTGCATCTGGATCGCGGTCGCGGTGATCGTCGAGAAGGCGTCGGCGCAGGCAAAGGCGGCGAGACTGATCGCGGCCGGTGCGCCCTTGTCGGCGTCGGCGAGGCTGCGGGCGGCGGCGCGGGCGGCCGAGGTGGCGCTCTCGCTCTCGAGCAACAGGTCGGCGGCCATGTGCTTGATCGCCTGGAAGCTGCCGATCAGCCGGCCGAACTGGGCGCGGGTCTTGGCGTAGTCGACGGTGAACTCCAGTGTCCGCTTTGCCCCGCCGGCCTGCTCGCCGGCCAGGGCGACGCGCACTAGGTCCAGCGCAGCTTCGACCGCCGCCCAGGCCGGACCTGTCGCGGGCAGTCGTCTGGCCGGCGTCGCCGTGAAGCTGAGTTCGGCGAGGCGCAGGCTGTGGTCGAAGGTTGGCAGCGGCTTGATGGTCAGACCGGTGGCGGGCGGCTCGACCTCGAACACCACCAGGCCGTCCGGCGCCTTGGCGACGACCAGGATCACGTCCGCGACCTGGCCGTGGGTGACGAACGAGGCGGCGCCAGACAGCGTCCAGCCATCGCCGGCGGCGGCGGCGGCTGTCACCGCCACGTCGTCCGCAGTCCAGCCGCCGTTGGCGCCGGCCAGGGCGACCGTGGCGATGCGCGAGCCGTCGGCGATCGACGGCAAGAGCCGGGTCTTGGTCGGCTCGTCGCCGAGCGCGTGGATCAGGCCGGCCGCCAGCACCGCGCTGGAGATCAGCGGCGCGCAGAGCAGGGCGCCGCCGGCCTCCTCCATCACCCGCTCCAGCTCCACCGCCCCCGCGCCGACGCCGCCGTAGGCCTCGTCGATCACGAGGCCAACCACGCCCATTTCGGCCAGCTGGCGCCACAGCTCGGGATCGTAGCCCGACGGCGTCTCCATCGTGCGCCGCACGTCGGCCTCCGCGCTCCGGTCCTGCAGCAGGCGATGCAGCGAGTCGGTCAGCGCCGTCAGGTCCTCGGCCGCGATCGTGGCCACTTGCGTTTCCCCGTGGTTCATCGTCGACAACGCGCGTCGTTGTAGAAACTAGAGCCCCGGCCAGGGGTGGACGCAAGGCTAACCCAGCGTCGCCTTACAGCCGAAAACGGAGCAGTCCAATGAGCGCCCGGGACAACACCCAGGATAACACCCCGATCCTGATTGGCGTCGGCGAGGCCTCGGAGCGGATCGACGCGGCCGACTATGCCGCGCTCTCGCCGGTGGCGCTTGCCGCCAAGGCCGCCGCCGCGGCGCTGGCTGACGCCGGCGCGCCGAACCTGGCCGCCGAGATCGACGTCATCGCCGCGATCCGCCAGTTCGAGATCTCCGGCCCGAACGCGCGGCCGCCGTTCGGGGCCTCGAACAACCTGCCGCGCTCGGTCGGCCAGCGTATCGGCGCGGCGCCCTGGCGGGCGATCCTGGAAGTGGTCGGCGGGCAGGGGCCGCAGCACCTGGTCAACGAGTTCGCCCACGTCATCGCCGCCGGTGAGGCGCAGCTGGTGCTGTTGGTTGGCTCGGAGAGCATCTCCACCGTGCGCCATCTCACCAGCCGCGGCGAGACCCGCGACTGGGCCGAGCAGGTCGAGGGCGAGCTGGAGGACCGCGGCTTCGGCGGCGAGGGCCTGCTCACCCGCGACATCGCCACGCACGGCGCCCGCACGCCGATCCAGATCTACGCCCTGTTCGAGAACGCCCGCCGCGCCCAGCGCGGCCAGGATCGCGCAGCCTATCGGCTGGAGATGGGCCGGCTGTTCGCGCCGTTCACACGCGTCGCCGCCGGCAATCCGCACGCGATGTCGCCCGAAGCGCGCTCGGCCGAGGACCTGGCGGCGATCACGCCCGAGAACCGGCTGACCTCCGATCCGTTCCCGCGCCGGATGGTGGCGCGCGACCAGGCCAACCAGGGCGCCGCGGTGCTGCTGACCTCGGTCGGCAAGGCTCGCGCGCTCGGCGTGCCGGAAGACCGCTGGGTCTATCTCTTGGGCGGCGCCGACGTGAAGGAGCGCACGGTGGTCGAGCGGCAGGACCTGGCCCACAGCCCCGCGTCCGCCATGGCCGTCCGCAAGGCGCTGGACGTGGCCGGCGCTTCGCTCGCGGATGTCGGCGCGTTCGACCTCTACAGCTGCTTTCCGATCGCGGTGTTCAACATCTGCGACGAACTGGGCCTGGCGTCCGACGATCCGCGCGGCCTGACCGTCACCGGCGGCCTGCCGTTCTTCGGCGGGGCGGGCAACAACTACTCGATGCACGCTATCGCTAGCATGGTCCGCTGGCTGCGCACCCACCCGGGCGCCAAGGGCCTGGTCGGCGCCAACGGCGGCTTTCTGTCGAAATACTCGGTCGGGGTCTATTCGACCGCGCCGGCCGCGTGGCGCGGCTTCGACAGCAAGCCGCTGCAGGATGAGGTCAACGCCTGGGTCGCCCCGGCGCTGGCGCCCGGCTACGCCGGCGAGGCCGACGTCGAGACCTACACCATCGACTATTCCGGTGCCGAACCCCGGGCCGTGGTGCTCGGACGGACGGCCGACGGGTCACGGATCATCGCCGCGGCGGAGGACCAGGCGCTGGTGCGGCGGCTGATCGACGAAGAGCCGTTGGGTGGGAGGATCACGGTCGCGGCGGGCGGCGAAGGGCGGTCGCTGGTCACCGCCTTCGAAGCGGCGGGCCGGTAGCGCGCCGGTCTATCGGACAAAAACACCCCGAATGGCCTGTGGATAACTTTTGAAAATCCATAGTTTCGGACGGCCGGATCACGGCGAACAGCACGTTCGTGCGCGCCTACGCCGAAGCGCGGCAATCCTTGCTTTTCACGATGTCAAAGAGCCAGGCCGCAACGGCCGCGACGCCCGGCTGAACAGGGTCTGACTGAGTCGCTGTCAACGGCCTGTCTGGGCTCGCGCCGTCTCCACCACGTACCGCGCCAGCGCCTCGGGCGTGTGGTGCGCCATCACGTGCGCCCGCCCGGCCTCGGCGATCCGCGCCAACGCGGCCTTGTCCTGCAGCGCCGCCAGAACGGCGCGGGTCAGGCCGCCCGGTTCGGGGTCGTAGTAGAGCGCGTGCTGGCCGGCGATCAGCGGGGCGTGGCGGTCGATCTGGGGCTGGTTGATCATCGGCGCGGTCCCGCAGGCCAGCGCCTCGTAGTGCCGGAAGCAGTCCCAGCCAAGGCCTTCCGGCGACCAGACCAGATGGGCGGCGGCGCAGCGGCGGTAGAACTCCGGCCGAGGCAGGTTTCCGTCCGGGATGTCGACCACCACGCCCTGATCGGCCAGCGCCCGCAGCTCGGCAAGGCCCCGCGCCCTGGCGGTCGAGGAGTCGGCGACGCGGGCCAGGAAGAAGATGTCGGCGGTCTTGGCCTGCGGCGGTGGGGGCAGGCCCTCGGTGCGGGTCGGCAGGCCGATCGAGATCGGACGCAGCTTCTCCACCCGCCGACGCTGCGGCTCGGCCATCCGGAAGCGCGGCGTCGGCAGCTGCGGGTGGGCGGTTTTCAGGAACACGCGCCAGTGGTCGACCGGCAGCTCGCGCTTGAACCACAGCGCGCAGCGGTCGAGCAGGAACAGGTTGTCGCGGTTGATCACCGGCAGGTCCTCGTGGTCGACGACCACGATCGGCGCGCGGCCGCGCCAGCGCAGCAGCTCCGGCGCGAACGCCCGGATCAACGGCGAGCGCCCCTTCAGGAAGCGCCAGGAGAAGATCGCCCGGCCGAGCGCGCGCAAGCCCCAGGGCGCCGAGAAGGTCGGGTGGCAGACGATCAGCTCGACATCGGCCCGGCCAAGCGCGCGCCACAGCGCGCCAAGTGAGCGCAGGGCGCGAATGCCATCCGGCGCCGAAGCGGCAGGATCGGTGGCGAAGAACAGGGAGTCTTCCGGACGGGCCGTGGCGACGTAGGGGCGCGGACCGATCTCGAGGATCACGGACGATGTCGCCTAGTTCGCCGCCGCCCGGCAAGCCAGCGTCCGGCCGGTGAGCTTGCAGGTGGCGATGGGCTTGTCGCGCACATCGTAGAAAGCGCCGGCCCAATCGCCGCCGCTCTTCTCCAGCAGCAGGAAGCCGTAACGGTCGAAGCCGAAGCGCTTGGCGCTCATGCCGTCGAGGCTGACGCCGTTGTCCAGGAACCGCGGGCTGTCGCCAAGTTCGCCGACGTCGCCGCCGGTGCCGACGATCAGCTGCGGCGGGCGGTCACCGGCGAACGAGAAGCTGGCGAAGTGATGGATGTGGCCGCTGACCACCATCTGTACGCCGCTCAGGTCTCGCCCCCTCGCCGCCGCCTGTTCAGTGGCGTTGATCGGCAGCTCCAGCAGTCCGGTCGGGACCGGGACCATGCCCCAGATCGGCCGGTGGGTGAGGATCCAGGCCGGTCCGGACGGCGGGCTGGTCTTAAGCGCATCGAGCTGGTGCGAGAAGACCGCGACCGGG
>Ga0302317_10001675_pt1 | contig 16027 bp, 6 predicted proteins | sample III_Palsa_N3_3_FD_200450 | JGI IMG/M metagenome (GOLD analysis project Ga0302317, IMG submission 200450) | Peat permafrost microbial communities from Stordalen Mire near Abisko, Sweden - III_Palsa_N3_3 | ecosystem: Environmental > Terrestrial > Soil > Palsa > Peat permafrost | place: Sweden...
ACGAGCGACACGCCGTTCACCGGCAGCCGTACCGTCACGATCACCGCCCATGACAATACCCAAGGCAACCGCGTGATCGCCGCGCCAACGGTGACCGTCGATTCCGCCAACGATTCCCCGATCCTGACGCTCGATCCGACTCTGACGTTGACCCACAACCCGGCTGAGGGCGTGACGGCAGCGCCGACCGATGCCACCACCACGGGCACCCTGGTTTCGGATCTGCTGAACGGCCGCGTGACCGATACGGACAATGCCGGCCTCGACAATACCACCAGCGCGCCACCCAGCGGTGCGATCGGCATCGTCATTACCGCTGCCGATACGACGGAGGGCAACTGGTACTACAACATCGGCGCCGGCTGGGTCGAGTTTGCCGGTACCGGCATCGCGACACCGCTGTCCAACGCCAATGCGCTGCATCTGACCAGCACCGCCCAGATCTATTTCCAGCCGGTCGGCGCGACCACGAACGGTCTGGTCGCCGACGCGCTGACCTATCGCGCCTGGGATCAGTTCGACGGCGTCGCCAATGGCGTCCTGTCGAACATCGGCAGCACGTTCGCGACCGCGGCCGCCAGCAACAGCGCCGGCACCGCCTATTCCGCCAATGCCCAGACCCTGGCGGTGAACATCACGGCGACCGGCGGGGCGACCTATACGGAAGTGAACGGCGCGGATACCGGCACCGCCGCCGTCGTCGTCGATCCCAGCACCGTCCTCGCGAACGACGTCTATACCTCGGCGACGGTGGCGATCAGCAACTTCCAGCCCGAGGATCACCTGCTCTTCACGAACACGGGCGGGATCACGGGCAGCTACGACAGCTCGACCGGCATTCTGACCCTGACGTCCACGAGCGGGGCCACTGGCGCGCAGATGCAGGCGGCGCTGGACTCGGTCACCTACTTCGACAGCAGCGACAAGCCGATTACGACGACGCGCAATGTCACCATCGGCGCCCATGACAGCAGCACCGGCATGGATGTGACGGTGACGTCGACGACGATTAGCATCACGCCGGCCAACGATTCGCCGGTGCTGACGCCGGTCGGCGGGGAGAGCTTCGCGACGGCGACAGAAACCGCGACGGCGACGCCGCCGTCCTCGGGCACGGTCGGCACGCTGGTATCGTCGCTGATCTCCGGCAGCAACATCACCGATACCGACGGGGCCAATGCCCATGACGGCGCCACGCCGGGTGCCATCGGCATCGCCATCACCCAGGCCGACACGACGGCCGGAACCTGGTGGTATTCGACCAACGGCGGCACGAGTTGGACCGAGTTCGCCGGGACGGGCACGGCCGGGACCACGCTCAACGGCAGCAACGCCCTGCATCTGCTGCCGACGGCGATGGTCTATTTCGAGCCGGCGTCCGGGGCGAACGGCACGGTCGATACCGCGCTGACGTTCCGGGCTTGGGATCAGTTCGACACGACGCTCAATTCCGGCGTGACCAACGGGGCCGTGACCGCGCTGCCGACCGACGGCATTGCGGGCGCGCTCGGCACCGGGACCAACACGCAGGCCTCGGCCTACTCGGCCAACCAGCAGGTTCTCTCGCTCGCCATCACCGGCAGCCAGACGGTCACCTATACCGATCCGAATACCGATCCGAACGGCACCAACCTGGCGAGCTCGGCCCTTGTGGCCGATGCCGGCCTGGTGCTGACGACCAGCGACGCGATCACCTCGGCGACAGTCACGCTGTCGGGCGGCCATGCCGAGGATATGCTGACCTTCGCGAACGACGGCCTGACCATGGGTAACATTACCGGCAGCTACGCCAGCGGCGTGCTGACGCTGAGTTCGGCCGGCAGCAGCGCCACGGCGGCGCAGTTCCAGGCGGCAATCGACGCGGTCAAATTCTACGACACGAGCGATACGCCGATCACCGGCAACCGGACGGTGACGATCGCGGTCGCCGACGCAACGACGGCAACCACCAGGACCATCTCGTCCACCACCGTCACGGTCGATGCCGCCAACGATTCGCCGGTGCTGACGCCCAACCCGTCGCTCACCCTCGCAACGGCAAGCGAGAACGGCCCGGCTCCGACCGGTGCCGTCGGCACGCTGGTCTCCGCGCTGATCGGCGGCGTGACCGATACGGACGGGGCCGACGCCCATGACGGTGCCACGCCGGGACTGTTGGGCATCGCCATTACCCAGGCCGATACGACCGAAGGTACCTGGTACTATTCGACCGACAATGGCGCCCATTGGACCGCCTTCGCCGGGACGGGCATCACCGCGATCTCCGATACCAACGCGCTGCACCTCGTCGCCGACGCCAACACCCGGATCTTCTTCCAATCGACGGCCAGCGGTCAGAGCAGCACCGTCGATACCGCGCTGACGTTCCATGGCTGGGATCAGTTCGACGGCGCTGCGAACGGCTCGCTCGCGGCTTTGCCGACGGACAGCGCGCTTGGGGCCGGGACCAACACGCTGGCGTCAGCCTATTCCTCGGCCGTTCAGACCTTGCCGTTGACCATTACCTCGACCGCGGTCTCGACCTTCAACGATCCAAACGACACGTCTGCTTCCGCATCCGCGGTCGCGGTCAATAGTGGCCTGATCCTGACCAGCGGCGACACGTTCAGCGGCGCCACTGTCCAGATCACCGGCAATTTCCAACCCGGCGAAGATGTATTGAAGGCCGCCTCGCTCGGCGTGTTCACGCCGGGGACCTTCGACAGCACGACCGGCACGCTGACGTTCACCGGCACCGGCACCGCGGCCCAGTTGCAGGCGGCGTTGCAGGCGGTGACGTTCTACGACAGCAGCGATGTGCCGGCCACGGCGGTTACGCGGACGATTACGATCACGGGTCATGACGCGACCACCGGTACCGATCGGACGTTGTCGATCTCGACGGCCACGGTCACTGCGGCGAACGATTCGCCGGTACTGAACGGCACATCGGTTTCGCTCGCCCATGCGACCGAGGACGGGGGCGCGCCGGTTGGCGCCGTCGGGACGCTGGTCTCGGCGCTGACCGGCAACGGCAACGTGACAGATACGGACGGTGCCGACGCCCATGACGGCGCCACGCCGGGACTGTTGGGCATCGCCATTACCCAGGCCGATACGACCGAAGGCACTTGGTACTACACGACCGACAATGGCGCCCATTGGACGGCTTTCGCCGGGACGGGTATCCCCGCGATCTCCGATACCAACGCGCTGCACCTCGTCGCGGATGCCAACACCAGGATCTATTTCGACCCGAGCCCTAATTGGAACGGCGCCATTCCGAACGCGCTGACCATTCGCGGCTGGGACCAGTTCGACGGCGCCGCCAATGGCTCGCTCTCGGCCTTGCCGACCGACGGCGCTTTGGGCGCAGGGGTCAATACCCATTCCTCCGCCTACTCGGCCACCACTCAGACGCTGCCGCTGATCGGCGATCCGGTCAATGATGCCCCGATCGCGAACGGCAGCGCGGTTCTGACGGCGACGACCGAGGACACGAGCAACCCGCCGGGCGACACGGTGGCGCATTTGTTCGTCGGCAATTTCTCCGATACCACCGACCAACAGCAGACGACGGTCAATCCGACCGGCTCGGTGGCGAATACGCTGGCCGGCATCGCGATTACCGGCAACGCGGCAACGGCCGGGCAGGGCGTCTGGCAATATTCGACCGACAATGGTGCGCATTGGACGTCGCTCCCGGACACCGGGCTCAGCGACTCCAACGCCATCGTCCTGCCGCAGTCGGCGGAGCTGCGCTTCCTGCCGGACGCGAACTTCAATGGCGTCCCGGGTGGCCTGACCACGCGGCTGATCGATAGCTCGACCCAGACGGTGACCGCCGGGGTCACGGGCCTCGCACTCTCGACCGGCACGACGGCTTATACCGGCGTCGATGTATCAGGCACGAACGATGGCGGCATCACGGCCGTCAGTGCGGCGACGGTACCTCTGAACACATCGGTTACGGCAGTGAACGACGCCCCGATCGCCAGCGGCACGGCGACGGTTCCCTCGACACCGGAAGATACCGGCAGCCCGGCAGGAACGAGCATCGGCTCGCTGTTGGGCCAGAGCACGGTCAATTATTCCGACGCGACCGACACAGTCACGACGGCGGTCTCGGGCGGATCGACCGGCACGCCCTCGGCCGGCATCGCGATCACCGGCAATAGTGCGACGGCGGCTCAGGGCACCTACCAATATTCGACCGACGATGGCGCGACCTGGGTCTCGATCCCCACGAGCGGCCTCGGCGATACCAACGCGATCGTCCTGCCGAACTCGGCCGAACTGCGCTTCGTGCCGGTCGCCAATTACAATGGCGTCGTCGGCAGCCTGACGGCCCATGTGTCGGACGGCACCAACCTGCCGACGGCGGGCGCGCAGGACATCAGCGCGGTCGAAGGCGGTACCGGCGGCTTCTCCGCGGGCACGATCACGATCGGGACCAGCGTCACGGCCGTGAACGACGCGCCGATCGCCACCGGCAGCGCCACACTGGCGGGCGTTTCCCAGGATGCGCACAACATCCCGGGCGATACGGTCTCCCATCTGTTCAGCGGCAATTTCTCCGATACGGCCGATCAGCAGCAAACCGCCACCAACCCGACCGGCTCGGTCGCGAACACGCTTGCCGGCATCGTCATCACCGGCAACGCCGCGGCCGGCCAGGGCACCTACGAATATTCGACCGACGGCGTCAATTGGGTGGCGGTGCCGACCAACGTCAGCGACAGCAACGCCATTATCGTGCCGGTCACGGGCAGCATCCGTTTCGTGCCGAACGACACGTTCCATGGCACGCCCGGCGGCTTGACTGTCCATCTGATCGACAGCTCGTCCGGTGCGCTGACGCAAATTTCGACCGGGGTCGATGCGACGAACGTCGGTGGCACGACGGCTATCAGCTTGGCGCCCGTCGTGCTGACGACCACGGTGACCGAAGGCGGCGGCAACGCCATCCTGACGCCGCCGGCCACGGTTGATCCATCACTCTCGACGTCGACCACCTCAAGTTCAACCACCGTTGTCGATCAGCCGCCGACGGACGATCTCGGCACGCCGCCGGCCGCGAACCATAGCGCTACGACCGACGATTTCCTGGAACGACCGATCATCCCCCAGGTGTCGCTGATTGGGTCGGTCGGCAACAAGTTCGTGCTGGCCGAGCAGCAGGCGATCATCGCGATCCCTTCGAACCTGTTCGAGGACTCTTATCCAGGCGCTCAGCTGGAGTTCGATGCCCGCAATCCGGCCGGCGGCGCGCTGCCGTCCTGGCTGGAGTTCGATGCCCGCAACCTGACCTTCTCCGGTACGCCGCCGGCGTCGGCCCATGGCGCGGTCGATATCCTGATCGTGGCCAAGGATCAGTTCGGGAACGAGGCAACGGCCAGCTTCCGCATCCTGGTCGGCCGCGAGTCTGAGGATCTGCAGCATCTGCTGGAGCCGAACTCGCCGCCGCCCGAGGATGTCGGTCCCGTGACGACGGCGCCTGCTGCACCCGCCAAGGGAACAGCGTCGGGTCGGCACGCCGATGCCGGCGTCGCCGTGCACAATCGTCAAGCGGATCTCCACCCCGCCGCCGCCCATGGCGGCACGGTCGAAGGCATGTTCGCGTCACTGGCTCAGCCGGCCCATACGGCACGGCACGGCCATACCGCCTTCTCGGCGCAATTGCGCGCGGCCGGCCCAATCGGCCGGCTTTCCCAAGCAAGGCAGCTCCTGGACACAATCGCCAAACTTGCAACGTCCAAGCCGGCCGCCTGATCCCAGCTTCCCCGAATCACGTGCAAATCATGAAGAACCTTCATGGCGCAAGCCGCGAATTTGCACCGTTGGAGACTAAGCACATGCTACTGCCGCATCGGTTTCGCGTGACCCGTCAGGTCAGTCTTTTCGCTCTTTCCGCAGCCCTCCTCAGCGCCTGTACGGTCAGGCCAGAGCCGATCACGCAAGCCCAGCATTTCGAACGGGCGCAGCAGGACTATCAGGCGCTTTATGCGAACTATGTCCCGCTGACCGAGCCGCTGACGCTCGCCAATGCGATCGCGCGCTCGCTGAAATATAACTACGACGCGCAATTGTCGAAGACCGAGATCACGCTGCAGGAAAAGCAGCTCGATCTCGCCATGGCGCAGATGTTGCCGCGCATCGCCGCCAACGCCGGCTATACTTGGCGCAACAACGACAATGCTGCCGAAAGCGTGTCCGAAATCACCAAGCAGCAGTCGCTGCAGTATTCCTTCTCGGAAGAGCCGGCGCATGGCACGGCCGGTCTGGAGCTGTCCTGGAACATGCTCGACCTGGGCGTCAGCTATTTTCAGGCCAAGCAGCAGGGGTACCGCGCCTATGTCGCCGTCGAGCGCCGGCGCAAGGTGATCGACGGCATCGTCAAGGGCGTGCAGGAGGCCTATTGGAAGGCGGTCGCCGCCGATCGGCTATTGCCGCGTCTCAACCCGCTGCTGGCGGAGGCTCAGCGCATTCTGGATGCGTCCCGCGAAGCGAGCAGCAAGCGGCTCGAACCGCCGCTGCAGGCGCTCGATTTCCAGCAGAACATGCTCCAGGTGATCGGCCAACTACAGCATATGCAGACCGATCTGAATTCGGCCCGTATCCAGCTCGCCTCCCTGATTGCCGTGCCGATTGACGCGCCCTATACGCTTGCCGGGATGGACGTGGCCCTGCAGCCGCCGAGCGGTCCGGTCGACCCGCGTAAGCTCGAGGCGCTGGGCCTGGCGCTTCGGCCGGAGCTGCGCGAGGAGGCGTACCAGGAAAAGATCGACAAGCAGGACGTCTACAAGGAAATGATTAAGATGATGCCGGGCGTCGGCCTGCTCGGCAGCATCAACTACGATACCAACAAGTATCTGTTCAACCCGAGCTGGGGGCAACTCGGTGCCCAGGTCACCTTCAACCTGGTCAATCTGATCGAGGGCCCGAAGGCGATCGAGGCGGCCGAAGTGTCGGTCGAGGTTTCGCGCACCCGCCGCCTGGCGCTCAGCGTCGCGATTCTGACCCAGGTCAATCTCAGCTATCAGGAATATCTGGCGGCGTCGCAGGATCTGGGCATTTCCAAGCAGATCGACGATGTGCAGCAGCAGATCGAGGTCGCTTCGAACAATGCGTCGGTGGCGAAGACCCAGTCCGACGCCGATCATGTCCGCCGCGAATTGGCGACGATGGTCGCGGAATTGGGCTATGACCGCTCGATCGCGCAGGTCCACAGCGCGCTCGTCAACCTCTATACCGCGGTTGGTGTCGATCTGGTGCCGCCGTCTGTCGAGACGGACGATCTGCCGGCACTCAGTCAGCATGTCGGTCTCGCGATTTCCGGTTGGGAGGCCGGTCAGCTGCCGGACACCAACATTCCGGTTGCGGCGCCGACGGCAACTTCGGACGCTCCGGCGGCGACTTCGGAAGCAAGCCCGGCCAACGCCGGCGGCGGCGGCGCGTCCGTCGCGTCTGCCGAAACCGCACTAAAGGCTCTGCGGACTTACGAATGAAACTGGCGTCGAGGCTAGGTTCGTGCGTGGCGGCGGTCCTGGTGGCCGCCCTCACATTACCTGGTACCGGACGGGCGGCCGGTTCGGACGCCGCCCGTCCGGCGGCTGAGCCCGCCGCGCGGGACATCCGCGTCCAGGTCGTCGCCGAGATCAGCGCCACCATCGGGGCGCCGATGGCGGGCCGGCTCACTCAGTTTCCGCTGCACGACGGTGAGCGCTTTGCCCAGGGGCAGGTCCTTGCGCGCTTCTTCTGCGCTGAAAAGGAAGGCGCGTTGGGTCATGCCCGTGCGCTGCTTGAGGGCAAGCGTCAGGTTTTCACCAGCAAACAGACACTGCACAATCTCGGCAGCTCCAGCGAAGTCGAGTTTTCGGTTGCCCAGGCCGAGCTTCAGGAAGCCGCGGCCGATGTCCAGACGGCGCAAGCCATCGTCGATTCCTGCGTCGTCGTAGCGCCATTCGCCGGCCGAGTTTCCGGCGTCTTCACTCATAATTTCCAGTTTGTTGGTACAGGTTCGCCCCTGCTCGAGATTTTGAGCGACAAGGATCTGGAACTGGAATTGATCGTCCCATCGCTTTGGTTGAGCTGGCTGAAGCCGGGCCAGGCTTTTGATGTCGCAATAGACGAGACCGGCAAAACCTACTCCGCCAAGCTCAGCCGGGTTTCCGGCAAGGTCGATGCGGTCAGCCGGTCGGTCAAGGTCTATGGCAAGATCGACCATCCGAGCGATGCATTGCTGCCGGGCATGAGCGGCCGCGCCCTGCTGTCGCCGCCGTCGGGCAGTGCCGCGCCGTGAGCGCGCCCAATTCGGCCCTGAACTATCAGCTGCTGCGGCTGGGCGCCCTGCTGCAGCTCGAGCAGCGGGCTCGGGCCGCGGGCCGCAAGGAACTCGAGTTCCTGATAGTCAACGATACGGCGACCGTCGTGTCGTATCAGCAGGCCGCGCTGTGGCGGAAGAACCCGGCCGGTGGCGGTTCGCTGGTCCTGTCGGGGGTCGCGGTGGCCGAGGCCGGCGGCCCCTATCGCATTTGGCTCGACCAAGTCGTCAAGACGATCGTGCAGGGCGAGCAGGCGACGGTGCTGCACAGCCTGACGCCGATCGACCCGCCCGAGGCGCTTGCCAAGGAGTGGCCGGAGTGGTTTCCGCCCCAGGCGCTCTGGTGTCCGCTCACCCGGCGCGAGGGCGATCTGGTCGGCGGTCTGCTGCTCGGCCGTTCGGATCCCTGGCTGGACGGCGATCGCCAACTGGTCGAAATGCTGTCCGGCTCCTATGCCCAGAGCCTGATCCTGAGCGACGCGGCACGGCCCCCGGGCCTGTCGCGCTGGGCGCGCCTGCGGCGGCGCCCGGTGCTGATCGCCGCGCTGGTCGTGTTGGCGTTGGTGGCGTTGGTGCCGACGCGCCAGTCCGTGCTGGCGCCGGCCGAGATCGTGCCGATCAATCCGGCGCCGGTCCGCGCGCCGTTCGACGGTGTCGTCGATGCTCTGCGGGTGGCCCCCAACGAACCGGTCCATGCCGGCCAGCCGCTGGTCTCGCTGGATCGCACTCAGCTCGTGACGCACTTGGCCGTGACGCAGAAGTCGCTCGACATGGCCAAGGAAGAATACGCCGATACGGCCCAGGCGGCGATGAGCGACGAGAAGTCCAAGGGTAAGCTCGCGATCCTCGCCAGCAAGGTCGATCAGCAGCAGGCCGAATTGTCTTATGACCGGGACCAGCTCGGCCGGGCCGACGTCACGGCGCCGGCCGATGGCATCGCCGTGTTCGATGACAGCAACGAATGGGCCGGCAAGCCGGTGGCGCTGGGCGAGCGCATCATGCTGATTGCGTCACCGACCGAGACCCAGCTCGAAATCCAGGTTCCGGCCGCCGAGGTCGTGACCTTCGATAACGGCTCGGAAGTCGTGTTCTTCAGCAATCTCGCGCCCGATAGCCCGTCGCGCGGCGTGCTGACCTTCGCCAGCTATTCCAGCGCGGTGACGGCGGACGGCGTTCTGTCCTACGCCTTCCGGGCCAAGCTCGACGCCGGCGGAGCGGCGCTTCGGCTCGGGCTCAAGGGAACCGCCAAGATCTATGGCCCGCAGCGGCCGCTGGTGCTGTGGCTGCTGCGCCGGCCGATCCAACTGGTGCGGGAATGGCTGTCGCTTTAGGCGCCGCGCCCGCCGCGACCGAAGCGCCGGCCGGCGGCGTCGCCCCGATGGGGCCGGTGCCTCTGCCGCCGCTTCGCGAAGACCTGAAGCTGTTGCCTGGGGCATCGACGGCTGATGGCAGCCCGACCTGGACGCTCCATGATCCCGCGCGCCATCGCTTCATCCGCATCGGCTGGCTGGAATTCGAGATCCTGGCGCGCTGGGGGTTGGGGCAGAGCGAAGCGGTCGCGGACGCGATCTGCGCGGAGACAACAATCCGTGCGACCCAGAATGACGTGTTGGACGTATTGCGCTTCGCCCATAAGGCCGGCCTTCTGATTCCCCATGGCGACAATGGCATCAAGCGCCTAGTTGCCGAGATCGGCGCCCAAAAGCTGTCCGCGGGCAGCTGGCTGCTGAAGAACTATCTGTTCGTCAAGATCCGCCTGGTCAATCCCGACCGATTCCTGGGCGCGGTGCTGCCGTTCATCCGCTGGATGTTCACGCCTGGTTTCGCCATGGTGCTCGCGCTGTTGGCGGGGCTGGGTTTCTATCTGATCAGCCGGCAGTGGGAAGCCTATACCCATAGCCTGCTGCATCTGTTCTCGCTCGAAGGCGCGTTCGAGGTCGGCATTGCGCTCTCGGCCGCCAAGGCGATCCATGAGCTGGGTCACGGGCTGATGACCAAGCGATTCGGCTGTCGGGTGCCCGCCATGGGTGTCGCCTTGCTGGTCATGTGGCCGGTGCTGTGGACCGATACCAACGACGCCTGGCGCCTGACCGACCGGCGCAAGCGGTTGGCGATCGATGCGGCGGGCATGCTGGCGGAAATCACGCTCGCGGTCGTGGCCTCACTCGCCTGGTCGGTATTGCCGGACGGTCCAGTCCGGACCGGCGCCTTTCTCTTGTCGAGTTCGACTTGGGTCCTGACGGTGCTGGTCAACGTCAATCCGCTGATGCGCTTTGACGGCTATTTCCTGCTGTCCGACCTGATCGACGTGCCCAATCTGCAGGAGCGCGGCTTCGCCGTCGGCCGCTGGTGGCTGCGCGAGCGGCTGTTCGGCCTGGGGCTGCCGCCACCGGAGGAGTTTCCGCTGCCCAAGCGGCGCATCCTGACGGTCTATTCGCTCTCGGCGCTGGTCTACCGCTTCTCGTTGTTCCTCGGCATTGCCATCGTCGTCTATCACATGGCGTTCAAGGCGCTCGGTCTGTTTCTGTTCGGCGTCGAGATCTGGTGGTTCATCGCGAGACCGATCCTGGGCGAGCTCTTGATCTGGAAGCAGGCATTGAAAACCGTTCGAATGAACCGACGGCTGGTGACGACCATCGTCATCGCCGGTCTGGCGTTCCTGATCTTGGTGCTGCCCTGGCGCACCAGCCTGACGGCGCCGGCGCTGCTGCGGGCAGAGCATCAGACCATTCTTTATGCGGCAGAAGGGGGACAGCTCGCCAAGCTCGCCCGTAACGACGATCAGGTTGCCGAGGGTGAGGCGATCTTCGTGCTGCAATCGCCGGCGGTCGCGTTCCACAAGGCATCGGCTGAAGCGACGCTTGCCGGTGTCGAAGCGCGCATGAAGGGCCAGGCGTTCGACCCGGAACAGGCGGCCTCTTTGGAACTGGGCTGGCAGGAATTGCAGGGCGCCGTCGCGGCCCTGGATCAAGTCGAGGCGCAGGAGGCGGTGCTGACCGTGCGCGCACCCTTCGCCGGCATCGTCACCGACGTGCCGCCAGCACTGCGGCTGGGCGAATGGCTGCCGCGGCGCGAGGCGCTGGGTATGCTGGTCGATCCCTCTAAGGCGATGGTCGAGGCCTATGTCGGCGAGGCCGATCTCGGCCGGATCCATGTCGGCGCCGATGCGAAATTCTATCCGGAAAACGGCGACCCGCCGGTAACCCTCGCCGTCGACAGTGTCGGCACCGCCTCGGTCCGGGTGCTTGACACGACCGATCTTGCCTCGGTCTACGGCGGCGGCATCGCCGTGCGCAAGGACGCCGCCAACAAGCTGCAGCCGGAAAGTGCGGTCTATCGGGTGGTCCTGACGCTGCGAGGGTCGGGGGTGGCGCTGCGGAAGCGTCTGCGCGGCACGGTCATCATTGAGGCCGACCGTACCAGCCTGATCGCTCGCATCTATCGGCGCGCGGTCTCAGTTGTGATCCGAGAGACCGGCTTCTAGGCGCCAAGGCCCGGCGTGTGACTACAGGCCTGAATGCTGAAAAAGGTCTGGCGTAGCTGTTGCTTCCATGAAGCTTGACGCCAGGCGCTTTGCGAAGTCGGCGTCAGCTTTTCGCCGTTCGTCACTCTGAAGCGGACAGTCCGCACACGGCCCGCTCAAGCCGAAGAGCGGTCGGACGGTAGAGCGCCCACTACGGCCGTTCCAGGGCATTTCGGGACTGCTCCAAAGCGGTCTTTCGCTATTGAGGCCCCGGCATCCTAGATCGGCTCGAAGCGGATCGGCTGCGCCCCGTTCCAAAGGACCAGCCGGCCGAGTTCCGGTAATTTCTCGAGGCCCGAGGTCAGCGTGATGAAATGATTGCCGGCAAGCTGGCCCATCTTGCTGGCAAAATGGACGCCGCCATAGGCGAGCAGGATTTCCGTTTCGCTGATCCCGCCCGGATAGAGCAGGATCTGGCCCGCGGCCGGAAAGCTGGTGTGATTTTCATAGCCGACGCCGAAATCCAGATCGCCGAGCGGAACCCAGACCGCCTCGCCGCTCCAACGCACATGAACGATCTTGCTTTCGAACGGCAATCGCTGGGCGAAAGCCGCACAGGTCTTCGGTGCGCGCTCCTTCTCAAGCCGGGCATCGAAAGCGAAAGGTCCCGCCGATACGCGGAGGATCGTCATGGCACCTCCAGATGATGCTCGGTGCTCGGCACCGGAGCGGTCGCCAGGAAGCATGGATCCCGGTCGGGCCGCAATGCGCCATAGCTAATGGGTGCATTAGGATTTGAAATTAGCGTTCAGCCCCCAAATCCGCTGACATCCATCCATGATCCTGCACCTCGAACCTAGATCTTGACCGGCCGCCGGCCGATCAAGTCCGACGGAGGGGCCGCGGATCTGGTCAATTTCCTTCGGTGTTTCCGGGAGGGACGGAAGCGCCAGAATCGCGAGCTACTTTCGCGATGATTTCCGGCATGGGGCCCGATCATACGACCGCGAAGGCGGCGAGATCACCCATCCAACCATAAATGAAGACGCTTCGATTTGCCGGCAGCCCGGCGAGTTGAACGCCGGTCGCTACGCCTAGATCAAAAAAATAATGCCACGGCCAATGCCGGGCGTCCGCATCTTACAGGGGCTTCGAATGAACGATACTCGGGAAGATCCATATCGACTTTATTGGCGGCGCCTCCTCTGTGGCGTGGCCGCTGTCGCGTTGATGGCTCCGTCGGCAAACGCCCAGACGACTCCAGCGGCGACAGACGCTGTGGCCGGAAGCGACGCGCAATCGCCGTCGATGGAGGAGATCGTTGTCACAGGCAAGAGCGGCAGCCAGGCCGTGCGCTCTATCTCGGGCTCGGTCACAGCTCTGACTGGAGCCCAGCTGGACGCCCTCGGGGCTCAGAGCTTCGAGGATTATCTGACGCGGACGCCGGGCGTCGTCTTCAACGCCGGCATCCCCGGGCTGTCGAGCGCCACGATCCGCGGCGTTTCGACCAGCACCAGCGTCACCAACGGCCAGGGAACGACCGGCTATTTCATCAACGACGTGCCGATGACCGACCCGTTCAATTCGGCGGGCATCCCCGACATCGATACGTTCGACGTCAGCGACGTCACGGTGCTGCGCGGGCCGCAGGGCACCCTGTTTGGCGCGGCATCGCTGGGCGGTGCCATCAATTATCAGGCGACGCCGCCCAACCTTTCCGGCTATGAGGCCCATGTTCAGACCACGGTCGAGGGCACGGACGGCGGCGGGGTCGGATCCTCGGGCAAGTTCATGCTCAACGTGCCGATCGTGAGCGACATCCTGGCCGTGCGCGCGGTCTATTCCCTGCGCAACGACGCCGGCTACATCGACAATATCGGCACAGGAAAGAAGAACGCCAACGACACGAGGACGGATGGCGGCCGGATCGAGCTGTCGTGGAAGCCGACCTCGACGACGAAGGTCAACTATCTCTTCCTCGACCAGTCCGAAGACACCGCCGACGTCGGCGATCAGGAGCCCGTGTTCGGCAGCCTGAAGAAGAATACCCTCATCGCCGAGCCGGTCGATTTCCGCACGACAATCCATAATCTTCGCGTCGATCAGGACCTGGGCTTCGCGACCCTGACGGGGACGGCGACCTATCACGAGAAGACCTCGTCGATGGTCATCGACTATACCGCACCGACCGCTGCCCTCTTGCCCGGCATCTCGCCCGTGACCGAACGGGAGTTGCTCAACACCGAGGGCACGACGTTCGAGGTCCGCCTGGCCTCGCCGCTGGACCAGCGCTTCGAGTATCTGGTCGGCCTCTATCACGACGATACCCGCGAGCATAACGACGATACGTTCAACGCAGCCAACGCATCGGCGCTGATCGAAAGCACCTACGGTCCGTTGTTCGGGGCCGGCATCGGGGCGGCGACGGCACCCGGCGGCACGTTCTTCGAAGGCGTCGGTCCGTTCCGCGGCGTCGAAACCGCCGCCTTCGGCGAAGCGACCTATCACTTCACCGACCAGTGGAAGTTCACCCTCGGCGGCCGGGCGTTCTACGCCAAGACGAGCAATTCGACCACGGAAGAGGATTTCTACGAGCTGGCGACGGCGGGCGTCCCGTCACTCACCACCGTGGGCGGGCAAAGCGACCGCAACATTGCGCCGAAAGCCTCGCTCACCTGGACGCCCAGCGACACGTTCATGACCTATGCGCTGGTCGACAAGGGGTTCCGGTTCGGCGGCCCGAACCTCAGCCCGTCGACCAAGGCCTTCGCCATCCCGCCGAGCTTCGCCACCGACTCGCTAATCAATTACGAACTCGGCGAGCGCTCGTCCTGGCTCAACAACCGGCTGCAGGTCGATGTTTCGGCCTTCTACATCGACTGGAGCAAGATCCAACTCGAGTTCGAATCGCCGACCGGCTTCTCCTATGTGACCAATGCCGGCAAGGCGAACAACTACGGCGCCGAAGCCACCGTGGCCTGGAAGGTGCTGCAGAATCTGACCGTGCAGACGAACGTGACTTATCTCGATGCGACGCTCGCCTCCGCCTATGATCCCGGTGCCGGCGCGGCGATCATTCCGAAGGGCTCGACGCTGCCCGGCGCTTCGAAATGGCAGGTTTCGAACAGCCTGTCCTACTGGAGCGACGGCCTGTTCGAACCGGATTATGTCCTGTCGGACCGCTATATTTCGAGCGCGCCTGGCGCACTCGGCAGTGGTACCTCGCAGGGCAACTACAACATCGTCGACGCCCGTGCGACCTTCCATCTAAAGCAGTTCGAGGTCTCGCTATTCGTCGATAACCTGTTCAATTCCCATGGCGTGGCCACGGCGACGCAAACCGCGGGCCTGCCGCTGCAAGAATATATCATCCGGCCGCTGACCGGCGGGATGACGCTCGACTATCGGTTCTAAGACAGGGTCAGCGGATCCATTCCAAAGGAACGACCATGTGCATGAAGAGCGGACCGGCTCTCCTGGATGACCACCCGACCGGCAGCGGATTGCCTGCCGCTGCCGCCGATCACCATCTGCATATCCAGGGGCCGGGCGTGACCGCCGAGTTGCGGCGGAAGGCGATCCGGTCGCCGGAAATCTTCGCCGAGATCAGCCCGGAGCTGCTCAATCCCCATTCGGGCGAGGATGCGCTCCGTATGCTGGACGAGGCCGGCATCGCCGAGGGCGTCCTCCTGTCCGAGGCCTATACCTTCGCCTCGCCCACGGCGACGCCCGGCATCGATGTGGCCAGCCTCACGCGCGAGGAAAATCACTATAACGTCGATGCGGCGCTGGCATCGGGCGGCCGGCTGACAGCCTTCATCGGCGTCAATCCCTTCTCGACCCTCGCGGTCGAAGAGCTTGGATATTGGGCGCCGCGCGACGGCGTCTCTGGCATCAAGCTGCATCTGTCGAACAGCGGCTTCAATCCGGGTTCGGCAAACGATCTCGCCAAATTGGCGGGCTTCTTCGACGCCGCCCGGCCGACCGGCCTGCCGATGATCCTGCACGTCAAAAGCGCGTTCAAGTACGAGCCGTCCGACACGACGCGCTTCATCGACCAGGTGCTGTCCCGCGCGGGCGATGCGCCGATCCAGATCGCCCATGCCGGCGGCGGTGGCGGACTGGACGAACCGACAGTTTCCGCCCTGTCGCTCTATGCCGAGGCGATCGAGCGCAAAGCGCGGGGAACCCAGAACTTGCTGTTCGATCTGGCGGTGGTCCTGGTGCGCGATCCGACGGACCCGGCCAGTGGCGCCCTGTTA
>Ga0302317_10001677_pt1 | contig 16002 bp, 13 predicted proteins | sample III_Palsa_N3_3_FD_200450 | JGI IMG/M metagenome (GOLD analysis project Ga0302317, IMG submission 200450) | Peat permafrost microbial communities from Stordalen Mire near Abisko, Sweden - III_Palsa_N3_3 | ecosystem: Environmental > Terrestrial > Soil > Palsa > Peat permafrost | place: Sweden...
TCTTGAAGCGGCGCAAGAGCGAGGGATGCACGCTGGCGAGCAGCACGAGCGCCGGCACGGCCATCGCGGCCAGTTGCGACCACGCGGATTCCGGCGCGACGAGCGCTTGCACGCGCAAGATGCACTCCCGGGTGGCCAACGCGACGAAGAGCCACCAGCCGGCCAGTTGCAGCGGTGCAGTCAGCGCCGACGGACGCCAGCGCGCCTGCAGGCGCATCAGCAACGGATGCGCCAGCAATGCAAGCGGCCAGGCCAGCCAGCCCAGGTGCGCGGAGGGCGCGACGCCCTGGGGGGTCTCCACGGCTACGGCGAGCCACAACGGCACCGTGATCAACGTGGCCTGCCCCAGCACGCGCCAGTCGCGCCAGCGCGCGATCACGACCGCGGCCATGGCGGTCAGCGTGAGCCAGCTCAGTTGCCAGTGCGGCCACGCGTCGAACGCATCCGGTGTGGGCGCGGCCAGCAGCGTGCGCCAGATCACCGGGGGCAGCACGCGCGACCACCAGAGCAGCGCCCAGGCGACGAGCGCCCACTGCGTCGGCGTCGAGTGCCACCAGGCGCGCGCCGTCGTGCTTGCCGCGTGGCGCAGCATGTCGCCGAGGAACAGGCCCGTGGCCGTCAGCAGCAGGGGAATCCACAGCGTCGACGCGATCACCGCGGTGGTGTCCACCGGCTTCCAGAGCGGATGTTCGAACAGCAGGCTGGCCGCGCCGGCGGCGAGCTGCAAGCCGATTCCGGCGCCGACCAGGGCGCCTGCGCGCAGGCGCACCCCGATCCATGCGGCCGCGAGGCCGATGAAGGGCCACACCAGCGCCGCGTCGGCTGGCGCCAGCGGGAACAGCAGGCTGGCGCTGGCCACGGCGAGGCCCACGACCAGGCCCAGGCTGCTGCCCAACGGCACCGCGCGCGGCGTGCCCGCGGCGGCCGCGCGCCATGCATCGCGCAGGCCCAGCCAGCCGGTGGCGAGCAGCGCGAACCCGATCGTCAGCGCGGCCACGAGGTCTTGCCATGCATGGCCTTGCGCCGGCACGTCGCCGGTGATCTGCAGCGACAGCGTCATCGCCGTGAGCGCGGCCAGATGCAGCAGCACGCTGGCGATGCGCAGCGACGGCGCGGCGAGCCGGCCGTTGAAGGCCGCGCAGCCATAGGCGATCCAGGCGGTGATCGCGCCGGCCCACAACATCGGGCACAGCATCCAGGCGAGGGCGGTGAGCGCGAGCGCGGCGGCGAACGGCACGGCGGCGGCGACGATGTCCTCGACGCGGCCACGTTGCCGATCCGCCATGCGACGCCGCACGACATCGACCGCACACAACGCCACGGCCAGCATGCCCATGCCCAGGGTCGATCCGACGATCAGCGGCGCGTCCGCATGCAGGTCCACCGACAGCCCGGCAACCAGGCGCATGGCCGCGCCCAGCATCACCACCAGCGCGAACGCACGCGCGTAGGTGCGCCGTTGGCGCGCGCCCAGCCAGTACATGCCGGCTGCCTCGATGGCCCAGGTCGCTCCCGTCCACACGCCTTGCAGCGCGAGCGGGACGGCGAGCGTGCCGAAGATCGTGCCGACGATCACGTGGGCCTCGCCCAACAGGGCGTAGCGCACGTGACGTCCGCGCATCAGCACGCCGCCCAGCAGGATATGGAACAGCGCGAATGCACAGGCCGCCCAGGCCGGGCCCCAGGCCATGTCGCGTACCAGCAGGTACTGCAGCGAGAACGCGGCCAGCGGCACGCCGAACGTCAGCGTGCTGTCGACGCGGCCCACCTGGCGCAGCGCGTCCACGGCGCGCGCGGCGAGCGGCTGTTCGTGCGGCGGCGCGTCGCCCGCGGCGAGCGCGCGGCGAGCGAACAGGACGCCCGTCACGGTGAACAGCAGGAAGAAGAACAACAGGAAGGCCTGCACGCCGGCGTAGTCTGCTGCCGTGTAGTGACGATGGGCCCAGGCCCCTGCCAGCGCGGACGTGGCCACGGCGCCGACGAGGTTCAGCGGCCGCCAGGCCTTGAACCAGGCCATCGCCAGGATGCCGCCATCGAGCAGCGCCATGTAGGTCAACAACGGCATGTAAGCGCCGCTGCCGCTGCCCACCAGCATCGGCGCGGCGAAGCCTTCGGCGATGGAGATGAAGGCGAGCCAGAAAGCGTCCTGCTTGACGGCCAGCAACGCGCCGAAGACCGACACCAGCGCCATGAACGCGAAGGCCAGGTTCGGCGACAACATCGGGTTCAGGCGCAGCGCGCCCAGCGCCGTCAGGTAGAACACGCCGATGCCGGCGCCCTGCAGGATCAGGCCGTAGTCGCTGCCGCCGGCCGCGTCGCGGCGGTCGCGCAGGCGCCATCCGATCGCCGTCAGCACGACGCCCACCAGCGCGACGCCCATGTAGCGGTACTGCACCGGCAACGTCACGCGTTCCGCGGTGTAGCGCAGCAGGAAGGCCAGGCCGAAGAACAGGATCAGCACACCGACCTTGACGATGGTGTTGCCGCCGAAGATCCAGCGCGCGACGAAAGGGGGCAGGCGATCGCGCAGCGGCACGGCCGGTGGCGGCGGGGCCATCGGTCGACGCGGTGCGGTGGGATCGATCGCGGGACTCGATGGCTCGACGTCGCGCGGAGCCAGGACAGGGGCGGGAACCGGGACGCGTGCGACAGCCGGCATCGGCATCGGTGCCGTGGCGGTCGTCGTGGCGACAGGCTCGACATCCGCAGCCTTCATCTCGGGCGACGGGACGTCGTCGAGGCGTCGCTCAGCCACTTGCTTGCGCAGCGTCGCGAGCTCGCGCTCCAGTGCCAGGACGCGACGCGCCAGCGTGACGACGTCGAGGCCGGATTCGGCCGGCTTCGCATCGACCGAACGGCTGCTCCACCACCAACCACCGAGCGCGCCCAGCAGCGCCATCGACAACGCGGCTGGCAAGCTGCCCAACGTGCAACCCAGCACCGCCCCGATCAATCCGAACAACAGTTTCAAGCGCATTCCCCGCATGGTTGCGTCGGGCGGATTATGGGCGTCGCTTTACAAACGAAGGCAAGGGGCCGGCGGCCCGTTCGCGAGTATCGCGAGACGCTCCCGAGGGCACCGCGCGGCATGCACGCAATCGTTGCGCTGCAGTGCAGCATTTCTGGTACAGCTTATGCATGGCCTGGAGCGAGCTTCAACTTCCCAGGAGGGCCGCCACATGACGGATCAGACTGCCACCCGGTTCTCGCACGTCAAGCCGGGCGATACGCCCTGGCGCAGCGACGGCCTGCGCGACTTCTTCCTCTACAAGGACCTGGGCGTAGCCGCGGCCACCAACGGCCAGGTCATCGCGCACCTTGTGAAGGCCAACATGGCACCGGAAACGGGCACCGGCTGGCACCGGCATGAGGCCGCGTTCCAGATCGTGCTGATGACCAAGGGCTGGGCCAAGTTCATGTACGGCGACCAGGAGACGCTGGTCGAGGCCGGCGATTGCGTGCACCAGATGCCGGGCATCGTCCACTACCTGTTCGACTATTCGCCCGACATGGAGTACCTGGAGATCGTCTCGCCGGCCGACTTCAAGTCGATCGACATGCCGGCGCCGTGCGACGTGCCTGCGCCGAAAGCGTGGTGACGCGCGCGGCAGCCGTTCAGAAGTCCATGTCCAGCTCTTCGATGTCATCGGGCTCGAGCTTGGCCGCCGCGATCCATTCGATCATCTCGGGCATCGCCATGATGGTGCGCGCGTACTCGATGCATGGCCGGTTGAGCTTGACGTCGTAGGTCAGGAAGCGCGTGACCACGGGCGCGTACATCGCGTCCGCGACGCTGCGGCGCGCGCCGAACAGGTAGGGGCCGCCATAGGTGGCGATGCATTCGGTCCAGATCTCGACGATGCGGTCGATGTCGGGTTGTGCGCCGCCCCAGATCTTGTGGCCGGGGAAGCGCGCCTTCAGGTTCATCGGCAGCGACGAACGCAGGTTGGCGAAGCCGGAGTTCATCTCGCCACTGACGGAGCGGCAGTGCGCGCGCGCGATCCGGTCGTCGGGCAGCAGCCCGGCCAGCGGGCACACCTCGTCGAGGTACTGCGCGATCGCCAGCGTGTTCCACACGCGCGCGCCGTCGTGCGTGAGGCACGGCACGCGAATGGACGGCGCCAGCAGCAGCAGTTCGCGCCGCGCGTCGGCGTCGTCGGGCGACACCATCGTCTCGGTGAAGTCCAGGCCGGCGAACTTCGCCAGCAACCACCCGCGCAGCGACCACGACGAGTAGTTCTTGCTGCTGAGCGTCAGCGAGGCCGTCGACACCGCCTTGGGCCTGGCCGTCGTCTTCGTGGTCGGCTTGCGCGCGGCGGGCTTGTGCGGGGTCTTGACAGCTGCAGGCATGGGGGACTCCGTGGCGGATTCACGGTGTTCGACGCAAGCGGCGTGCCACGATGTGGATTCCACGCAAGGACGCCTGCGCGGCACGCTAGTTGCATCACATCCTGCTTGCAGCTCTTGGAGAATCCATGATGTACCAGGCCTATCAGGCGCAGTCCGACCTCTTGCGACCGCTGCGCCACCTGGCGAAGGTGCATGGCTCCCTGCTCGGCACCGAACCGCCGCAACCCGGCCTGGCCAGCGTCGGCCGGCCCGGGATGGCCGCCAGCAAGGTGTTCGAGCTGTCCGAGGTGACGCATCGCCGGCCGCCGTGGCGGCTGGCCAGCGTGATGGTCAAGGGCGAGGTCCAGCCCGTCGTCGAAGAGATCGTCCTGCGCACGCCGTTCGCCGAGCTGCTGCGCTTTCACAAGCCGGGCGTCACGGGCCAGCCCAGGCTGCTGGTGGTGGCGCCGATGTCGGGCCACTTCGCGACGCTGCTGCGCGACACCATCCGCACCGCGCTGCAGGATCACGACGTCTACGTGACCGACTGGCTCAACGTGCGCGACGTGCCGCTGGCGGCCGGACGCTTCGGCCTGGACGAATACATCGAGCACGTGATGCAGTTCACCGAGGCGCTGGGCCCGGGCGGTCACGTGCTGGCCGTGTGCCAGCCGACGGTCGCCGCGCTGGCCGCGGTGGCGCTGATGTCGGAGGACCAGCACCCGGCCACGCCCGCCAGCCTCACGCTGATGGCCGGCCCGATCGACTGCCGCATCAGCCCGACCAGCGTCAACCAGCTGGCGATGTCCAAGCCGATCGAGTGGTTCGAGAAGAACCTCATCAGCACCGTGCCCTGGCAGCACGCCGGTGGCGGTCGCCGCGTGTATCCCGGCTTCGTGCAGCTGTCGGCCTTCATCAGCATGAACCGCGAGCGCCACGAGAACGCGTTCAAGGACTACTACCGCCAACTGGTCGAAGGCGATTTCGACCGGGCCGACGTCACCCGCATCTTCTACGAGGAGTACCTGGCGGTGGCCGACCTCGCGGCGGATTTCTACATCGAGACCGTCGCCAAGGTGTTCCAGGAGTTCGCGCTGCCGCAAGGCCTGCTGACGTTTCGCGGTCGCAAGATCGATCCGGCGGCGATCCGCAGGACGGCGCTGGTCACGATCGAAGGCGAGCGCGACGACATCTGCGCCATCGGCCAGACGCTCGCCGCGCAAGACCTGGCCAGCAGCCTGCGGCCCTACATGCGAACGCACTACGTGCAGGCCAATGTCGGCCACTACGGCGTGTTCAGCGGCAAGCGCTGGCAGGCGCAGATCTATCCGATCGTGCGCGACGTGATCGGGATCTCGGGCTAGTCGATTGGTGCGTCTGCGCCGTGGCTGTCGGAGGTGTCTGGCGTCTCCGCGTGCCGCCAGCCAGGCGTGCCAGGTGGAGAAAATCTCACCTGCGGCACGAGGCGATGCCTGACGCCTCCAGCAAGGGCACTGCACGCAGACAATAAACCAATCGCTTCGGCTGGAAGATCTGCGGGGATGGCGTCCTGCTGCCTGACGCCGATCGTGAGCGGCGCCCGGCCAGAAGCCCGAGACGACTAGAACACCACGCCCGCCCGCAGGATCACGTTCGCATACGGCGAGAACTCGCCCGTACGCACGATCGCGCGCGCCCCGCGCGTGGCCGCCTTGAAATGTTCATGCGACAGCGTCGCGACGGGCGTGAGGCCCAGCTGGCGCAGCAGCTCCGCGTGGATGGCGGGGTTGGCCGGCGCGAGTTCGTCGGCGATCACGGCGCCTTCCACCTGCATCTCGCTCAACACCGCGGCCAGCACGTCCTGGAAGCGCGGCACATTGGCCGTGACGGCGAGGTCGATGCGACGCGGGCCGTCGGGAATCGGCAGGCCCGCATCGCCGATCACCAGCAGGTCGCCGTGGCCCAGGCGGGCGATGACGTCGGACAGTTCGGCGTGCAGCAGGGGCGTGCGTTTCATGGCCTGGTGGGGGGAGCGAGCTGGCGGCGATACGGAATCGAGGTCTGGGCCCCGCGGCGCGTGACGCACAGCGCGCTGGCGGCCTGGCCCAGCGCGATGGCGTCGTCCAGCGACTGGCCCTCGCACAACGCGGTGGCCAAGGCACCGATGAAGGTGTCGCCGGCGGCGGTGGTATCGACGGCCTTGACCTTCTTCGCCGGCGTGTGGCGCGCGCCGCCGCCGTCGACCACCACCACGCCTTGTGCACCGAGCGTCACGAGCACGCGGTCGGGGCCGCGCGCGCGCAGTTGCGCGCCGGCCTCGGCGGCGGAGTTCGGATCGAACACGGGAATGCCGGCGTACGCGGTGGCCTCGGTCTCGTTGAGCACGAGGATGTCGATCTGCGCCCACATCGCGTCGGGCAGCGGCGCCGCCGGCGCGGGGTTCATCAGGACGGGCACGTGCGCGGCGAAGGCGCGGGCTATCGCGGCCTGGACCGCGGGCATCGGGACCTCGAGCTGCACGATCAGCATGCCGGCCATGTCTATCATCGTGTTGGCGCGCGCGATGCCGGCCGGGTCGAGCAGGCCGTTGGCGCCGGGCGCAAGGACGATGCGGTTCTGGCCGTCGTCCTCGACCCAGATCGACGCGACGCCGGTGTGCGTCGACGCGAGGCCCTTGACCTCGCGCGCATCGACGCCGTCGGCGGCCAGGCCGGCCTTGAGCACGTCGCCGTTCGGGTCGATCCCCACGCGGCCGACCATGATCACGTTGGCGCCCATGCGCGCGCACGCGACGGCCTGGTTGGCGCCCTTGCCGCCGGGCAGCATCGAGAAATCGAGACCCGGCACCGTCTCGCCGCCGATCGGCGCGCGTGACATGCGCATGATCAGGTCCATGTTGAGGCTGCCGACGACGACGATGGAGGAGGTCACGTGCTGGCCTTCGGGGTGGGTTGTCCCTGCGGGTGTGCGGTGGACGCGCGCAGGTGCAGTTCGGGTTGCAGGATCGCGCGGCGCGGCGCCGTGCGGCCGTCGCGCACGCGCTCCAGCAGCAGGCCGGCCGCGCCGGTGCCGATCGCTTCCTTGGGCTGGGCCACGGTGGTCAGCGGCGGCGAGGTGTAGGCGGCCAGCTCGATATCGTCGAAGCCGACGATGGACAGCTGGCGCGGCACCTCGACACCGGCCTCGTGCGCCGCATGCAGCGCGCCGATGGCCATCATGTCGTTGCAGACGAAGACCGCCGTCGGAGGCTGCGCCGAGCGCAGCAACTGCTGCATCGCCGCGGCGCCGCTCTGCGGGCCGAAGTCGCCGCGCACGATCTCGTCCGCGCGCGGCGTGACGCCCGCGCGCTCCAGCGCGCGACGCCATCCGGCCTCGCGTTGCTGGCTGGGCCGCAGGTCGGACGGGCCGACGATGCAGGCGACGCGCGCGTGGCCCATCGCCAGCAGGTGGGCCGTGGCCAGCTCGCCGCCGGCGGCGTGATCCACCTCGATCAGGTCGACGGCGATCGAATCGATCTCGCGGTCCACCAGCACCAGCGGCAGGCGCAGGTCCTTGCAGCAGGCGACGATGTCGTCGTCGTCGCCCGAGGCCACCAGCACGATGCCGTCGACGCGACGCTCGGCGAGCACGCGCAGGTGGTCGGTCTGGCGCTGCGCGTCGTCGTTCGAGTTGCACAGCAGCAGGCTGTAGCCCGCGCCGTAGCAGTGGTGCTCGACGCCGCGGATGATCTCTGCGAAGTAGGGGTTGGAGTTGTTGGGCACCAGCATGCCCAGCGTGCGCGTGGTGTTGTGCTTGAGCCCGCGCGCGACCTCGCTGGGCACGTAGCCGAGCGCGTGCGCGGCCTCGTGCACCTTGGCCTTGGCCGCGTCGCTGACGAAGCGGGTGGCGTTGAGCGTGTGCGAGACGGTGGTGACGGAGACGCCGGCGCGCGCGGCCACGTCGCGGATGCTGGCGCGACCGGTCTCGAGGGCGGCATGGCCGCGGGGATGCGTGGTCATGCGTGTTTCTTTCGGCGTTCGCGCAAGGTGTCGAGCACCACCGCGATGATGATCACGCAGCCGGTGATGATGCGCTTCGTGGGCTCGCTGGCGCCGATCTGCGCGAGACCGGCCTCGAGAACGGAGATCACCAGCACGCCGAAGAAGGTGCTGGCCACCGAGCCGCGGCCGCCCATCAGGCTGGTGCCGCCGATGACCACCGACGCGATCACCACCAGCTCGGCGCCGGTGCCAGCGTTCGGGTCGGCCGCCTCCAGCCGCGACGACAGGAACACGCCGCCCAGGCCCGCGAGCAGGCCGGCGATCGCGAACACGGCGATCTTGATCGGCCGCGGGTCGACGCCGGCCAGCCGCATCGCCTCCTCGTTGGTGCCGATGCCGATCATGCTGCGGCCGAACACCGTGCGCGTGAGCACCACCTGTGCCAGCGCGACGATCGCGATCGCGATGAAGAACGCCGGCGACAGGCCGGCCACGATCGGCTTGCCCAGCCAGTCGATCTTGCTGCCGATGTATTGCGTGCGCGAATCGGTGGCGATGTAGGCGGCGCCGCGCGCCACCTCCAGCATGCCCAGCGTGACGATGAACGACGGCAGGCGCCAGGCCACCGTCACCGCGCCGTTGATCGCGCCCACCACCACGCCGGTGAGCATCGCCAGCAGCGTGGCGGGCAGCAGCGACCAGTGCCATTGCAGCATCGCGATGCCGGCCATGGCGGCGGCGAGCGCCATCGTCGAGCCCACCGACAGGTCGATGCCCGCGATGATCAGCACGAAGGTCATGCCGACGGCGGTGACGGCGACGGCCGGGATGTCGTTGGCGATCGTCACGAACGTGTCGCTCGTGAAGAAGTATTCGCTCTGCCAGCTGAAGAAGCCGATCATCAGCGCGAGCGCCACCAGCAGGCCGGCGACGGTGCCGATCGCGCTGGTCATCGCCGAGCGGGTGGTGACGGGTTTGGATGTGGTCAGAATATTACCCTCCGCCTTTCGGCTACGGTGCGAGCGCCTTCGGGCGGCCGGGCGGCGCTCATGCGACCTGCTCTGGTGAGACGTTCTTTTCGGCGGCTGCGTAGGCGCTGAAAGCGGCCTCCAGCAGCAACTGTTCGGTCCATTGCCCGCGCTCGAAGATGCGCACGAGGCGGCCGGCGCTCATCACGCCGATGCGGTCGCACACGGACATCAGCTCGCGCAGGTCCGACGACACCATCAGCAGCGCCTTGCCATCGGCGGCGAGCCGGTCCATCTGCGCGTAGATGTCGGCCCGCGCGCCGATGTCGACGCCGCGCGTGGGCTCGTCCAGCAGCAGCACGTCGCAGTCGCGATGCAGCCAGCGCGCGAACACGACCTTCTGCTGGTTGCCGCCGGAGAGTTGAGCTACGGGCTGTTCGATCGAGTCGCTGCGCACGTGCAGCAGCTCGCGCAGCCGCTCCACCTCGCGGCGCTCCTCTTCGCCTTGCAGCCAGCCGGCGCGCGAGACGGCACGCAGGTTGGCCAGCGTCGTGTTGACGCGGATCGATTGCGGCAGCAGCAGGCCCTGCGCCTTGCGATCCTCGGTGACGAAGCCGATGCCTGCACGGACGGCCCGCACCGGCGAGGCGATCTTCGCCGGCACGGTGGCGTCGCCGAGCAGCACGTCGCCGCTGTCCTTGCGGTCGGCGCCGTGGATCAGGCGCAGCAGCTCGGTGCGGCCCGAGCCCACGAGGCCGGCCAGGCCCAGCACTTCGCCGGCGTGCAGGTCGAACGAGACGTCGCGCACGGCGTTGCCGCGCGCGAGCCCGCGCACCGCGAGCGCGCGTTTCCCGCGCGGGCGCACGTCGCGATCCAGGCCTTCGTGCACGTCGCGGCCCACCATGCTGCGCACGATGTCGGCCTGCGTCAGCTCGCGCATCGCTCGCGTGTCGATGTGACGGCCGTCGCGCAACACCATCACGCGATCGGCCACCTGTTGCAGCTCGTCCAGGCGATGCGAGATGTAGATGACGGCCACGCCACGCGCCTTCAGCAGCGCGATCTGGCGGAACAGGTGCGCGATCTCGCGCGACGTGAGCGTGGCGGTGGGCTCGTCCAGGATCAGCAGCCGGCATTCGCCGACCAGGCTGCGCGCGATCTCCACCATCTGCTGGTAGCCGACGCCCAGCGCGCTGACGGGCAGGCGCGGGTCGATGTCCTGCAGCCCGATCAGCGCCATCTGCTCGGCCGCAGCCGCGTTCAGCGCATCGCCGCGGATGAAGCCGAAGCGGTTCGGCAGCCGGCCCAGCAACAGGTTCTCGGCGACGCTGAGCGTGGGCACGAGGCTCAGCTCCTGCATCACCATGCGCACGCCCAGGCGCTCGGCATCCTGGCGCGACGCGGGCGTGAACGGCGTGCCGGCGAGCGTCAGCGTGCCGTCGGTGGGCTGCACCAGCCCGGCGACGATCTTCGACAGCGTGCTCTTGCCGGCGCCGTTCTCGCCGGTGAGTGCGAGCACTTCACCGGCATGCAATTCGAAGTCCACGCCGGCGAGCACCGGCGTGGCGTAGGTCTTGCCGATGCCGCGGCCCTGCAGCAGCACGGGCGGCGGCGCGGCCCCCGTGCTGCCTGGAGCCGGCGACATCGGGGCGATCACTTCGTGATCAGCGTGACGGTGGTCTCGACCACCGGGGCAAGGTCCTTCTGCGCCGTCTTGGCCTTGATGGCCTTCAGCGCGGTCTCGATGCCGAACACCGCCTGCTTGGCGCCGAACTGGTCGACCGTGGCGAGGACGCGGCCATCGGCCAGCATCGGCTTCAGCGCGGTGATGTTGTCGTAGCCGACGACCAGCACCTTGCCCGTCTTGCCCGCGCTCTTGATCGCGGCGACGGCGCCGAGCGCCATGTTGTCGTTGCCGGCGAGCAGCGCGCGCAGGTCCGGGTGCTCGCGCAGCATCGCGGCCGCGACGGCGTTGGCCTTGTCCATTTCCCACTGGCCCGACTGCACGCTGACGACGTTGGCGCCGACGGCCTTCATCGCATCCTGGAAGCCGGCGGTGCGCTGCTGCGCGTTGAACGTGGTGGACACGCCTTCGAGGATGCCCACCTTGTCGCCAGCCTTCAGCTGCTTGCCGAGGTAGTCGCCCACCAGCTTCGCGCCCTTGCGGTTGTCCGGGCCGACGAACGGCACGACCAGGTTCTTCTCCTTGAGCGCATCGACGTCGAGCTTGTTGTCGATGTTGACGACGATCACGCCCTTGGCCGCGGCCTCGGCCAGCACCGGCACCAGCGCCTTCGAATCGGCTGGCGCGATGACGATCGCGTCGACGTGCTCGACGAGCATCTGCTGCACGATCTTGATCTGGGCGGCGGTGTCGGTCTCGTCCTTGATGCCGTTGGAGATCAGCGTGTATTCGGACGAGTGCGCCTTCTGGTCGGCCTTGGCGCCGTCCTGCATCGTCTGGAAGAACTCGTTGGCGAGCGACTTCATGACCAGCGCGACGCGCGGCTTGGCGTCGGCGTCGGCGGCGAGGGCGAACTGCGGCAGCAGCGCGAGGGCGGCGGCGCCGGCGAGGGCGTGAAGGGCCAGGCGGCGGGTCGAACGGATCATGGATTTGTCTCCTGCGAGTTGAGGCCGCGCCGGCGTCGTTGCTGCCGTGCTGTCGGGCCGGGATGAGCCACGTGAACTCGTCGCGCAAACGTTTGCGCAAACGATTGCGCGAACTTTAAGCTGGGTTGTGCGCACCTGGCAAGTGCGCTCGAGTCGGGTTTTCACCAAGTTTCAACGCAGAAAAATGACCTTTGCACCATTGTGGGGCGTTATTTCGTTGCAACTTCGCGACGTTTTGGGGTCGCAAAAATCCTACTGTCAATTGGGTGTCACACCCAGTCCGCACCATGCGGAGGCCGGTCAAACGGCGCAAAGCTCAATAAATTCATAAGCTTGGCGAAGATTTGACGAGCCTGAATGCTGGCTGTACCGGCGCCGCGACTCGACAATCGGTCTGTCGACGGCGCAGTTGGTAGCCCGTCTGAACGAGTTCAGACGATGGCAGCGACCGGTTCGTCCCCCTTTTTTCCATCCGAATCTCGAGAAAACACCATGAAATTCACCCTCGGCGCCATCGCCCTGGCGCTTGTCGCCCCCGCAGCTTTCGCCCAATCCAGCGTCACCCTCTACGGTGTCGTCGACCTCGGCGGCCAATACCTGTCCGGTCACTCGAAGGACGTGCAGGTCATCTCCGGCGGCCAAGCGGGCAGCCGGTTCGGTTTCAAGGGCGCCGAAGACCTCGGCTCGGGCTACTACGCCGACTTCGTGCTCGAAGGCGGCATCAACGTCGACACCGGCGGCTCCGCCCAGGGCGGGCAGCTGTTCGGCCGCCAGGCCTTCGGCGCCCTGCGCACCCCGTTCGGTACCGCCAGCGCGGGCCGCCAGTACAGCAGCATCTACACGCAGACGGGCGACTTCAGCGAGTTCAGCAACGTCAACGTGGGCGCCACGACCGCGATCATCGGCGGCTTCGCTGGCGGCTACGAGCCGATCCGCGGCAGCGCCAACAATGCGACGACGTCGACGGCCACCGGTTCGGAGCTGAACGGCAGCCCGGCCCGCGTGAACAACTCGTTCCGCTACACCACGCCGACGTTCGAAGGCGTGAAGGCCAGCTTCCTGTACGGCGCAGGCGAAATCACCGGCGACACGTCCGGCACGCGCCTGTTCGACTACTCGGTGCGCTACACCAACTACGGCCTGGACGCGTTCGTGTCTTACGTCAGCGACAAGGCCGACAACGGCACCGCAGTCGCCAACTCGAAGACCGATGTCGGCATCATCACCGCGAGCGCGGCCTACACGATCGGCGCCTTCAAGGTCGAAGGCGGCTACCTGGGCGTGAACGACAAGCGCCCGGCCGACCAGGACGGCAAGGGCTACTGGATCGGCGGCGACTACAAGTTCGGCCAGAACGTGGTGCGCGCTCAGTGGGTGCAGAACAACCCGAACAAGAACAACGTCGCGCTCGGCAAGACCAACGCCATCGGCGTCGGCTACGAGTTCGACTTCTCCAAGCGCACCGACCTGTACACCTCGTTCACGCGCTTCCAGAACGACGCGAGCAGCAACGGCGCGTTCGCGGGTCGCATCGGTGCCGCGGTGCCGGCCGGTCTGACGACCGCGGGCGACCGTTCGGTCAGCGAGTTCGTCCTGGGCGTGCGCCACTCGTTCTGACAACAAGAAGAGCGGCCTGTTCGGGCAGGCCGCAGAGAGCATTTCGCCCGCCACGGCTTCGCCGCGGCGGGCGCTTTTCATTCCGGCGTGCTCAGACTCCGGCGGCTGAGATTTCGGCGGCCGCGTGCGCCAGCCACATCTTCAGGCGCTGGCGCTCCAGCAGCCCGAGCCTGGGGCCTTCGTTGCTGGCCATCGTGCGCGCGGCCCAGAAGCTGCTGTTGGCGGCGTCGATCTTGCGCAGCACCGCGTCCTGCAGGTGCCTCAGGTGCACGACACGGGCGCCGAGCGCCTTGGCGCGTTCGAACTGGCCCGAGCGCTCGAGGTTGCCGAAGTCGTCGCCGCGCAACTCGTTGAGCACCAGCACGTACTTGAGGCGATTCTCGAAGCGGTCGATCAGGCGCTCGAGCAGGTCGACGGAGTCGCGGCCGGCGTCCATCACGTGCCAGTAGTGGATCTGCACGCCCGATTCGGCGGAGAGCTCCAGCACGCCCGATTCGTCCATCCAGCGCACCAGCGGATCGTGCGTCTGCGCGGCCAGGTCCACCAGCACGCGCTGTCCCGGGTGTTCGATGGCGCTCTCGACGATGGCGTCCAGCGCCTCGAAGCGGTCCACCAGCACCGGCGACGCGTAGTCCTTGTAGAAGCGCATCAGCGCGCCGTGCGAGCGGTCGGTGTCGAAGCCCGTGAACGCGAGGTTGTGGTCGATGAAGTGCTGGGCCAGCAGGCGGGCGACCACGGACTTGCCGACGCCGCCTTTCTCGCCGCCGATCAGATGGATCATCGACTCGACCGGCGCCGCGATGGGCGCCGCAGCGGGCACGACGCCGACGGCCTGCGTGAGGATGGGGACGGATTCGAAGGAGTCGTTGGTGCTCACGATGCGGGCGGCCGCGCGCGAACGCGGCATCAGGAGTGGGTGCTAGCGAGTGTACGCACGCGGCGTGCCGCGCGGTGTCACATTGCAGCGCGATCAAGGGCTTCGCGCTTCGTCACGCGGCCATCTTTTCAGGGCTGCGCAAGCTCGTAGGTGGTGACGTCGAAGCGCTTGAGCGTGTGCTGGCCGAACGCCATCGTGATCGGCACGTCGCTGGCATCGCGGCCGCGCGCCATCACGATGCGGCCGATGCGTGGCGTGTTGTGGCGCGCATCGAAGGTGTGCCAGCGGTCGCCGAGGAACACCTCGAACCAGGCGCTGAAGTCCATCGGATACGGTACCGGCGGAATGCCGATGTCGCCGAGATACCCGGTGCAGTATCGGGCCGGGATGTTCATGCAGCGGCACAGCGTGATCGCCAGGTGCGTGAAGTCGCGGCAGACGCCGGTGCCTTCGCGGAATCCGTCGAGCGCGGTGCGTGTCGGGCGCGCCAGCTGGTAGTCGAAGCGCAGATGGTTGTGCACGAAGTCGCAGATCGCCTGCACGCGGCCCCAGCCCATCGGCGTGTTGCCGAACTGGTTCCAGGCGAACTGCATCAGCTCGCTGTCGACCTCGCAGTAGCGGCTGGCGAGCAGGAACTGCAGCGTGCTGACGGGCAGTTCGCACGGGTCGTGCTGCCAGGCGTCCCAGGCCGTCGCATCGGGCAGGCCGGAGTCGGCGACCACGGCGTCGTTGGTGAAGCGCACGGACGACACACCGGCCGGCGCGTTGATGCGGCCGCAATGGTTGCCGAAGTAGTCGATGTAGTTGTCCACCTCCACTGGCGGCGAGACATTGAAGTTCTCGGACGTCTGCAGGTCGTCCTGGCGCGACGGGTGGACGTGCAGCAGGTAGATCAGCGCCATCGGGGCGCTGACGGTGAGTTCGATGTCGAAGCCGATCTTGATGAGCATGTGTCCTGCCGGTGAGGGGTCACGGCAGTCACAGTGAGCGGCCGGGATTCATGCATGGTCGTCGTTCCGCGATCCCTTGTCAGTCGGAATCGCTCTCTTGCCTGCGTCAGCCGCCGCTTACAGCCGCTGCAAAATGGTGCGCCGATGCAAATCAACCCGCATTGGTGCGGTTTCCGTCGGGGAACGTCGGGCGCTCGCCGATCCGGGTGGGTTCCGGTGCGGCGAGACCGGCGATGCCGGCGCTGGCGACCTGGGCGTCCTGGTTCGACTTGACGCCCGACACGCCCACCGCGCCAATCACCTGCCCCTCGACGACGATGGGCACGCCACCCTCGAGCATGGCCGTCATCGGCGCCGACAGGAACGACGTGCGGCCGCCATTGATCATCTCTTCGTAGGCGCCGGACGGGCGCCGCCCCATGGCCGAGGTGCGCGCCTTCTCGGTGGCGATGTAGGCCGACACCGGCGCGGCGCCGTCCAGGCGCTCCAGCGCCAGTGGATGGCCGCCGTCGTCGACGATGGCGATCGTCACGGCCCACTGGTTCGTTTGCGCCTCGGCGCGCGAGTGGTCGAGGATGCGGGCGACGTCGTCGCGCGTGAGAACGGGCTTTTGCTTCATGTCGTGCTGCTCCTGGAGTCGTCGTGTTGTATCAGCGATGCAAGGCCCGCGCCAGGCGGGGTCTCTTTTCAAT
>Ga0302317_10001683_pt1 | contig 15975 bp, 13 predicted proteins | sample III_Palsa_N3_3_FD_200450 | JGI IMG/M metagenome (GOLD analysis project Ga0302317, IMG submission 200450) | Peat permafrost microbial communities from Stordalen Mire near Abisko, Sweden - III_Palsa_N3_3 | ecosystem: Environmental > Terrestrial > Soil > Palsa > Peat permafrost | place: Sweden...
AGCTCATGTTTTCACTGGCCATCCACGGCGGCGCCGGCGCACTGCCGGCGCGCACGCTCAGCGCCGAGCGGGAAGCGGCATTCCATAACGGTCTGGCGCGGGCGCTTGGGGTCGCACAGGCCATTCTCGACGCTGACGGTCGCGCAATCGACGCCGTCGAGGAAGCCGTCGCGGTGCTGGAGGACGATCCACTTTTCAATGCGGGCCGAGGTGCGGTTCTGACGATGGACGGCACGGTGGAACTGGACGCCTCGATCATGGACGGCGAGCAGCTGCGGGCGGGCGCGGTGGCCGCCGTGCGGCATGTGCGCAACCCGATCCGGCTGGCGCGCCGCGTACTCGAGGACACGCCGCACGTTTTCCTGGTCGGTGAGGGCGCCGATCGATTTGCCGAGCAGGCTGGCGTGATGCTGGTCGCCAACGAGTACTTCATCACACCCGATCGGCTGCAGCAGCTCGAGGCGCTCCGGTGGCACCTGAAGCAAACCGGCGCCGGTCAGCGCGCAATGCCTGCGGCCCTCGATGAGCCGCCCTTCGGCACGGTGGGTGCGGTGGCACGCGATCACGCCGGGCGCCTCGCGGCCGCCACCTCAACCGGCGGCATGAACGGTAAGCGGCCTGGACGAGTGGGTGATTCACCGGTGATCGGCGCCGGCTGCTACGCCGATAACCACAGCTGCGCGGTCTCGACCACCGGGCACGGTGAATGGTTCCTGCGCACGGTGCAGGCCTACGACATCGCCGCAAGGCTGCGCTATGGCGGCGCCTCGCTGGCCGCGGCAGTCAGTGCCTCGATCGATGAGCGCCTGCCGCGGCTGGGCGGATCGGGCGGCCTGATCGCGGTCGACAGCCATGGCACCCTTGAGATTCGCTACAACACCCCGGCGATGTTCCGCGCCAGCGTGCGCAGCGGCGAGGCCCCTCGCATCCAGATCTACTGATTCTCGGATCCACTGATTCCCGGATCTATTGCTTCCCGAAGGCGTAGACCAGGTTCAGGGTGGTGAGGGTGTTGGACTTCTTGAGGCCCGGAGGAGGCTGTGAGTTTTCCTGGTAGGTGAAGCCGGCACTGAGCGCAAGCTTCTTCGACATGTTCACCACCAGTGCGACATCGTCCTCCATCGAGGTGTTGCCGGCGCCGGTAGCGATCAGGTACTTCTCCGTGACCTTGGTGCTGGCGTTGAAGTCGTGTTCGTAGTCGATTTCACCGGTGCCGACCGCATTGCCCTCGGCCTCCTCCGGAGTGCGGGAAATGACGGCACCGGTCGCATTCATCACCAGGATCTCGGGACGCAGGCGACGGTAGCCAGCGCCGATCTGCGCCGCGAGCTTATCGGCTGAACTATCCAGGAATTTGTAGCCGGCACCGACCGACACATCGCCCTGGTACTCAAAACCGCTGAATTCATCGTCGAGATAGTGAAAGGCGCCGAACAGGAAGGCACGCGGCGTGAACTGGTAGTTGGACTGCAGCTGCGCCGCCCATCGCTCCGCGGAGACCAGATCGCTGCTGCGCCCATACAGGCCTTCGAGATGGAGGGTGTGCTTCCAGTCGCCGTTCAAATCAGCCACATCGAGCTTGGCATTGCCGGAGTCGCTATCGGAGTTGCCGCGCGACATGACGTAGCCTGCCTGGCCCTTGCCGGACCAGCCATCGGGCGGCGGCGGCGGAGGTGCGTCATCGGCGAACGCCGCCGAGATGCTCACCGTACTCAAGAATGCGCAGACAACAAGGCCTGCTGAAGTCCAGCTTCGGATCATGGTGCGCTCCAGGGGATATGTTGCGCAGACCCAACCCGAATGCCGTTTGGTCGAGAGTGTCAGCTCCGATCTGCGACCTTAAGCTTACAAGAGCGTTCCGGAGCCGTCATGTCAGCGGCCGCTGACAACGCTCTCTCACCAGGGCAGCGCGTCGAGATCGACATTGCCTCCCGTGAGCACAATGCCGACGTGGGCGCCGCCGAAGTCCAGCTTGCGTTCGAGCACAGCGGCAAAGGCGACGGCCGACGAGGGCTCGACCACGATGTGAAGTTGCCGCCAGAGCTCGCGCATGGCGCGCACGATCGCGGGCTCATCCACCGTTACGATGGCATCGACGTTGGCCCGGATCAGCGCAAAGGTGCGCGCGCTCAACGCGCCGCGCAGACCGTCGGCGATCGTGGCCGTGGGTCCTGGCGGTGCCAGCACGCCCGACTCGAAGGAGCGCCAGGCATCATCCGCTCCGGCCGGTTCGACCGCGACCACCTTGATGTCCGGGCGCAGGCTCTTGGCAGCCACGGCAAGACCGCTGGCCAGCCCGCCGCCGCCGATGGGACACAGCAGCCAGCTGATCTGCGGCACCTGCTCGAGCAGCTCGAGCGCGATGGTGCCCTGCCCGGCGATGACGTCCGGATCATCATAGGGATGAATGAAGAGTGCGCCGGTCTCGGCCACGATCCTGGCGGCGGCTGCCTCGCGCGCGGCAACCGTGGGCTCGCACAACGTGATCTCTCCGCCATAGGCGCGCACCGCCGCCAGCTTGGCGGCCGACGAATTGCGCGGCATCACCACGCGCGCGGGGATTCCCCGCAGGCGCGCGGCCCGTGCCACGGCCGCGCCATGGTTGCCCGAGGAGTGCGTGACCACGCCGGCGCGCAGGTCGGCATCGGGGCGCGCGAAGATGGCGTTGCTGGCCCCGCGCGTCTTGAAGGCACCCATCTCCTGCAGGTTCTCGCATTTGAAATGCAGGTGGGCGCCGCACTGCTCGTCGATCAGTGCGTTCTCGATCACGGGGGTACACAGCACACGACCGGCAATGCGGCCCTGGGCGGCGCGGATGTCCTCAAGCGTGACGTCGGGTTTGGGCATGGCTAGCTCGCCTGCACCACCGGATCGAATCCGGCCGCGCGCACCGCGGCGACGATGGTTTCTGCGTGGCCGGCATCGCGGCTCTCGAAGGTCAATTCCAGCGTCGCCGATTTCGCCGGGACATTCATCGACAGTCGGCGATGAAACACATCGAGGATGTTGCCGCCCTGCTCGCCGATCACATGCGTCACGCGCGAGAGCGCGCCGGGCTGATCGGCAATGGGAATGCGCAACGTCACGATGCGCTGCTCCCGCACCAGTTCGCGCATGATGACCGAGGCCAGCAACCGCGGATCTATGTTGCCGCCGCTCAGGATCACACCCACCTTGCGTCCGCGAAAGCGCTCGGGCTGCGCGAGAATGGCCGCCAGGCTGGCAGCGCCGGCCCCTTCCGCCACGGTCTTCTCCACGTTGAGCAGCAGCGCGATGCCGCGCTCGAGCTGGTTTTCATCGACCAGCAGAATTTCATCGACCAGCGCGCGCACCACCTCGCGCGTCAACAATCCTGCCGTCTTGACCGCAATGCCCTCGGCAATCGTATTGCCCTGGCAGATGGCCTCATCGCCGGCGAGTGCCGCGGGCATCGAGGGGTAGCTGCTGCTCTGCACGCCGATGATCTGAATTGTCGGCGACAGCGCCTTGGCCGCGACGGCAACGCCCGAGATCAGTCCGCCGCCGCCGATGGGTACCACCAGCTGCTCGAGGTCCGGTTGCGTGGCCAGCATTTCGAGCGCGACGGTGCCCTGGCCGGCCATGACCTGCGGGTCATCGAAGGGATGTACCAGTGTCAGGCCCTGCTCGGCCCGAATCTTCAGCGAGTGCTCGAAGGCTTCCGCGAGCGTCTCACCGTGCAGCACCACCGTGGCGCCGTGCGAGCGCGTGTGCTGCACCTTCACGAACGGGGTGTGGCGCGGCATGACGATGGTGGCGGGAATGCCGAGACGATGAGCGTGATAGGCCACTGCCTGGCCGTGATTGCCCGCCGACATGGTGCAGACGCCCCGCCGGCGCTCCGGCTCGTCGAGCTGCAGTAGCCGGTTAAGCGCGCCGCGTTCCTTGAACGAGGCGGTGAACTGCAGATTCTCGAACTTGATGTAAACCTCGGCGCCGGTCAGCTGCGTCAGCGTACGCGAGTGCAGGCAGGGGGTATTGGAGAGCTGATCGCCGATGCGCTTCTGCGCAGCGCGCACGTCCTCGAGCGTGATCGACAGGCTCATGGGACGTCGGTGGCGGAGTTCCAGAGCTCAATGGCCGGTTCCTCGAGGCGATGGTGCTCGTAGCCGAGCCGGCTGAGCGCACCCGCTGCGAGTCCAAAGTTGCGGCCGTTGACAATGGGCAGCTCGATCCAGCGCACCGCCATCGAACGCAGGCAATGGCCGTGGGAGAAAACGGCTATGGTGCCGGTCAGGTCGCGCAGCCGCGCCAGCACGCCGTCGACGCGGTCCTGCATCTGCTGCGGCGATTCGCCGCCCGGGCAGCCGTCGCGAAACACCTCCCAGTTCGCGCGCCGCGCCCGGATCTGCACGCTGGTCAGGCCTTCATACTCGCCGTAATTCCATTCACGCAGGCCTTCATCGATTTGCGCGTTGGCGCCCAAGCCCGCCAGTTCGCAGGTGCGCCGCGCACGCTGCAGCGGGCTGGTGAGCACCGCCGAAAAGTGCTGGTTTCGCAGGCGCTCGCCGAGCTTCACCGCCTGGCGCTCGCCACGCTCGGTGAGTGCCATGTCGGTGTTACCGGTGTGCTGGCCGCTGAGTGACCAGGGTGTTTCGCCGTGACGGATCAGGAAGATCTGGTCGACCACTTACTCGCGTCCCATTTCCAGTTGCGAATCTCGGGCATGTCCTCGCCGTATTGATTGATGTAGAGCCGATGCTCATGCAGCTTGACGTCGAGCGTGCCCTTGAGTTCGAAGCCGGCGACGCCGGTCTGCGGCAACCGGTTGATCGCATCCATCGTCAGATGGTAGCGATCCAGCTCATTGAGCACCGTCATATCGAACGGCGTGGTGATCGTGCCCTCTTCCTTGTAGCCGTGTACGTGCATGTTGTCATGGTTGGCGCGCCGGTAGGTCAGGCGATGGATCAACCAGGGATAGCCGTGATAGGCGAAGATCACCGGCTTGTCGCGCGTGAAGAGCCGATCGAAGTCCTCATCGCTGAGACCATGTGGATGCTCACTGGCCGACTGCAGCCGAAACAGATCGACGACATTGATGACCCGGATCTTCAAGTTGGGCAGGTGCTGCCGCAAGATCGATACGGCACCGAGCGTCTCGAGCGTCGGTACATCGCCCGCGCACGCCATCACCAGGTCCGGCTCGCCCTGATCATTGCTGGCCCAATGCCACACGCCGATGCCCTCGGCGCAGTGCGCTGCGGCGGCCTCCATCCCCAGCCATTGCGGCGCCGGGTGCTTACCCGCGACCACCACGTTCACATAGTGGCGACTGCGCAGGCAGTGATCCGTGACCGACAGCAGGCAGTTGGCATCGGGCGGCAGGTAGACGCGGACTATGGACGCCTTTTTGTTGGCGACATGATCGATGAAGCCCGGATCCTGGTGCGTGAAGCCGTTATGGTCCTGGCGCCAGACATGCGATGACAGCAGATAGTTCAACGAGGCGATCTTGCGTCGCCACGGCAGCCCGGCGCTGACCTTGAGCCATTTGGCGTGCTGATTGAACATCGAGTCGACGATGTGGATGAAGGCCTCGTAGCAATTGAACAGGCCGTGGCGGCCCGTGAGCAGATAACCTTCCAGCCAACCCTCGCATTGATGCTCACTCAAGACCTCCATGACGCCGCCGCTGCGCGCCAGGTAGTCGTCGTTGCGCTCAATCTTGGCTTCCCATTGACGCGAGGTCGCCTTGAACACGCCCTCCAGGCCGTTCGAGACCGTCTCGTCCGGACCAAACAGACGGAAATTACGATGCTCTGAGTTCATGGCAAGGACGTCGCGCACGAACGGCGCCAGCACGCGCGTATCGCCGATGCCGCTTATCCCCGGCGTTGCAACCTCGATGGCGTAGCTACGAAAGTCCGGCAGGTTCAGATCGCGCAGCAGCAGGCCGCCGTTCGCGTTCGGATTGGCGCCCATGCGGCGCTGACCCTCGGGCGCAAGCTGTGCCAGTTCGGGCCTGAGGGTTCCGTGCTCGTCGAACAGTTCCTCGGGCCGGTAGCTGCGCATCCACTCCTCGAGCTGCTTCAGATGCCGCTTCGGCGCATTGGGCCCCACCGAGATCGGCACCTGGTGCGAGCGAAAACTGCCTTCGTTGGGCTTGCCATCCACGCGCTTGGGGCCGGTCCAGCCCTTGGGCGAGCGCAGCACGATCATGGGCCAGCGCGGCCGCTCGGTCTTGCCCTGAGTGCGCGCTGCGTGCTGGATTTCTCGAATGTCGGCGATGACCTTATCGAGCGTATCGGCCATGCCGCGATGCATCGCTGCAGGCACACTGCCTTCGACGAAATACGGGTTCCAGCCGCTGCCCTTGAGCAGCGAGACCAGCTCGGCGCGGGGAATACGGGCGAGGATGGTGGGGTTGGCAATCTTGTAGCCATTCAGGTGCAGGATCGGCAGCACCGCACCATCGCCGACGGGATCGAGGAATTTGTTGGAGTGCCAGGAAGTGGCCAGTGGTCCGGTTTCGGCTTCGCCGTCACCGATGATGCAGGCAACGATCAGATCCGGATTGTCGAACACCGCGCCGTGGGCGTGGCTCATCGAATAACCGAGTTCCCCACCCTCATGGATCGAGCCCGGGCACTCGGGCGAGACATGACTCGGGATGCCGCCCGGAAAGGAGAATTGACGGAACAGCTTGCGCAGTCCCGCCTCATCGCGCGAGATGTTGGGATAGATCTCGCTGTAGGTGCCTTCAAGATAGACGTTGCCCACCAGCGCCGGTCCGCCATGCCCCGGCCCCGCCATGTAGATCATGTTGAGGTCGTACTGCCGGATCAGGCGATTCAGGTGCACATAGATGAAATTCTGACCCGGAGTCGTGCCCCAGTGGCCGAGCAGCAGGCGCTTGACGTGCTCGAGCTTGAGCGGCTCGCGCAGCAGCGGGTTGTCGTAAAGGTAGATCTGACCGACGGACAGGTAGTTGGCGGCGCGCCAATAGGCGTCCATCCGCTGGAGCAATTCAGCATCGACGGGTTGGGAGGGCATCGCGTAGGCCTCGTGACAGCGGCGGCGAGCGTAGGCCCCAACCGCAGCGGGTGTCCATAGGCAATCATGATGACATGACGCGCGCGTGACTTCGACGCGGGCAGCGCCCCGCATCGTCGGTTCCCTCCCTGGAGAACCGAACTATACGACGCGGCGGGAGACCTGGGCGCGTCGCGCTCAGGCCGTGGCGTGCATCATTCCGCGCGGCTTCTGCGTCGATGAAACATCCTGCATCAGGCGCTGGAAGGAAGCCTGCAGATTCGAAGCGGTCTGCGAGCCGCTGTTCGCCGCCGGGAGGCCGGTGACGCTGCCGGTCGCACTGGCCGTGGCGCTCGGACTGCCCAGCTGCTGCAGCAGCGATTCGAGCTGATTGGACACCTGCGAATGTCCGCCGTGGCCATGGCCGCCGTGGCCGTGACGCGAGCCCGCCTGCGCGACACTGGCACCGCCGCTGGCGCCGCTGGCGGCGCTGCCGGCTGCGCTAGCTGTGGTACTTGCGCCTGCGGCGCCGGTAGTCGCAGCAGCTCCGGACTGGCGCAGCTCCTGAATCAGCGCCGACATGAAGCTCTGAAGATCCTGGGTAGCGGTAGAACCAGCGGTAGAACCGCTGGCGCTGAGACCCGAACTGCCGCTCGCGGCACTCGAGGTCGCGCTGAGCGGACTGGTGCTGCTCGAGCCAGGATTCAAAAGCTGGCTCAGCAAGGCGTTGGCACCTGAAATACTGCCGATCATTGTTGCCTTCTCCTGCAAATCTCTGCCGTACCGGCGAGTTCCTGCCGCTCGTGGCACCGGCTGCGGCAATCGCTTGCCGTGTAGCCGGACCTCAAGCGGTCCACGGAGTGTTCACAACTGACTGATTTCCATGACTCCCGGCGCATTCCGGGCGGCCCTGGGTGTGCTCAGTCGCAGCACTCCGCGATATGGATATTGCAATCGGGATGCCAGGCGGGCGCAGCGGATCAGGTCTGCTGCAGTTTTGCGGCGGCGGTCTCGTAGTTGGCCAGTTTGTTGAGGAAGTTGTCGATGAAATCGGGCCGGCGATTTCGGTAATCCACGTAGTAGGCATGCTCCCAGACATCGAGCACGAGCAGCACTTTGCCCTCGCCGGTTGCAACCGGTGAACCCGCGTTGGATGACTTGGTGATCTTGAGCTTGCCCTCGCGCGGCAGCACCAGCCAGGCCCAGCCGGAGCCGAACTGGCCGACCGCGGCAGCCTTGAACTGCTCCTTGAACTTGTCGACGCTGCCGAAATCCTCGTTGAGTTTCTTTTCGAGCGAGCCGGGCACGCCGCCGCCGGAGGGCGACAGAGATTCCCAGAACACGCTGTGATTCCAATGCTGGCCGGCGTTGTTGAACACCGGCTGCAGATCCTCGCGCCCATAGGACAGGCGGATGATTTCCTCCAGCGACTTGCCTTTGAGCGACTCGTTCTTTTCCACCAACCCGTTCAGTGCCGTGACATATGCCGCATGGTGCTTGCCGTGATGAAGTTCGAGAGTCTCCTGGCTCATGCCGCGAGCGGCCAGGGCAGCAGGAGCAAAGGGCAACGGAGGCAAGCTGAAGCTCATGAGCGATCTCCAAAAGAACTTTCAAGGCGGAGGCTCGACTCTAGCACGGCAACTTATCGCGTCCATTTCCGTAAAGTCGCGAGACCGTGTCAGTCACGGCTTGCAATATTGCAGGCCGAGGATAGGCTTCACCCCATGCGTAAAGCTGCATTTGTACTGATCGCGCTGCTGGGCGCGGGTGCCATGCCCGCGCTGCCCGCGGAGCTGCACGTGGCCGTGGCGGCCAACTTCAGCGGGCCGCTGCAGAGGCTCGCGCCCATGTTCGAGAAGGCCAGCGGCAACACACTCATCATCAGCCCAGGCTCCTCGGGCCAGCTCTACACACAGATCAAGCAGGGTGCGCCCTTCGATGTGTTCCTGTCGGCGGATACGGATAAGCCGCGGCAGCTCGAAAATGAGGGCCTCGCCGTTCCGGACAGCCGCTTCACCTATGCCGTGGGCTCGCTGGTGCTGTGGAGTGCCAAGCCGGGCCTGGTCGACAAGGATGGCAAGGTCCTCAAGGCACCGAAATATCACTTCCTCGGCGTTGCCAACCCGCAGACGGCTCCCTATGGCACGGCCGCACAGCAAGTGCTGACTCGGCTTGGTCTCTGGGAGCGCCTCAACCACGAACACCGCATCGTGATCGGTGAAAACATCACTCAGACCTGGCAGTTCGCCGCCACCGGTAGCGCCGATATGGCCTTCGTAGCCCTGTCGCAGGTGCTCGGTGAGGACGGCAAGATCAGCGGCTCATCCTGGCGGGTGCCGCAGTCGATGTACGATCCGATCGAGCAGGCCGCAGTCATCATCGCCGGCACGCACCAGCAAGCCGCCGCGGCTGCATTTGTGACCTGGTTGGGCACCGATCCGGCCGCGCTGGCAGCGATCCGCGCGGCAGGCTATCGCACTGCGAATTGACACGCCCGCATGGGCAGCGTCGATCTGATCGCGTTGTGGTTGTCGCTCCGGCTCGCCACCCTGACGTCGGTGCTGCTGCTGCTGGTGAGTGCGCCACTGGCCTGGTGGCTCGCGATGGGCGCCTCGCGGACACGCACCGTTATCGATGCGCTGGTGTCGCTGCCGCTGGTGCTGCCGCCGACGGTGCTGGGTTTCTATCTGCTGCTGCTGCTGGCACCGGGTGGGGTCATCGGCGGCGCCTTCCGCGCCCTGGGCTTGCCGGCGCCGGCGTTCAGCTTTGCCGGGCTGGTCATCGGTTCGATGCTCTATTCACTACCCTTCGCCGTGCAACCGCTGCGAGACGCATTCCAGGGTATCGGCGCGCGGCCGCTGGAGGTGGCCGCGACGCTGCGTGCCGCGCCCTGGGATCGATTCGTGTCGGTCGCGCTGCCGCTGTCGATGCGCGGCATCCTGACCGCGGCCGTGCTGTGCTTTGCGCACACGCTCGGCGAGTTTGGCGTCGTGCTCATGATCGGCGGCAACATTCCGGGTCGCACGCAGACCGCATCCATCGCGCTGTTCAATCACGCCGAGGCGCTCGAATATGGTGCTGCCAACCGTCTGTCGCTGACGCTGCTCGCGCTGTGCTTCCTGATGCTGCTCATTGTCTTTGGCGCGAACCGGCGACTGCGAGCCAGCGGCGCGCTGCCGTGACGCTGGCGCTGCGCGTGTCCCTGGCACGGCCGCAGTTCTCGCTGCAGGTCGACTGCGAGGTACCGACCCGTGGAATCACGGGTCTGTTCGGCCGCTCGGGCAGCGGCAAAACCACGCTGCTGCGATGTATCGCCGGACTCGAGCGGCGCGCGCAGGGGAGGATCGCCTTCGACGATGAGATCTGGCAGGACGCGGATCATTTCGTGCCGGCACACCGCCGCCGGATTGGTTACGTGTTCCAGGAATCGAGCCTGTTTGCGCACCTGGATGTGCGCGGCAATCTCGAGTTCGGTCTGCGGCGCGTCCCGACTGCCGAACGCCACCTCGGCTTCGATGAGGTAGTCACTCTGCTGAACCTCCAGGCGCTGCTGCCGCAGCGCGCGCCGCAATTGTCGGGAGGCGAACGCCAGCGCGTCGCCATCGGCCGCGCGCTGCTGACGAATCCGCGCCTGCTGCTTATGGATGAGCCTGTATCGAGCCTGGATCAACGCAGCAAGGCCGATATCCTGCCGCACCTGGAACGGTTGCGGGACGTCTCGGCAGTCCCGATTCTCTATGTCAGTCATGCGCTCGGCGAGGTCATGCGCCTGGCTGATCATCTGCTGTTGCTCGAGGGGGGCCGCGTCCGTGCCGCCGGACCGCTGCAGGAAATGCTCGCGCGCAGCGATCTGCCGCTGCGGCACTATGAAGACGGCGGCTCGGTTTTCGATGCGATCGTGGAAGAGCACGATGCCCGCTTCCATCTGACCTACGTCCGGATCGGCGCGGGCCGACTGGCCGTGGCACGCAGCCCGCTGGATATTGGCGCCCGGCTGCGGGTGCGCATCGATGCGCGCGATGTCAGCCTGGCTCTGAAGGTGCCGGAATTGACCAGCATCCTCAATATCCTGCCGGCGCGCATCGTGGACCTCAGTGAGGGTGAAGATCCGGCCCAGACCCTGGTTCGGCTGGAAGCCGCCGGAGAGCCCCTGCTCGCGCGGATTACGCGCCGGTCGGCGGCCGAACTGCAGCTGGTTCCCGGGATGCAGCTGTTTGCGCAGGTCAAGGGCGTGGCGCTGATGGGACAGTAGCGGCCGGCAACGGAATTGGTACACTGTTTTTGACTGTGCAGAGGATGGCGCAGACTTCTTTGCACAGGAGTCAAAGTGGCAAAAGCTCTGACAGCAACGGCTGCCCTGGCTGCCCTGGCGGTGTTTCGCTTAGCTAGAGTCGTTCTCGGAACCATCGGCTTGTGGCAACTGCTGGGTCCCGCCTGGGCCGTGACCGGGTTGGCGGCGCTGATTCTGCTGCGCTTAACAATTCTTATCCGTATCGGTGTGCTGCTGGCTGTCGTCTACCTGTGGGCGCTGCCCTGGGTTGTGGCGGTGCTGCTGGCGGCACCCCGAATCCCCCTGATGCTGCCTGGATTGATTTCCACGGCGCTCGCGCGACTGCGCCACCCGCGCCCGGTCTGGCGCGGCATCGACGGCGCCGCTTCTTGAGGCATCCTGCGTGTTGCGCTTCTGCATACCGCGCGTTCGCAATCGAGGCCACGGCCTCGGCAATGAGCTGGTCCCCTGGGCGCGCGCCTTTCTGGCATCGCAGCTACTCGATGCCAGACTGGTGCCGCCCGCGTTCGGACTGAACCGCCGCGGCTATTGGCAGCACTTTGGCACCGGCCCCGACGACTGGGTCTATCATCGCGGGATGCAGCTGCTGCTGCCCGTGGTTGAATTCAACGAGAGCGACTATCTCGCCCACGGCGGCGGCAATGTCGTAGACGCGCTGCACAGCTTCGCGGCGGCCAATGACCTGCACCGGCGCCGGATCTTTGCGCTGGTAACGGAAGGGTTCTGGGGCGGCTACAGCCACGTGCAGGCCGCGCGCGACTTCATGCACTCGACGCTCTATCAAAGCCGCTACGCGGCGCGCAATCTGCTGCGCCTGCAGCAGCGGATCGATCCGAACAAAGTGCTGGTCGGCATGCACGTGCGTCTGGGCGACTTTGCCTCGCCCGTAAAGCTCACCGACTATCGACGCTCCCCCAACACCTCGTTGCCGATCGAGTGGTTTGGCAACATCGCCGATCACCTGCAGCAGGCCTTCGCTGACGACTGGCAACTGCTGCTGGTCAGCGATGGCGGCCCCGAACAGCTGCAACCGCTTTTGAGGCGCCATCCCTGCATCATCACGGGCGACATTCCCAACGGCGATTGCTCCGACGCTCTCGCCCTGTCCCAGGCGGATCTGTTGGTGTGCTCGGCCTCGAGCTACAGCTCGCTGGCCGCGACTTTGTCGGAGTCGCCCTATGTCTGGTTCGCCGGCAATCTGCATGAACACGCGGAAGGCTGCTACTCCTTGCACGGCGATTCGAAGTCGGCCTCGAGTACGTCGCGGACTCGAAGCGCGATTTCACATTTCCTGGGCAGTGCCCACTCCGGCGTCGCGCGCGGCGCGGCGGTCGGCCCGGACGGCAAGGTTCCCATGGCCACGCTCGATGCTGCCGTCAAGCGCCGGGACTGGCGGCGCTGGGAGCTGGACCTGGTCCGCGGCGGTGTCGCTCCGATGCCCGTCCATGCGGAGTCGCAGGTGCGGCGCATGAGCCGGTAACTGCCCACCGCTACCGGTGCCGCGGCGCCCCGCGCCCCGGCACGAATATCATGCGCAATCCGAGATCCAAAATACGGTTTTGACATTGGACGCAGCGCCGCTCGCGGCTTAGCGTTATCGCATGATGCACAAACAAAAACCCCGGAGCGTTCGCGGCTGGATCGGCGCCGTGCTGCTGTTGATGGCGGGCGCCACGGCAACTGCCGCCACCTCGAGCGGCAACGCCCCCTCAATTTCCGGATTGTGGGATGCCACGGTCGGCTACGGCGATATCCAAGTGCCGTTCAAGTTCGGCATCGCGCAGACCGCCAGCGGCGTGAGCGGCTGGTTTTTCAATGGCGATGAGCACATCAGTTCCGACAGCGGACACTTCGAGTCCGGACACCTGATCCTGGATTTTCCTTCTTACGGGCGCCGCGTTGATGTCCAGCTCAGCGCCGATGGCAGCCTCAGCGGCAGTTACGGTCCGGCCGCGCCGGGATCAACCTTGCGAACCTATCCTTTCTCGGCGCGGCGTGCGCCGACGGCGCGCAGCGCGGTACGCGTCAAGGCACCTTCCATCGAGGGGCTGTGGATCGTGCCGGCCGACAGCGGCAAGGCGGGCGAGAAATCCTGGCGGTTCATCGTGCATCAGTCAGGATCCGCGGTTTCCGCTGCGATTCTGCGCGTCGACGGGGACACCGGAGCGCTGAACGGCAGCTGGCAGGACGGGAAATTCGTGCTCAGCCATTTCGACGGCGCGCGGCCGCTGTTGCTGGAGGTCTCGCCGGTCGCCGATAACACGCTGGCCATCGTGCTGCGAAATTCGAACGGCACTAATGCCGCGTTGACCGGCTATCGCGCCACGGATGCCACGGCCCGGGGTGTGCCCGAAGCGGCCGATCCTTCGGCACACACTCGCGTCAAGGATCCCAGCGAGCCCTTCCAGTTCAGCTTTCCGGACCTCGCCGGACACCAGGTCTCCAACACCGACAGCCGCTTTGCCGGCAAGGTGCTGGTCATCGATGTGGCGGGCAGCTGGTGCCCGAACTGCCACGACGAGGCGCCCTTCCTGCAATCGTTGTATCGCAAGTACCACGGCCGCGGGCTCGAGATCGTGACCTTGAGTTTCGAGGAACCCGAGCAGTATGCAAATCCGGTGCGGCTGCGCGCCTTCGTCAGGGATTTTGGCCTCGAGTACACGGTGCTGCTGGCGGGCACGCTCGATGACATGCATGCGCGCCTGCCCCAGGCGGTGGACCTCGATGCCTATCCAACGACCTTTTTCGTCGGCCGCGATGGCCTGGTCAAGAGCATCCACTCCGGCTTTGCCGCTGCCGCTACCGGCAGCTTCAACACGCAGCTGAAGCAGGAATTCACCGCGACCATCGAGAAGCTGCTGGCGCAGCAGACACCCGCGCCGCGCGTGGCGTCGGTGAACTAGAGCCGCTGCACTGTAACGCCGTTGGGCTAGAACCGATCGCGGGACTCGAGATTCGCTTCCACCTGCGCGCGCGTTCGCCAGGCCTCGCGCAAGGTACCGGCGGACAGCAATGGCAGCTGATCGCTCGAATGCGGCGAGCCGGGCTGTGAGCTTCCGCCATAGGACATCAGCACGCGGGCGCGGGACGGTGAATCAAAGCTGACGATCGCCGAGTAGCTGCTGCCGAAATTCGCCGCGCGGGTCCCATTCTGGAGCGGCGCGTAGTCCACGGCGTTGAAGACCCCCAGCCGTCCCGGTGCGCCGCTTGCCGGCAGATCGACAGAGCCGCCCTTGAAACGCATGACCGATCCCCAGGGGACATCGAGCGAGCCATAGGTGGCTATCATGTCGCGCGCGGCCGCATCGAGTGCGGCGACAGCGGCTTTGGGATCGGCAAGGCCCGCGGGTGTGGTCAGGGGTTCTGGAAGTTGGTACGGACGCGCGAAGCCTGCTGCCGTGTAGCCGCTGACTCCGCCGGGCCTGTCGCTCCAGTTCATGAACAGCAGCGCGCCGCGGCTATCGGCGTCCATGCAGCGATCCCAATGCGCCAGCACCTCCCCCGCCTCGCGTGCCTGGCTGTCGCCAAAGCGGCCGACGGCTTCGAGCAGATCGGGCAACACGCGATCGGCGAGCTCCGAGCGAGTCGACCATTTGTCGGCGATGAGATCCTCGAAGCTGAGCTTGCGATGCTCCTCGAGCATGCGGATGCCACGTGCCATGCGGAAACTGACGCGATCGGGTGAAATTTCACTGGCGTAAGGCGCCGGATCCAAAGTATTGGGCCACGCCGCATTCCACGGCGGATCGTTGGAATTGTGCACCGTGCCACCGGGCGGATCCGTGACCTTGGGCAATTCGTCATAGGTCAGGTAGTCGTTCCAAATCGTCTTCGAGGAATTGCCGGGGACCACGCTCGACCAGAATTTCAAGTCGCCGAAGGTGTGCCGCGGTACCAGGCCCATATAGAGATACTGAATGTGGCCATCGCGATCCGCATACATGTTGTTGAAGGTCGGAATCTGCATGTGCCGCAGCGCGGACTGGTAGCCGGCGAAATCGTGGGCGATGTCCATGTGCCAATACTGATCGAGGGATCCGGAGCGATCGAGCCCGGCAATGCGCATCGCAATCGGCGCGCCGTCGCGCTCTGCGACGATCGGGCCGTGTACCGTGCTGCGCACCGAGACCGTCTCGTTGGTGAAGCTGCCGTCGGGCTGTCGCACCTTCAGCGACACGGTGCGCACCTGGAAAGGCTGCACACGGCCGTCGAACCGATAGCCATCGCCGGCACGTTCGATGCGATAGAACGTCACCGCATTGGGCGCATTCACCGTGTGCGTGAAGCCCAGGTAGTCGCTGAACACGAATCGCACCACGGGCAAGCCAATCTGCGTGGCGCCGTACAGGTCGATCCCGGGCGCGGTTAGCTGGACTTCGTAGTAGGTCGACCAGCCTGGCCCCCAGTAGAGATGCGGGTTCATCAGCAGCATCGAATGGCCGCTGGCCGAGCGGCTCGGGGCAATAGCCCAGCCATTGCTGCCGTAATCGTCGCTGGCCGCGGCGATCGCGGATGGCTCAGGCGGCTGCCGTGTGCCGCTCGATGTCACTTCCGCGGCCGCATTGGGCGGTAATCGATTGACGATATCGGCCGGCGCGGCATACACGAACTCGAACAGGCGATGTGCGTGGGCAATGACATCCAGCGCCGACATCGGAAATACGCGCCGCGAGGCCTCATCGAATGCATCG
>Ga0302317_10001691_pt1 | contig 15948 bp, 15 predicted proteins | sample III_Palsa_N3_3_FD_200450 | JGI IMG/M metagenome (GOLD analysis project Ga0302317, IMG submission 200450) | Peat permafrost microbial communities from Stordalen Mire near Abisko, Sweden - III_Palsa_N3_3 | ecosystem: Environmental > Terrestrial > Soil > Palsa > Peat permafrost | place: Sweden...
TTCGCGCGTCGAACAGGAGCTTCATCTCGTCGCCGAACTGCTCGGCCTCTTTGTGCAGCAGATCGAACTGTTTGGAGAGGACGGCCGAGACCGTCGAAGAGATGATTGCGCTCGCACGGCCGAACGCATCGATCTGTCGTTGCTGGATCTCGATCAGGTTTGAGTGGCCGATCCCGAAGGGCGGTCGATCCGCCGGTGGCGCGGTCTCGCCGGTCGAGAGATTGGTAGCTTCTGTCATGGATCTCATCCTTCTGCGGATTGCCAATCGGGCCCGACGCAGCGCGCTGGGAACCGAGTGGGGCGCGGGGGGCGCCATGGGGCCAACAGGAGAAATGCACTTGTCGTGCGGAACGCCGAAGAGCCATCGCGCCAGGATTCGAGTTATCGGGACGCGGGAAATTCTTCGAGCGGAACCGTCCGATCTTAGGTTTTTTGTGAATTCGGCGTCAATCGCGTAATAAATGAATAGTAAATATGTCAAAGATTTCAGTGTGAATCGCTTCGATCCGAGTGGTTTTCCCAAATATGAGCTGTGGTATCATTGTATCTCCATCGTGGTTGTCGCGGAATCCGAAACAATCACGCGCGGCTTTTTGCCGGGCCGTCTTTCTTGAGCGACGGCGAGCGCGTGCCGGATGGCGCGTAGCCTCAGGGCTGCGGATGCGGCCCGTGCGACGTCCGACATAACAGACGCGAGACAGCGGTATACCAAAGCGGTTCGTGCTAGAAACGGACGGGCGAGGGGAGAGACGAGCCGGCCATGATCGACGCCAAACCACCGTCCCAGATGGACCAGGCTTACCGCCAGTTGCGGCACCTGATCCTGTCGCTGGAGCTGTTGCCGGGCGAGAAGCTGAGCGAGCGCTGGCTGGAATCCCGCTTCGCCGGCTCGCGCACGCCGATCCGCGCCGCCCTGGCACGGCTCGAAACCGAGGGGCTGGTGACGCGCGACGGCCGATCTTATGCGGTGGCACCGATCGATATCGGCGAGCTGGACCAGCTGTTCGCGTTTCGCGAGGCGGTCGAGGGCGCGTCGGCCCGGCTCGCCTGCACGCGCGAGATCGCCGAGGAGCTGGATGCGATCGATGCCATGCTCGACAGCTGCGGCACCGACGCGGTGCTGGATGATTGGCATCGCGTCGGCAACGAGTTCCACGTGGCGCTCGCCCGCCTGTCGGGCAACCATTTCTTCGTCCGCACCGTCACCGACATCATGACCCGGCTGTCGCGCGCCCGCTGGCTGGAGATCTGGAGCGAGGAAAGCCGGGCGACCGCCTGGGGCGAACATCGCGCCATCGTCGAATGCATCCGGACGCGGGACGCGGACGGGGCGGCGGCACTGATCACCCAGCATGTCCGGCGCGGCCGGGAACGCATGATGCGCTCGATCGGCGACGAACAGCGGCCGCTTCGGGCGCGGGGGCTCGCCGTCCGCGCATAGGGCTTGCGACGGCATGCCGAAGTGGTATACCGAAAGAGCAACAAGACGCCGAGAACGGTGCGTGGCTCGCTCAAGAGGAGAGTCCGGGAATGTCTCGGGGGGAATTGCAGGGTCCGCTGGCGGGCCTCAAGGTCATCGAAATGGGGTCGTTCATCGCCGGGCCGTTCTGCGGCCAGCTGCTGGCCGACTTCGGCGCCGACGTGGTCAAGCTGGAGCCGCCGGGTGCGGGCGACGCCATGCGCCAATGGGGCGTGGCCAAGCGCGACGGCAAGTCGTTGTGGTGGCCGGTCATCGCCCGCAACAAGCAGAGCGTGACGCTCGACCTGCGCCAGCCGGAAGGCCGTGCGATCGCGCGCCGGCTGATCACGCAAGCCGACGTACTGGTCGAGAATTTCCGCCCCGGCACCTTGGAAGAATGGGGCCTGGGGCCCGACGTGCTGAAGGCTGAGAACCCGGGCCTGATCGTGGCCCGCGTCTCGGGCTTCGGCCAGACCGGGCCCTATGCCAAGCGCGCCGGCTTCGGCTCGGTCGCCGAGGCGATGGCCGGCATGCGCGGGCTGGCAGGCTTCCCCGACCGGCCGCCGCCGCGGGTCGGCCTGTCGATCGGCGATTCGCTCGCCGGCGTGTTCGGGGCGATGGGCGTGCTGCTGGCGCTCAGGTCGCGGGATGCCGGCGTCACCCCCAAAGGCCAGGTCGTCGACGTCGCCATCACCGAATCGGTCATGGCCGTGCTGGAGAGCGTGATCAGCGAGTATTCCGGCACCGGCAATCTGCGCGGCCGCACCGGCTCGATCCTGCCGGGCGTCGCCCCTTCCAATCTCTACCCGACCGCCGACGGCACCTGGATCCTGATCGGCGCCAATGCCGACGGCATCTTCCGTCGCCTGGCGGTCGCGATGGGCGAGCCGGAGCTGGGCAGCGACGAGCGCTATGCCACCCATGGCGCGCGCGGCCGGCACCAGGACGAACTCGACGCGCGCATCGCCGCCTGGACCGCGGGGCATGGGCTGGATCATCTGGTCACGCTCTTGGAAACCCACGGCGTCCCGGCCGGCCCGGTCAATGATGCCGCCGGCGTCGTCGGCGACGCGCATCTCAAGGAACGCGAGGCGGTGATCGAGGTCGAGACCGCGGATTTCGGCACCATCACCATGCAGGGCGTGGCCCCGCGCTTGAGCGACACGCCCGGCGGTGTCGCCTGGGCCGGACCGGCGCTGGGCGAACATACCGATGCCGTGCTGCGCGACCGGCTGGGGTTGGCCGATGCCGAGATCGCCGATCTCAGGGCCCGGAGGATCATCTGATGAGCAATCCCTGGAAGGCGCTGCCGCGCACCCTGCGCCTGCGCGACGTCACGCTGCGCGACGGGTTGCAGAATCTGGACAAGGTGCTGTCGACCGAGGCCAAGCTGAAGCTCTATGACGCGCTGGCCGCGGCCGGCGTGTCGGAGCTGCAGGTGACCTCCTTCGTCAATCCGGCGCGGGTACCGACCCTCGCCGATGCGGAAGATCTTTGGGCCGCCCTGTCGAGTCGGCCGGAGCGCCTGTCGGTGCTGGTCGCCAACCCGCGCGGCCTGACCCGGGCGCTGGCGGCCGGCGTCGGCGAGGTCGAGGCGGTGGTCTCGGTCAGCCGTAGCTACAACGAAAAGAACGCCCACCGCACGCCGGAACAGTCGATGGACGAGATCGCCGCCATGGCGGCCGAGACACGCGGTGCCGGCATCCGCTTCAGTGCCGCACTCGCCAATGCGTTCCATTGCTTCTTCGAGGGCGACATCGCCCCCGCGGCGGCGATCGATATGGTCGGCCGCCTAGTCGGGATGGGCCTGGGCGAGATCGGCCTCGCCGACACGACCGGTCATGCCCAGCCCGACCGGATCTGGGATCTGTTCGACGAATGCCGGCGGCTGTGGCCCGACGTGCGCTTCGGCGGCCATACCCACGACACACGCGGCCGCGGGCTGGTGAACGCGCTGGCCGCGGCCCAGGCGGGTGCCGCTTGGCTCGACGCGACGCTGGCCGGCCTCGGCGGCTCGCCCTTCACCGCCGGCGTCGGCGGCAACCTGTCGATCGAAACCGCGGCCGCGGCGCTGGCCGGCCTCGGCATCGAAACGGGTATCGACCCGGACCGGATCGTGAATGCGGGCACATTGGCCGCGGAATTGGTCGCTGGATAGACCCCCACCCCAACCCTCCCCCGCGATGCAGGGGAGGGAGCTTCCTTTTACCCTCGCCCATTTATGGGAGAGGGAGGGACCCGCGAAGCGGGAGGGTGAGGGTGGTTAGGATGAAACAAGATTTGGGGAGGAAGCACATGAACAAACAAATTACCGCACTGGTCGCCATCGGTGTTGCCCTCTGGGCCCAATCCGCCTCGGCCGAGATTTCCGACGGCGTGGTCAAGATCGGCGTGCTGAACGACCAATCGGGCGTGGTGTCGGATGCGACGGGCCAGGGCTCGGTCGTGGCGGCACGGCTGGCGGCCGAGGAGTTCAACAACACGGTCGCCGGCAAGCCGATCGAGGTCGTGTTCGCCGACCATCAGAACAAGGCCGACATCGCGTCGACCATCGCGCGGCAATGGTACGAGAAGGACAAGGTCGACATCATCGTCGACGTGCCCAATTCCGGCGCCGGCCTCGCGGTCCAGGGCGTCGCGAAAGAGCAGAAAAAGATCTTCATCACGTCCTCGACCGGCACCACGGCCTTCACCAACGCCAATTGCTCGCCCTACGGCATCCAATGGACCTACGACACCTACGCGCTGGCCAAGGGTACGGGCGAGGCGGTGGTCGAGCAGGGCGGCAAGAGCTGGTATTTCATCACCGCCGACTATGCCTTCGGCCATCAGCTGCAGGCCGATGCGACCACGATCATCGAACAGAACGGCGGCAAGGTGCTGGGCGCGGCCAACCATCCGCTGGCGACGCCCGACTTCTCGTCCTTCCTGCTGCAGGCCCAGGGCTCCAAGGCCCAGGTCGTGGGCTTCGCCAATGCCGGCGGCGACACGGTCGAGGGCATCAAGCAGGCGAACGAGTTCGGCCTGATCGCCGGCGGCCAGCGTGTCGCCGCCATGCTGCTGCTGTTGACCGACGTGCATTCGCTGGGCCTGAAGGCCGCCCAAGGCACGTACCTGACGACGCCGTTCTACTGGAACCTCGATGCCGGCACGCGGGCCTGGTCGGACAAGTTCGCCACCAAGTTCAACGGCAAGCGGCCGACCTTCCTGCAAATCGGCGTCTATGAATCCGTGCGCCATTATCTCCAAGCGGTGCAGGCGCTGGGCTCGGACGATGCCGATGCGGTCCTGAAGAAGATGCGCGAGACCAAGATCGAAAGCGCCTTCACCCACGGCGCCTACATTCGCGCCGACGGCCGCGTCATCCGCGACATGTACCTGGCCCAGGTCAAGACCCCAGCCGAGTCCAAGGAGGACTGGGACTTCTACAACATCGTCAAGAAGATCCCGGGCGAGGAACTGGCGCATCCGTTGAGCGAGAGCACCTGCTCGCTCGTCAAGAAGCCGTGATCCCTGGCGATCTTCCGGCGGGCGGCGTGCCGCTCGCCGGGTTCGGCAGCTTCTATGCCGGCGGTCGGCAGGTGCGGATCGAAGGGCAGCCGATCACCAAGATCCAGTTCACGCCGACCGTCGATTTCGATTGGGACCCGAACGGCCTGTTCCATATCGAACAGGCCTATGTGCAATGGTTCGTGCCGGCCGAGCGGCGGCACGCACTGCCGATCGTGCTGCTGCACGGCGGCGGCTTCACCGGCACCATGTATGAGACGACGCCCGACGGGCGGCCGGGCTGGCTGCAGGATTTCCTCGGCCAAGGCTACGCGGTCTATGTCGTCGACAATGTCGAGCGCGGCCGGGCCGGCTGGTGCCCGTTCCCGTCGCTCTGGCCCGGCCCGCCGATCCTGCGCTCGGCCGAGGAGGCGTGGAGCCTGTTCCGCATCGGTGCCGCCGGCGATTTCGCGGCACGCCGGCCGTTCGCTCCCCAGCGGTTTCCGGTTGCCGCCTTCGATGAGATGATCCGTGGATCGGTGCCGCGCTTCCCGCGCCAGACCGACGATGCAGCCGTACGGGCGCTGGGGGCCGTGCTGGAAAAGATCGGCCGGCCGGTGGCGCTCATCGCCCATAGCCAGGGCGGCGAGATCGCGCTGCGCACGGCATTGGCTGCGCCCGACCGGATCGCGGCGCTGGTGCAGGTCGAAAGCTCGGGCTTTCCGCCGGCGGGTGCCGCCGTGGCGTTCCCGGTGCTGCAGGTGGTTGGCGATCATCTGGATGCGACGCCGCTCTGGGTCGATCTCGCGGCCCGTTATCGCAGCTTTGCCGCGGATCTCACCGCGCAGGGCGCGCGCAACGACGCCTGGTTCCTGGCCGAGCGGGGGGTCCGGGGCAATTCGCACATGCCGATGATGGACGACAACAGCGCCGAGATCGCGCGCGAGATCGGCGGCTGGTTAGGCGGGATCTGATCCGCGTCTCAAACCGCCGGAACCACCCAATCCTGCAAGGTCTGGAACGTCGCGACTGCGGCTGCGACGATCGCGTCGGCGCTGCCGTGCTTGGAGGCACTTTCGGCCCAGAGGCGGAAATGGCGCCACATGGTGCCGGTCGCCGGGCCGTAGGGGTCGAAATAGCCCAACCCGTCGAGCGGCAACCAATAGGCACTCTGCAGGCGACGGCTGATGATCTGGCCGCCGAGCGTCGAGCCTTCCAGCACGTAGAGCGACCCGATCGCGGCCGCCGGCGACGAGACCAGCCGGGCGGCGGCGAGGCACAGCGGCAATTCGGCGATGTCGCGTTTGCTGTGGCCCAGCGCCATCAGATCCTGCGCCGCACGATGGGTCCGCCGCCGCGGCGTCAGAAAGGCCGCCTCCTTGCTCAACATCCGGGCGACGCGCGGTTCCCAGACGGCGTGGAAGCCGTGGAACCGCTCCAGCAGATGGATGAAGTGCTGCATCTGCAGCGGCTCGCGCAGCAAATCCAGGTCGTGCTCCAGCCGCGTGTGGGCCTCGGCGGTCCGGGCGCGAAGCTCGGCCAGCAGATCGAGCGGCTTGACACTGTCCGTCCGCAACATTCGCCGACAACCTCCCGCATTCCCGGCCCCGCAGAGGGGCGTCATCTCAAGAGCCAACGCCGCGGACGGCGCTTGGTTCTCAAGATTCCGAGCGGGCGGCCGGTCAGGCGTCGAGCATATGGACCGAGAACAGCCCGGCCGCATCCGTCCAGGCGGCACGCGGCGTGTAGCCGGCCTCGATCGCCAGCGACCGGAACTGGTCGAGCGTGTACTTGTGGGAATTTTCGGTATGGATGGTCTCGCCTGCGCGGAAGCTGAAGCAGGCGGCGCCGATGCGGACGTCCTGGCCGCGTCGGCTGACCAGATGCATCTCGATCCGGCCGTCCGCGTCGTTCCAACGCGCCTCATGCGCGAACTGTTCCAGGTCGAAGGTGCCGTCCAGCTCGCGGTTGATGCGGACCAGCAGGTTGAGGTTGAACGCGGCGGTAACGCCGGCGGCATCGTCATAGGCCGGCACCAGGATCTTCGCGTCCTTGCGCAGATCGACGCCGACGACCATGGACGAACCCGGACCGAGCAGCTTGCGCGCCCGGCTGAGGAACCCTCGGGCCTCCGCCGGGGTGAAATTGCCGATGGTCGAGCCCGGGAAGAAGCCGACCGTGGTCTCCGATCGCGGCCCGGCCGAGGCCGGCAGCGCGAACGGCTTGGTATAGTCGGCACAGATGGGTGCTATCTGCAGCGCCGGGAAATCCCGGGCGAGATCGGCCGCCGCCATCATCAGATGCTCGCGCGAGATATCGACCGGCACATAGGCGGCCGGGCGGTCGAGCGCGTTCAGCAGCAGGCGGATCTTGACGCCGGCGCCGGAGCCGAACTCGACCAGACGCGCGCGGCGGCCGATCAGTTCGGCGATCTCGCCGGCCTTGTCGGCCAGCAGCTTCAGCTCGGTCCGGGTCGGGTAATATTCCGGCAGCTCGCAGATCTGGTCGAACAGGTGCGAGCCTTCGGCATCGTAGAAGAACTTGCACGGCAGGGTCTTCTGGGCTTCGCCCAGGCCGGCCAGCACGGCGTCGCGGAATTCCTGGGTCGAGGGCTCCAGATCCTGGAGGCGCTGCAGGGCGTTCGACATGGCTCAGAGATCCTCGGCAAGACGGAAGCCGCTGAATTGCCAGCGGGCGGATGTCGGGAAGAAATTGCGATAGCTCACGCGCTCATGGCCGGGTGCCGTCGCGCAGGAGCGTCCCCGCAGCACCATCTGATTGACCATGAATTTGCCGTTGTATTCGCCGATGGCACCCTCGCTCGGGCGGAAGCCCGGATAGGGCAGATAGGCGCTGCCGGTCCATTCCCAGACATCCTGGTGAAATCCCGCGACGAGCGGGCGCGGATGCGGGCGGACCTGGTCGATCCAGCCGGCGGCGCCACCATGACGATTGGCCGCAACCTCCCACTCGAACTCGCTCGGCAGGCGCTTGCCGGCCCAGGTGGCATAGGCGGCGGCCTCGAAATAGCTGATATGGCTGACGGGCTCGCTCGGATCCGGCTGCTGCAGCCCGTGCAGCGTGCGGATCTTCCAGAGGCCGTCACGCTCTTCCCAATAGAACGGTGCGCGCCAGCCCTCGGCCTGGGCTAGCGCCCAGCCTTCGGACAGCCATAGCGCCGGCTTCGCATAGCCGTCGTCCGCCATGAACTCGCGATATTCGCGCACGCTGACCGGCCGGTCGGCGATGCGGACGGGCCGGATCAGCGCTTCGTGGACCGGGCCCTCGTTGTCGAAGGAAAAACCCTCGCCCTGGTGGCCGATCGGATAGATGCCGCCGTCCAGCTCGTACCAGCCCTGCGCCGGGGCCTCGCCTTGCGCGGTCGGCGGCTTCGGCAGATAGGTCAGCGGGAACGGATTGGCGGAGAATGCGTGCTTGATGTCGGTCAGCAGCAATTCCTGGTGCTGCTGCTCGTGATGCAGGCCCAATTCGACCAGCGCGTCGATCTCCGGTGTCGATCGGGTGAGCAGCGCCTGCATCGCCTGATCGACATGGGCGCGATAGGCGCCGACCTCGGTGGCGCCCGGCCGGGTGATCAGGCCGCGGGACGGGCGGGCGTGGCGCGGGCCGATCGCCTCGTAATAGGAATTGAACAGATAGAAGAACCGCTCGTCGTACGGCCGATAGTCCTGGTCGTGGACGCTGAGGATGAAGGTCTCGAAGAACCAGGTCGTATGCGCGCGATGCCACTTGGTCGGGCTCGCGTCGGGCATGGATTGGATAGTCTGGTCTTCGGCCGACAGAGGGGCGGCCAGGGCTTCGGTCGCATCGCGAACCGCCTGATAGCGCTCAGCCAACGTGGTCGCCGGCGCCCTCGAAGGCGCGATCGCTGCATGGGCTGCGGACATGCAATTGTCTCCCCGTCTTCTTATCGGCCTGCCCCGTGCGAGCGATCTGCTGACCAGCAGAAGATGGTGAACGCCCCCGAGAATAGAACCACCGGCGGATGGAATTGTTCCTGTTCCGCCGGGGCGTCGAAAATGTTCTTTTTTTGTTCTAACAGAAAGACTGGCCGGATCAAGTCCGACCAGTCTCCCTATGCGCAGGCTCCTGGCAAGCTGCTGACAATCAGAATGCGGTCTTGCCGCCGTTCACGGCCAATACCTGGCCGGTAATGAACGAGGCTTTGTCGGACGCGATATAGACGATGGCGTCGGCGATTTCCTCGGGATTGCCAATGCGCTTCATCGGCACGCCCTGGGCCAGCCCGTCCTTGCGCTCGGGGCTGCCGGCAAAGCGCGTCAGCATTTCGGTCTCGATCGGCCCGGGGGCGATGGCGTTGACGCGCACGCCGGCCGATGCGGCCTCGAGCGCCGCCGCCTTGGTCAGGCCTTCGACCGCATGCTTGCTGGCCGTATACATCGACGCGTTGGGCGCGCCGCGGCTGCCCATGGTCGAGGACAGGTTGACGATGCTGCCAGCGCCCTGGGCCAGCATGACGCGCAGCTCGTGCTTCATGCTGAGGATGGTGCCCAGCACGTTGGTATCGAACGTGGCGGCATAGCTTTCCGGCGTCTGATCGATGACCGGTCCCGGCTTGCCCTCGGTGCCGGCATTGTTGACTGCCACGTCCAGTCGGCCGAAATGGGCGACGGTCCGGTCGATCAGGTTGCGGACATCGTCTTCGTGACGCACGTCGGCGCGGATGAATTCGGCCTCGGTGCCGAGTGCCACCAACTCCTGGGCGAGCGCCTGGCCGGCCGCGTCATTGCGGCCTGAAACCACGACGCGGGCACCGGTGCGCGCGAAAGCCAGCGCCGTGGCGCGGCCGATGCCGGCGAGCGCGCCGGTGATCAGAACGACGGGCGTTGCCATCTCAATGCTCCTCGATGCTGTCGACACGGTCCGGATAGAACGCGACATGGTCCTTGATCGCGGCGACGGCGGCGTAGGGCGCCTCATAGGTCCAGATCGCGTTCAGCGACCGTTCGCCGCCGACGGGGATGCTGTAGTAGGACGCCTCGCCCTTGTAGGGGCAATAGCTGGAATGCTGGGTTCGCTCGATCAGCGTCGGATCGACATCCTTCAGCGGGATATAGTGCACGGCCGGATAGGCCGCCTCGCGCAGGATCAGTGCCGCGGTCGTGTCGGCGATGATCTTGCCGGCAAGCGTCACGGTCACGCGCCCCGGGTTGGGCTCGATCGTGATCGGATGGTCGGGACCGGGGATCTTGACGGTCTTGGGCTTCAGGGCGTCGGTCATGATGCTGCTCCGCTAGGGATCGACCGATGCGGACGCGGGGAAGACCCCGCATCCGCATCATGGACTTTAGGCCAGATAGCCGCCGTCGACGGCGATCGACTGACCGGTCAGGTACTTCGCCTTGTCGGACGCCAGGAACAGGATGGTCTGGGCGATTTCCTCGACCGTGCCGGCGCGCTGGGCCGGAATGGACGAGAGGAAGCCGGCCTTGGCGTCGGCGTTGTTGCCGGTGAAGCGATCCAGCATGTCGGTCTGGATCGGGCCCGGGGCGACCGCGTTGACGCGGACGCCGGCGGCGACGCCTTCGAGGGCGGCGGACTTGGTCAGGCCTTCGACCGCATGCTTGCTGGCGACATAGACGCCGGCGCCAGGGAAGCCGGTCTTGCCCGCGACCGACGAGACATTGACGATCGAGCCCGAACCCTGGGCCTGCATGACCCTGAGCTCATGCTTCAGGCTGAAGATCGTGCCCAGCACGTTGGTGTCGAACACGCTCGCATAGCTTTCGGCGGTCTGTTCGGTCAGGGGGCTGGGATTGCCTTCGGTGCCGGCATTGTTGACGGCGATATCCAGGCGGCCGAAGCGGGCGACGGTCTGGTCGACCAGGGCACCGACCTCGGAATCATGGCGCACGTCGGCGCGGACGAACTCGGCTTCGGCACCCAGGTCGCGCAGCTCCGCGGCGAGCGCCCGGCCGGCCTCGTCACGGCGGCCGGAAACGACGATACGGGCGCCTTCCTTGGCAAAGGCGAGGGCGGTCGCGCGGCCGATGCCGGTCAGCGCGCCAGTGATCAGAACGACGGGGGAGGACATTTGGGTTTTCCTTGGAATGGCGAGAACGATAAGTCTAATATGTACGTACGTATTTTCTATTCAAGAGGCGATATCGAGTACCGCCACATTAATTTTCTGCGATCAGTCCGGCTGGCGCAGGACCAGCGCGAACAGAATTTTCTTGAAGCGCTCGACCGGTTCCGGGTTGCGGACCGCCTTGGCCAGCAGGTTGGCGCCCTGCAATGACGAGACGAAGAAGCCGGCAAGCTCGTCGCAATCGACCGTGGGCGAAACCTCGCCGGCGGCCACGGCCGCCTTCAGGCAATAGGCGACCGCATCTTGCACCTGGGCGAAGATCTCGACCAGCCGTTGCCGGATCACCTCGCTGTGATCGCTGGCCTCGGCGGTGAAATTGCCGAACAGGCAGCCGTTGCGCATGCCGCTCTGGTTCAGCCGGTTCTTGTTGGCGTCGATATAGGCCGACATCCGTTCGAGCGGCGGCAGCGCATCGTTCAGCAGCGTCTCGCGGATGAGTTCGTAGCCGGCCGCGAAATAGATATCGAGGATCTCGAGCCCGAACGCCTCTTTCGAGACGAAATGATTGGTGAACGACCCCTGCGGCACGCCCGCCGCCTGCACGATGTCGCGCACGCTGGCATTGGCAAAGCCGCGCTCATGCACGACCTTCAGGCCCTCGGTCAGGATTTTGTCGCGGTTGGAGATCTTGCCCATGATGACGCAATATGGTCGTCCATATTTTTTGTGCAAGCCTTTCTATAACATCGTCATGGCCGGGCTTGGCCCGGCCATCCACGTGGTCATGCCATGCGATAGTCCCGTCGCAAGGGTGCCAAGCGGCAATGCGTGGATGCCCGGGTCAAGCCCGGGCATGACGATTGAGGGGAAAGGTGCGCTTGCCTGCGTGCGTCGGGCACTTCACTCTGACGTCCGATCTCAAACTGGAGCCTACCAGCCGATGTCCGAAACCGCCGCGCGCTTTATGCCCTATGTCCAGGCGCTGGGCCGGGGGCCGGGACGGTCGCGGCCGTTGACGCGGGCGGAGGCGGCGGATGCAATGGGTCTGCTGCTGACGCCGGGTGCGGTCGATCCGCACCAGGCCGGCGCCTTTCTGATGCTGCTGCGCTATCGCGGCGAGAATGGCGAAGAGCTGGCTGGCCTGGTCGATGCCGCACGCGCCGCGATCGGGGCGGCGCCGGGCACTGTCGATCTGGACTGGCCGTCCTATGGCGCGGGGCGGACGCGCGAGGCGCCTTGGTTTCTGCTGTCGGCGCTGGCGCTCGCCGGTGCTGGCCTGCGTATCGCCATGCATGGTTCGAACGAATTCTCGACCGGCTTCACGGTCGCGGAAGGGTTGGCGGCGCTCGGCCGGCCGGTGGCGGGCGATCGGGCGACGGCGCTCGCCCATCTGGATCAGGGCGGTTTCGCCTATCTGCCGCTGGCCTCGCTCTCGGCGGAACTCGACCGGTTGCTGGGCCTGCGCCGGCTGTTCGGCCTGCGCTCGCCGATCAATACGCTGGTGCGCCTGATGGACCCGTTCGATGCCGCGGCCGGCATCGATGGCGTGTTCCATCCACCCTATATCGACAGCCATATCGCGGCCGCCCGGACCTTGGATCGGCCGCAATTGCTGGTGCTGAAGGGCGGCGGCGGCGAGGCCGAGCGCAATCCGGCGAAGCCGCTGGCGGCCCGCCTGCACCGCCGCGGCGCCGAGCCCGTCGAAATCCTGCTGCCGGCGCTGATCGAGCGCCCGGACGGCGAGGTGAAGCCGATCGGCCTCGACGGCTTCGTCGGCGTGTGGCGCGGCGACCTGGGCCCTCTCGGGGCGACCCAGACCATCGTCGGCACCATGGCGCTTGCCCTTGTGGCATCTGGCCGCGCCCAGCCGGCCGAGGCGGACGCAGAGGCGCGGAAAATCTGGCAAACCCGGTCGATTTGATCCTTTTCGGGGCCTAAAACATCCGAAATCTTTTGATCATGTTTTGATTTTGCGGTCCGAGACGGTACGGTGACAAAAAATACGACGCGGACCAAGCGTCGCTCGGCCGAGGGGAGGTCCCATGTCATCCATCATCATCGAGCCGGCGCGGTCTCCGCGGCCGGCAGTCATCGACCGAGGCGGCTAGCAGCCCTTCGCCGTCCGTGACCCCTGTACCAGATGCCGTCGCTTGGCGCCGGCGTCGTTCCTGTACGTTCAACGAAGAGAGACCCGATGTCCGCACCCATCGACCGAAAAGAAAAGATCATGTCGGTCATCCGCGTTTCCAGCGGCAATTTCCTGGAAATGTACGACTTCTTTATCTTCGCCTATGTCGCGAAGCAGATCGGCGACACCTATTTCCCGGGCGGCAGCGACTTCATCAAGCTGATGGCGGCGTTCTCGACCTTCGCCGTGGGCTTCATGATGCGGCCGCTGGGGGCGATCATCCTCGGGTCCTATATCGATCATGTCGGCCGTCGCAAGGGCTTGCTGGTGACGCTGGGCCTGATGTCGCTCGGGACCTTGTCGCTCGCGGTGACACCGGGCTACGACACTATCGGCCTTGCCGCCCCCGTCATCATCGTGCTGGGCCGCTTGCTGCAGGGCTTCTCGGCCGGTGTCGAACTGGGTGGCGTCTCGGTCTATCTGTCCGAAATCGCGACGCCCGGCAACAAGGGTTTCTATGTCTCCTGGCAGTCGGGCAGCCAGCAGGTGGCCGTCATCCTGGCGGCTCTGCTCGGCATCCTGCTGAACTACTATCTGCCTGCCGACATGATGGCGAGCTGGGGCTGGCGCATTCCGCTGTTCGCCGGCTGCCTGATCATCCCGTTCATCTTCGTGCTGCGTTCCTCGCTGCAGGAGACGGAAGACTTCCTGGCGCGCAAGCATCGCCCGACCTTGGCGGAAATCTATCAGACGACCTTCGCCAATTTCGGGCTCGTGCTGTGCGGCATGCTGATGGTGCTGACCACGACGGTGCTGTTCTATTTCATCACTGCCTATACGCCGACGTTCGGCAAGGAAGTGCTGAAATTGACCTCGCTCGACGCGTTGACCGTCACGCTGTGCGTCGCCGTGTCGAACCTGTTCTGGCTGCCGGTCATCGGTGCCTTGACCGACCGGATCGGCCGAACGCCCGTGCTGATCTTCTGTACCGTCCTGACGCTCGCCTCGGCCTATCCGGCGCTGAGCTGGCTGATCGCCTCGCCGTCCTTCGTCAATCTGATGATCGTCGAGCTGTGGCTGTCGTTCCTCTACGGCGCCTATAACGGCGCCATGGTGGTCTACCTGACCGAGATCATGCCGGTCTCGGTTCGTACCGCCGGCTTCTCGCTTGCCTACAGCCTGGCGACGATCTTCGGCGGCCTGACCCCCGGCATCGCCACCTGGCTGATCCACGAGACCGACAATCGTGCGTCCGCCGGCTGGTGGCTGTCGCTGGCGGCGGCGCTCAGCCTGATCGCGGTGCTGCTGGCCAAGGGCTTCAAGTTCGCGGTTCGAGCATCGGAGGCGGCCAAGGCGGTCTGACGGGAGAGACAGCATGACGGAGACGAGCAGCCGCCGCCGCGTGGCGGTGGTGGGCCTCGGCCTGATGGGCACGCAGATCGCGACCCGGCTCCGCGACGCCGGTCACGATCTGGCGGTCTGGAACCGGACGGCGGGGCGCGATGCCGCCCTGGTCGCGGCCGGCGCCCGCCGCGCGACGTCGCCGACAGATGCCGCCGGCGCCGCCGTCGTGTTCGTCATGGTGACCGACGATGCGGCGGCGAAGGCGGTGGGTGCCGACGTGCTGGCGGGTGCGGCCGCCGGCACCGTGATCATCGATATGTCGACCGTGCTGCCGGAAACCAGTCGGGCCATGGCGGCAGCCGCGGCGGCCAAGGGCTGTTTCTATCTGGATTGCCCGGTCTCGGGCAGTACCGATGCGGCGGCCAAAGGCGCGCTCGTCGTGTTCGCCGGCGGCGATGCGGCCGTCCTCGACGGCGTGCGTGACCTGCTGGCCGTGGTCGCGGGGGCCGTCAATTTCATGGGACCGTCGGGTGCCGGCACTGCGACCAAGCTCGCGGTCAATTCTTTGCTGGGCATGGGGCTGCAGGCAGCGGCCGAGGCGGTCACCCTCGGCCAGGCCTTGGGGCTGGAGCGCGCCCGGCTGATCGATGCGCTCGCATCCACCGCGGTCGTTTCCGCCTCGCAGAAGCGCCGGCTCGAAGCGGCCCGGGCCGGCAATTATGCGCCGGGCTTCACGCTTGCCAACATGGTCAAGGACTTCGGGCTGATCGAAAGAGCGGCGGCCGCGGCCGGCGTGACACTGCCGGCGTTGGCCGCCTCGGCCAGTTCGGCGCGGGCGGCGGCCGCGGAGGTGCTGGGTTCGGACGCAGGCGTGATCATTCCGACGGTCGAGGCGCGGGGTCGGAGTTAGCGGGAGCCCAAACCCGGCCGGGTGCGTTATGCTCTGACGAGCCTCTATCGTCACCCTGCAGGAGCCCCCGTTGCCGCTCAATCAGATCGAGGCTTTTGCGATTGTCGGCGCCATGCTGGCGCTGTTCGTGTGGGACCGGATCCGCTACGACCTGGTCGCGGCACTCGCATTGCTCGCCGCCATGCTGACCGGCATCGTCCCGGCGGCGAAGGCGTTCGAGGGCTTTTCCAACCAGGTCATCATCATCATCGCGTCGGTGCTGGTGGTCAGCCGCGCCATCGCTCGCTCGGGCATCATCGATGCCGCACTCCGGCGCTGGATGCATCGGATCACCTCGCCGTCGGCCCAGGTCGGCATCCTTTCGGCCTGCACTACCTTCCTCTCGGCCTTCATGAAGAATGTCGGCACGCTCGGCATCTTCATCCCGATCGCGATCCAGACCGCAGGCCGCAGCAAGCGCTCGGCCTCGATCTATCTGATGCCGCTCGCGTTCGGCTCGCTGATCGGCGGCACCATCACGCTGATCGGCACCTCGCCCAACCTGC
>Ga0302317_10001715_pt1 | contig 15830 bp, 7 predicted proteins | sample III_Palsa_N3_3_FD_200450 | JGI IMG/M metagenome (GOLD analysis project Ga0302317, IMG submission 200450) | Peat permafrost microbial communities from Stordalen Mire near Abisko, Sweden - III_Palsa_N3_3 | ecosystem: Environmental > Terrestrial > Soil > Palsa > Peat permafrost | place: Sweden...
GCTGCAGGCCCTTCGGCTCACCCCACATGCCTACGATGCACAACAGCAGCGTGAGCCCCAAGGTGGCCCAGGGAAACACATTGCCGATCCGGGTATAGAGCGTGGGCCCTGGTCCCAGTGGAAGATCTGCGAGTAGCCAGTCCGTCTGGTCCTGCCGGGCGACCTTTTGCGCAATCAACCGGCCGTTGGCATCGCTCGCGGTCAACAGGCCATGATTGGCCGCGCGTGCAATAGCGAATCCGTTCTCAACACCGCGCAGCACCGCCATCCGGCCGTGAATCCACGCATCGGCATCGGAGTCCCATGCCGGGACCGCCATCAGCCGCAGCCCGGCATGGGCGTCCTTGCGGATCGTGTCCGGGAAGTCCATGTCCTTGCAGATCGCCATGGCCCTGCCTCCGCCGAGCAGGCCGGGGGCCGTTCCGGGAGGAAATCTGGCCTCGAACGGCATCAGCCGGTGGCGCTTGGCGTACACGGAGTTGTGGCCATCCGGTTCGAACGCCACGGCGATATCGCCCGCCGGATCGCGTTGCAGAACACCCGCGACGATTTCGGCACCCGTGGCCTGGGACACTGCCGTCAGCGGTGCAAAAACCTCCGCAGACCAGTCCCGCCGGGTCGTCAGGCTCTCTTCCGGCGTGACGATGAGCCTTGCGCCCTGTCGGGCGAGATCGCCCAGGGTCGAGGCGTAGATGGAAGGGGCCTGCCGGTCCGTCGCGAGGGAGTCAGCGTCATCCGCCACATTCACAGAACTCACGGCGGCAACACGGACCAGCTCCGGTTGCTGCGCGGCCAGTCTTGTGGCGGCGAACAGCAGGTCGGCCATGCATACCGCCGTAACGACGCTCACGGCCATAACTGCGGCCCTCCGGTCCCGAACCGCGAGCGCAAGGCCCGTGGCAAACAGGCTCAGGACGAAGGTGATGCTGTACATGCCCAACAGCGATGCGCTCTGCAGCATGATCGGCGCCGAGACCTGGCTGTAGGCGATCGACCCGTAGCTGCCGTGAGAGGAGAGCAGTCCCGCGGCGAACTCCATCGTGGTCCAGCAAGCCGGGAATGCCAGAAGCGCGGGGAGCGGAGGAAGACGGCGATAGATCAGGCGTGCGAACAGAATGCTGAGAGGAAAAAAGATCGGCCTTAGCCCCAGCAGGGTCAGCAGGGACATCAGCGGCGCGCCGACGTAGCACTGCGCGATATAGGCCTGGCCGACAAGAAAGGCAAGGAAGCTGGCGGCGAGCAACCGCCAGGTCGGCGTGCTGCCGAATGCCAGCCACAGCAGGGGCGCCGGCGCGAACCAGGTCAGCGGCCAGGCGTTCGCCAGCCCTTGCGAAAGATAGAACATGGCTGCGCTTAGTGCCGCGCAAATTAGCTCACTCACATCGGCCCGCCCAAGGTTCATGCGCATCCCCGAATGTGAAATAGTTACCTCTCCGCCGAACTCAGCTGCATAGTTCCTTCAACTCGACCATTGTTGCGGCCTTGGATAGCTTGTGGAAGGTTCGGCTGCGTCAACTGAGTATGCGCTGCCGTCCCCAATAAAACGTCACTGCGCTTGACCGGCCTGGTTGAGCTCCACTCGTACGGATGTTCGCCATCTTTTCCCGAGTGCGGATAGAGCATTCAAAAATTTTTTACAGCAGAGGACGGCCTAATGGCGGCCTGAAAATCTTTGTAAATCAGGGAATTAAATGGTCGGGGCGACAGGATTCGAACCTGCGACCTCTTGCTCCCGAAGCAAGCGCTCTACCAAGCTGAGCTACGCCCCGATTTGGCCTTCTAACTCATCCGCAGGATGGTAAACCGGGCCAGACTTTGCAGCGCTTCTTTGAACGGGGAATCGGGAAATCCACCCAGCGCCGCGACCGCTGAATCACTATAGCGCTCAGCGAGGGCGCGAGTGTACGGGATTGCGCCGGCCGCTTCAACGGCTTCGAGCACCTCGGTGAGCTTTTCCACCCGGCCCTGGACGATGGCGTCGCGGATCAGGGCGCCCTGCTCGGCGGTGCCCTTGCGCATGGTGTAGATCAGGGGCAGGGTGGGCTTGCCTTCGGCCAGGTCGATGCCGATGTTTTTGCCGCTGACTTCGGGGTCGGCGGTGTAGTCCAGCAGGTCATCGACGAGCTGGTAGGCCATGCCCAGGGCGTGGCCGTAGGCGGCCATCTGGGCCTGCTGCTGCGGGGTGGCGTCGGCGGCGATGGCGCCGACTTCCGCTGCGGCCTGGAACAGGCGCGAGGTCTTCAGCTCGATGACGCGCAGGTAGCGCTCCTCGTTGACCTCCGGGTCGTTGCAGTTGATCAGCTGCAGCACCTCGCCCTCGGAAATGGCGTTGGTGGCGTCGGCCATGACCCGCATGATGGCCATGCGGTCGGCCTCCACCATCAGCTGGAAGCTGCGCGAATAGAGGAAATCGCCGGACAGCACCGCGCCGGAGTTGCCCCACACGGCGTTGGCGGTCTTGCGGCCGCGGCGGCGGTCGGAATGATCGACCACGTCGTCGTGCAGCAGGGTGGCGGTGTGGATGAACTCGATCACCGCGGCCAGCAGGCAGGGCAGGTCACCCTGGCCGCCGAGGGCGCGGGCGCTGAGCAGCACCAGGGCCGGGCGCAGGCGCTTGCCGCCGGAGTTGACGATGTAGCCGCTGATTTCGTTGATCAGCACTACTTCGGAAGACAGGCGCGCGCGGATCAATGTATCGACGCGCCCCATGTCGCCCGTCACGGGGGCAAGGACTGATTTCAGATCCATTCGTTAGGTCAGAGCGGCCCGGGTGAGCGCAAGTTGATGTATGTAGTGGCTATTTGGTCGGGGTGACAGGATTCGAACCTGCGACCACCTGCGCCCAAGGCAGGTGCGCTACCAGACTGCGCTACACCCCGTGTCCGGGGATTTTAACGCGAAACCGCCGCAAGCCGGTGATTTTTCCTGCGAATTACCCGCCGGGCTGCCGCTGCCATAGGGCATGGCGGTGTCGGCAGGGGCGTTGCCGGCATCATTGCGACGACGCTGTTGACCGTTCCGGCTTGTCCAGGGACAGGCGGGAAGCATCCCAGCCGCCCCCCAGCGCCTCGATCAAGGTCACGCTGGCCACCAGGCGGTTCTGCTGGATGGTGAGGGCGGTCTGCTCGCCGGCCAGGGTGGTCTGGTGGGCGCTGATGACCGTGGTGTAGGGCACCGTGCCGGCGTTGAATTCGTTCAGCGCAATGGTTTCCGCCGTCTGGGCGGACTTGACCGCCGCGGCCTGCAAGTCCGCCTGCTGCTGCAGGACGCGCAGGGCGAGGAGCTGGTCCTCCACCTGCTGGAAGGCGGTGAGCACGGTCTGGCGGTAGGTGGCGACGGCCTGGTCGTAATTGGCGTGGGCCGCATCGACCGCCGCCACCTGGGCGCCGCCGGCGAACAGTTTGTCGCTCGCGGTGCCCGCCAGGGACCAGATGCGGGAGCCGGTGGAGAACAGCTTGGACAGCGGATCGCCGGCGTAGCCGCCGATGGCGCTCAGGCTGATCTGCGGATAGTAGGCGCCGACCGCCACGCCGATCAGGGCGCTCTCCTGCTGTACCTGCCGCTCGGCGGCGGCGATGCCCGGGTTGCGTTCAAGCAGGGTGGAAGGGAGCTGCGGCGGCACCGCCGGCACGCTGGAAGTGAGCGGAGCCGAGGCCAGGGTCAGCTCGGCGGGCAGGTGGCCGGTGAGCACGGCGATCGCATGCTCGTAGGTGCCGCGCTGCTGCTCGACCGAGACCAGCTGCGCTTGGGTCTGCTCCAATTGCGTTTCGGAGGTGGCGACATCGCCGCTGCTCGCGGTGCCGGCGCGGAACTGGTTCCGGGTGATTTCGAGTTCCCGCTGGTATTGGGCCACCGAGTCGGTCAGCAGTTGCTGCAGGGAATCGGCGGCGCGCAGCTCGAAGTAATCCTCGGCCAGGGTGGCCTGCGCGGACAGTTGCGTATTGGCCAGGTCCGCCGCGCCGACCTGGACGTTGGCCTTGCTGCTTTCGATCTGGCGACGGACCGTGCCCCAGACATCGGGCTGCCAGCTCAGGTTGGGCTCGACGGTGTACTGGGTGCGCGGCGCTCCGGCCGCGCTGCTGCCGACGGAACTGGAGGTGCTGCTGGCGCCGCCACCGCCGCCGCCGCGCTGCACGCCCGCGCTGACGCTGAGGGTCGGGTAAAGCTGCGCCTTGGCTTCCTGCAGCAGCGCCTGGGCCTGGCGGTACTGCGCCTCGAACTCCTTGACGTTCTGATTGGAGATATTGACCTGGTGTTCCAGCTGGTCCAGCTGCTCATCGCCGAAGATGGTCCACCAGGCGCCGCGATCGGTCTGGTCCTGCGGCTCGCTCCACTTCCAGCCGGCCGGCGCGGGCGGCAGTTGCTGCGTCGACTCCTTGTATGCGGCGGGGACCGGCGCATCCGGGCGCCGGTAATCGGGGCCGACCTCGCAGGCGGACAGGACGAGCAATCCGGCGAGACCGCCCGCAGCCATGCCACTGCGCAGCACCTTGCCTCGTCTCATGCCCGGCCTCATGCGTTGCCCTCCACCGCTTCCTGCTCCGGCCAGATGCGCCGCCAGTGTTGGGTGCTCCAGTTTTGCAGGCGATCGAGATAAAGGTAGAGCACGGGCGTGGTGTAGAGCGTCAGGATCTGGCTGAAGATCAGACCGCCGACGATGGAGATGCCCAGCGGCCGGCGCAATTCGCCGCCGTTGCCGAAGCTGATGGCCAGCGGCAGGGCGCCGAGCAGGGCGGCCATGGTGGTCATCATGATCGGACGGAAGCGCAGCAGGCAGGCCTGATAGATGGCATCGGCCGGCGCCAGCCCCTGCGTGCGCTCCGCGTGGATGGCGAAGTCGATCATCATGATCGCGTTCTTCTTGACGATGCCGATCAGCAGGATCACGCCGATCAGGGCGATGATGCTGAACTCGGTATGCGAGACCATCAGCGCGAGCACGGCGCCGACGCCGGCCGAGGGCAGGGTGGAAAGTATGGTGATCGGATGGATGTAGCTTTCGTACAGCACCCCGAGCACGACATAGACCGCCACCAGCGCCGCGGCGATCAGCAGCGGCTCGTTGCCGAGGGACTGCTGGAAGGTGCCGGCGGTGCCGGCAAAGGTGCCGTGGATCGAGGAGGGCATGTGGATCTGTTCCATCGCCTGGGTGACCGCCTTGGTCGCATCGCTCAGGGACATGCCGGGTTGCAGGTTGAAGGAAATCGTCGTCGCCGCGAACAGGCCGTGGTGGTTCACCGACAGCCGCGTGGTGCCGGCCGCGTAGCTGCTGATCGCGGCCAGGGGCACCATCGTTTCCAGGCTCGAGCTGACCGCCGCGCCGCTGGATACCGCGCCGCGGCCGCTGTTGGCGATCGCGTTGGTCTGCGCGTTCTCCGCCGAGTTGCTGGCGCCGGCAGTGGTGGCGGCGGCTTGCTGCCCGCTGGCGCCCAGCGTCGCGCTGGCCGTAGTGACGGTTGCTACGTTGACGGCATTGGTGGTCTGCGTGGCGCTGGCCGCGCCGCCCGCGGTGCTGATGTAGATGTCCTTGAGGGTTTCGGGGCTTTGCCAGTAGCGCGGCGCGACTTCCATGATGACGTGGTACTGGTTCAGTGCGTTGTAGATGGTCGAGACCTGGCGCTGGCCGAAGGCGTCGTACAGGGTGTTGTCGATCTGGCTGAGGTTCAGGCCCAGGCGTGCGGCGTTGTCGCGGTCGAGGGTCAGGTCGGTTTCCAGCCCTTTCTGCTGCTGGTCGGAGTTGACGTCGGCGATGACGGGACTGTGCTGCAAGGCGGCCAGCAGCTTGGGCGCCCATTCGTACAAGTCGCTGGTGCTGTCGGCCTGCAGCGTGAACTGGTACTCGGCGTTGGCCTGGCGCGCGCCGACGCGGATGTCCTGCACGGTTTGCAGGAACAGGCGTCCGCCTGGCACTTGCGACAGCTTGTCGCGCAGGCGCGCGATGACTGCATCGGAATGCACCTTGCGCACCGATAGCGGCTTGAGCAGCACGTAGACCGAGCCGGTATTGGTTTGCGAACCGCCGCCGCCGCTGCCGGCGCCGGTATAGCCGGCGACGCTCTCCACCGCCGGGTCCGCCTGCACGATGGCCATCAGCTGCGCCAGCTTGTCCTTCATCAGCTGAAACGAAATGCTCTGGTCGGCGACGATGCCGCCGGTGATCAGGCCGGTGTCCTCCTCGGGAAAGAAGCCTTTCGGGATCACCGTGAACAGCAGCACGTTGAGGCCGATGGTGAGCAGCAGCACCAGCATCACCAGGCCGCCGTGGCGCAGCGACCAGGCCAACGTGCGCTCGTAGACGCCCAGCGCCCGCTCCAGCAGGCTGCGCCGCGCGGGCCGCTGCGGCAGGTCCTTCGTTGCGCGCAGGAACAGGGCGCACATCATCGGCGTGGTGGTGAGGGAGATGACCATGGAAATCACGATGGCCAGCGACAGCGTGGCGGTGAATTCGCGGAACAGGCGGCCGACGATGCCGCCCATCAGCAGGATGGGAATGAACACCGCGATCAGCGAAATGCTGATGGACACCACGGTGAAGCCCACTTCCCTGGCGCCGCGCAGGGCGGCTTCGCGCCGGGGCACGCCGTTCTCGATGTGCCTGGAGATATTCTCGAGCACGACGATGGCGTCGTCGACGACGAAGCCGGTGGCGATGGTCAGGGCCATCAGCGACAGGTTGTCGAGGCTGAATCCCAGCAGGTACATGCCGCTGAAGGTGCCGATGATTGACACCGGCACCACCACCGCCGGCACGATGGCGGCGCGCGCATCGCGCAGCGACAGGAACACCACCAGGGTCACCAGCAACACCGCCAGCAGCAGGGTCCACTTGGTGTCGTTCAGCGAGGCGCGGATGGTGTTGCTGCGGTCGGACACGATGCTGACGTTGATGTCGTTGGGCAGGGCCGCTTCCAGCTGCGGCAGCTCGGCCTTGACCTGGTTCACGGTGTCGATGATGTTGGCGCCCGGCTGCCGCGACAGGATCACCAGCACCGAGGGCTGGCCGTTGGCGCGGCCCTCGTTGCGCAGGTCCTGCACCGAATCTTCGACATCCGCCACGTCGGACAAGCGCACCGCCGCGCCGTTGCGCCAGGCGATGACCAGCGGACCATAGTCGCTGGCCAGGCGCGCCTGGTCGTTGGTGTAGAGCTGGAAGCGGTGATCGCCCTGTTCGACGGCGCCCTTGGGGCTGTTGGCGTTGGCCGAAGCCAGGGCCGCGCGCACGTCCTCCAGCCCGATGCCGTATTTGAACATCGCGGTCGGGTTCAGCTCGACGCGCACCGCGGGCAGGGTGGCGCCGCCGATGGAGACCTGGCCGATGCCGTCCAGTTGCGACAGGCGCTGCTGCAGGACGTTGCTGGCCGCGTCGTAGAGCTGGCCGCGGGTCAGGGTTTTCGAGGTGAGTGCCAGGATCATCACCGGCGCGTCGGCCGGGTTGACCTTGCGGTAGGAAGGATTGCTGCTGAGGCTGGTCGAGACGTCGGCCCGCGCGGCGTTGATGGCGCCCTGCACGTCGCGCGCGGCGCCGTTGATGTCGCGGTCCAGGTCGAACTGGAGGGTGATGCGGGTCTGGCCGGTGCCGCTGCTGGAGGTGATCTCGGTGACGTCGGCGATCTGTCCCAGATAGCGCTCCAGCGGTTCGGCCACGCTGGTCGAAACCGTTTCCGGGCTGGCGCCGGGCAGGGAGGCCGATACCGAGATGGTCGGATAGTCCACCTGCGGCAGCGGCGATACCGGCAGGTGGTAGTAGGCCAGGGCCCCGGCCAGCACCACGCCCAAGGTCAGCAGGGTGGTGGCGACCGGACGCTCGATGAAGGGGCCGGACAGGTTCATGCGGTTGCCTCGTCCGCATCAGGCAGGCGGCGCCGCAGGCGCTGCGACAGGCGGTCGAAGGCCAGGTAGATCACCGGCGTGGTGAACAGCGTCAGCACCTGGCTGACGATGAGGCCGCCGACGATGGCCACGCCGAGCGGCCGGCGCAATTCCGAGCCAGCGCCCGTGCCGAGCATCAGCGGCAGGGCGCCGAGCAGCGCCGCCATGGTGGTCATCAGGATCGGCCGGAAGCGCAGCAGGCAGGCCTGGTAGATCGCTTCGCGCGGCGGCAGGCCAGCGTTGCGTTCGGCGTCAAGCGCGAAGTCGATCATCATGATCGCGTTCTTCTTGACGATGCCGATCAGCAGGATGATGCCGATGATGCCGAGCACGTCGAGGTCGTCGCCGGCGATCATCAGGGCCAGCAGCGCGCCGATGCCGGCCGAGGGCAGCGTCGACAGGATGGTGATGGGGTGGATGAAGCTCTCGTAGAGCACACCGAGCACGATGTACATGGTCACCACCGCGGCCAGCAGCAACAGCGCCTGATTGCTGAGGACGTTGCGGAAGGCCGCGGCCGTGCCCTGGAAGGCGGTGACGAATTTCCCCGGCAGCTGGATGTCCCGCTCGGCCTGCTCGATGGCGTCGACGGCGGTGCCCAGCGAAACGCCCGGCGCCAGGTTGAAGGAGATGGTGGTGGCCGGGAACTGGCCGAAGTGGGTGATCTGCAGCGGGCCCGCGCGCTGCGTCACCTGCACGATCGCCGACAGCGGCACCTGGCCGTTGGTGGTCGACGAGGAGGAGGGCAGATAGAGCGCCGACAATCCCTCCAGCGAATGCTGGATGGCAGGGGCCGCCTCGAGGATGACGCGGTATTGGTTGGACTGCGTATAGATGGTCGAGACGATACGCTGGCCGAAAGCGTCGTAGAGGACGTTGTCCACCGTGGCCGGAGTGATGCCGAAGCGGGCGGCGGTGGCGCGGTCGATGGTCAGGTCGGTGGCGGTGCCGGTCTGCTCCAGGTCGCTGGCGACATCCGCGATCTGCGGCAGCTGCGACAGCTTCTGCATCAGGCGCGGAATCCAGGTGGCGAAGTCGTTGTTGTCGGTGCTCTCGACCACGAACTGGTACTGCGTGCGGCTGACGGTGGAATCGATGGTGATGTCCTGCAGCGGCTGCATGTACAGGGTGATGCCGACGACATCGGCGGTTTCCCGGCGCAGCCGGCGGATGATCTCGCTGGCGGTGGACTTGCGTTGCGCATGCGGCTTGAGGTTGATCAGGAAGCGGCCGCTGTTGAGCGTGGAGTTGGCGCCGTCCACGCCGATGAACGAGCTGAGGCTGGCGACATCGGGGTCCTTCAGGATCGCCGCGCCCAGGGCTTGCTGGCGCTCGGCCATGGCCGAGTAGGAAATGGTCTGCGCCGCCTCGGAGATGCCCTGGATCATGCCGGTGTCCTGCACCGGGAAGAAGCCCTTGGGGATGAACACGTAGAGCAGCAGGGTGACGAACAGGGTGATCACCGCGATGACCAGGGTCAGCCCCTGGCGGTTCAGCACCCAGGTCAGGGCTCTGGCGTAGCGGCCGATGATCCAGTTGAAGCCGCGCTCCGCCTTCAGGTCCCAGGACCTGCGGCTGGCATCGCTGCGATGACGCAGCAGGCGCGCGCACAGCATCGGCACCAGGGTCAGGGACACCACGGCGGAGATGGCGATGGTCACCGCCAGGGTCACGGCGAATTCATGGAACAACCGGCCGACGACTTCGCCCATGAACAGCAGCGGGATCAGCGCCGCGATCAGCGACACCGTGAGGGAGATGATGGTGAAGCCGATCTGCCGCGCGCCCTTCAGCGCCGCGGCCATCGGCTTCTCGCCGTTCTCGATGTGGCGGGCGATGTTCTCGATCATGACGATGGCATCATCCACCACGAAGCCGGTGGAGATGGTCAGCGCCATCAGCGAAAGATTGTCCAGGCTGTAATTGAGCAGGTACATCGCGCCGAAGGTGCCGACCAGCGACAGCGGCACCGACAGGCTGGGGATGATGGTCGCCGGCAGATTGCGCAGGAAGAGGAAAATCACCAGCACCACCAGCGCCACCGCCAGAATCAGCTCGAATTCGACATCCGCGACCGAGGCGCGGATGGTCTGGGTGCGATCGCTCAGTATGCTGATCTGCAGGGCCGAGGGCATGTCCGCCTCGACGCTGGGCAGCAGCTTCTTGACCGCGTCGGCCACCTGGATGACGTTGGCGCCGGGCTGCCGCTGGATATTGAGGATCAGCGACTGCGTGGTGTTGGCCCAGGCGGCGAGGCTGGTGTTTTCCGGCGCCATCACCACGTTGGCCACGTCGGACAGATGCACCGGCGCGGCGTTGCGGAACGCCACCGTGATCTGCTTGTAGCCCTCGATATCGGTGATCTGGTCGTTGGCGTTGATGGTCGACGCCTGCGTCGGGCCGTCGAAGCTGCCCTTGGGCGTGTTGAGATTGGCGTTGCTGATCAGCGTGCGCAGATCGTCGATGTTGAGGCCGTAGTTGGCCAGCGCGCCCGGATTGAACTGGATGCGCACGGCCGGCCGCTGCCCGCCGGAAATGCTGACCACGCCGACGCCCGGCAGCTGCGAGATCTTCTGCGCCAGCCGGGTGAAGCTGAGATTCTCGACGTCGGTGAGGCTCATGGTCTTTGAGGTCACCGCCAGCGTCATGATCGGCGCGTCGGCCGGGTTGTACTTGGCGTAAACCGGCGGCGTCGGCAGGTCGCTGGGCAGCAGGCTGTTGGCGGCGTTGATGGCGGCCTGCACTTCCTGCTCCGCCACATCCAGCCCCAGATCGAGGCTGAACTGCAAAGTGATGACCGAGGCGCCGGCGGAACTGGCGGAGGTCATCTGACCGAGGCCGGGCATCTGCCCGAACTGCCGCTCCAGCGGCGCGGTGACCGACGAGGTCATCACTTCCGGACTGGCGCCGGGATAGAAGGTCTGCACCTGGATGGTTGGATAAGCCACTTCCGGCAGGGAAGACAGCGGCAGGAACCTGAACGCGACCACGCCGCTGATCAGGATCGCGACCATCAGCAGGCTGGTCGCCACCGGCAAGGTAATGAACAGGCGGGAGGGATTCATGCCTGCCTTATCGGGCTGGATGGTGCCGGACCGGCATCATTGCTTGCCGTCTCCGGGCGCCTGCTGCTGCGGCGGCGCTGCTGGCTGCTGCGAGTCCTGCTGCGGATGCCGGTGGTGGTGATGCTCGCCCTGACCGGGCGTCGCGGGCTGAGCATCACCCGCTGCCGCGCCGGCCGGTGCAGCGCCGGCAGCGGCCGGTGCAGCCTTGTGCCCGGGGATGCTGACGTGCGCACCATCGCGGAGGCGGTCGGCGCCATCGGTGACGACGCGGTCGCCGGGCGACAGGCCGGATGCGACGGCGATCAGGTCTCCGTCCTGCGTACCCAGCTGGATCGGATGCACCGAAACGGTGTCGTCCTGATTCACCAGGTAGACATAGGTTCCCGGCGCACCGCGCTGCACGGCGGCGGCGGGCACCGTGACGGCGTCTTTCAGCGTATCCACCAATACCGTGACGTTGACGAACTGGTTGGGGAAGAGGGTCTGCTTCGCGTTGTCGAACATGGCGCGCAGCTTGACCGTGCCGGTGGTGGTGTCGATCTCGTTGTCGATCGAGGAGAGCTGCCCGGTCGCCAATTGCTTGACGTTGGCGCGGTCGTAGGCGGTGATCGGCAATGCCGCGCCATCCTGCAGGCGCGACTGGATCTGGGGGAGCGCGTCCTCCGGCACGGAGAACAGCACCGAGATCGGATCCAGGCGGGTAATGACGACGATGCCGGTGCTGGAGCCGGTCTGCACATAGTTGCCTGGATCGACCAGGCGCAGGCCGACGCGCCCGTCGACCGGGGCGACGATATGGCAGTACACCAGGTTCAGCTGCTGCGCCTTAATCTGCGCCTGGTCATAAGCCACGGTGCCCTGATCCTGCTTGACGATCCAGACCTGGTCTTCCGCCGTCTGCCGGGCGATCGAGGCCTGCTGCGCCAGCGTCTGGTAGCGATCCATGTCCATTTGCGCCTGCTTGAGCGCCGCTTCGTCCCGCGCGAGCTGGGCCTGGTCCTGCTCCAGGGCCACTTGGTAGGGACGCGGATCGATCTGGGCGAGAAACTGGCCCTTGTGCACGATTTGGCCTTCCTGGAAGCCGACCTCGGTCAGCTGGCCGTTGATCTGCGTTTGCACAGTGATGGTGGACAGCGGGGTGACCGTGCCCAGCGCACGGGTCGTCAGATTGATGTCGCCCCGATGGATCTTCGCCACGCCGACCGGCTGCGAGCCCGTATCGAGGAAGCGCCCGCGGCGCTGCTTCGGCTGGTAGATGAAGGTCACCGACTGGTAAATGACCACCGCGACGATCACCAGGACGATGGCGCCGAGGGCCCAGCGCAGTCCGCGTTGCCGGGCCGGGGTTCGCCCTTGCGGCCCGTCTGGAAGCTTGTTGGAGTTCATGTGATCGATGGATTCATTGGCCGCCCTATTAAATCAGCGGGGCGGATCAATTTCCGTATGGAAATCGTAAAGAAAGGTTATTGGCCCGTCCGGCGATTGGTCCGGGCCGGATGGGCGTTCCATGCAGGAATTCGCCATGGTATCCGCCCAAAGAAACTGTTTGTGACTTTGGATGCAGATCTTCTGGAGGCTGATGCTCACGTTCTTAATATAGATCGTGAGCAGATGACGGAGCGTTCGCTTGAGGCGGGCATCAAACGCCCGCACATACAAGGCCGTTGATGGCGGTGGAACGGATGTCGAATTGACGCTTGAGGAAATCGCTGGAGAGATCGGGATTCAGCCCGGCCCCGATCTCGGCGTAGACCCTTTTTCCACAGTCCGAAGGATTTTCTGCGGAATCGATCTGAACGATGCCGCCCGGTACGGATCAGGACAGGAACAACAGGGCCGCCAGGACTTCAGCCATGGCGGCCTGGTGCCCAGGCCGCCATTCGGCGGCTCTTGCCGAGATGGGCTAAAAGCCGTCGATCATCCCGGGGGCGGGCCGCCGGCGCCTTGGTTGCCGCGTCCCTCGCCGAAACCGTGGTGCGGCGCGGGGAAGCCTTCGCTTTCCAGTGTTTTCAATTTCGCCTGCACCTGTTCCCGCGCCTGCTTGCACGTACCAACCGTGGACTGGTCGTTGGCACAGGCGGAGCGAGCCGATTCCCTCAGGGTGCGCAGATCTGCACAATCCTGCGCATGGGCGGAACAGAATGCCTGCACTTCCGCCGAAGGCTGGCGACCGCCGGGAGGGCCATCCTGTGCCTGGACGCTACCTGCTGTAAGCAAGCCAATTGCCAAAGCCAGTTTCATCTTCATCGCAAATCCTCCTGTGGTTCGTCGCCACACCTGCCATGGCGTGACGGGGGCTTACAGTATGCCCAGAGGATTTCCGGTGGAATGCTCGATGGAGAGGATAGTCGAGCAAAGAAATGCAAAGCCGGTGAAGCGGGGTGCGCGGAAATTTTTCCGCGCGACAGCTGGTTCCGGTGATCGCCATCAGCCCAGCGCGATCAGATTCGCCAGATCGCCAAACGCATCGATGACAAGGTCCGGATTGCTGTCCAGAATGTTTTCGCCGTAGTTGTAGCCGTAACTCACGGCCGCCACCGGCATGCCGGCTGCCCGCGCGGCCTCCACGTCATTGCGCGAATCGCCGACCATCAGGCAAGCGGCGATGGAGACTTTCAGTTGATCGGCGAGATGCCGCAACGGAGCGGGGTCGGGTTTTTTCCGCGGCAGATCATCCCCGGCCACGATGGCGGAAAAAAGCGGCTCGATGCCGAAATGGGCCAGCAAGGGCCTGACGAATTTCGCCGGCTTGTTGGTGCAGACCGCCAGGCGCAGGCCTCTGGCCGCAAGCTGCCGCAGGGTTGCGGCAACTTCCGGATAGAGCCTTGAGCGTACGGCGAACTCATAGCCGTAGTGCTTGAGGAACAGGCTCAAGGCCTGCTCGATCGGGATCGCGGATGCATCGGCGTCATGCAGGGCGCGTTGCAGCAGCCTGGTTGCGCCATTGCCGACCCAGCTCCGCACCCGCGCCTCTCCGACCGGGCGGAGGCCCAGGTCGAGCAGCATCCGGTCGACTGCCACGGCGAGATCCGGAACGGTATCAGCCAGTGTCCCGTCGAGGTCGAAGAGGATCGCCTGGCAATGGAACTGTGGTCGGCCGGTCGAATGGCGCGCGGCATTTGCGGATGCGGTCATCTTGGTCATGCGGGCTTGATCGTGCCCGGCATTATCCGTGATCCGGTATCCGGACAAGGTCCGCAGGAATGGCTAAGCACTGAGTTGCGCGATATTTCGGTGCGGGCTGCACCAAGCTGATCTTGAATGGGGCAAGACTTCACTCGCGCGTGGTGCGGCATTGCCCGCTTCTTTTTCCATGCCGTGAAGAAAAAGCCAGATGCAACAAGGAGATGCGGCACCGGACGGTACTTGGCACGCCGCATGCATTAATACATACCAACTTGTATACAAGATGGTATGCGCCAATGCAGGGATGGACGATCAGCGAGTGGGGCGAAGCATATCGCGGCGGACGGCTGACGCCGGTCGATGCGATGGAGCGGCTTGGCACGCTATCCGACGCCGGCGATCCGGCGTGGATTCTGCGCCGCGAGCCGGCAGCGCTGATCGCCGATGCGCAGTCCTTGCAGCAGCGTCTGGCGGAGCTCGGCGGTGACTACTCGAAGCTGCCTCTCTATGGCGTGCCGTTCGCGGTAAAGGACAATCTCGATGTGGCCGGCTTGCCGACCACCGCGGCCTGTCCGGAATACAGCTATGTTGCCGCCGCCACGGCGCCCGCGATCCAGCGCCTGCTCGACGCCGGCGCCCTGCTGCTGGGCAAGACCAACCTGGACCAGTTCGCCACCGGCCTGGTCGGCGTGCGCTCGCCTTACGGCGCGGTGCCGAACAGTTTCAACGCCGCGTACATCGGCGGCGGTTCCAGCTCGGGCTCTGCGTCGGTGGTGGCGCGCGGCCTGGTGCCTTTCGCACTCGGCACCGATACCGCCGGATCGGGCAGGGTGCCTGCCGGCTTCAACAATCTGGTCGGGCTCAAGCCCACCCGCGGTGCCATCAGCTCGCGCGGCATGGTGCCGGCCTGCCGTACGCTGGATTGCGTCTCGGTCTTCGCGCTGACAGTCGAGGATGCGTTCCGCATCTTTGGCCTGGTGGCGGCCTATGACGAAGCCGATGCCTATTCGCGCGTCGCGCCGGCGGCGACGGGTAGGCGTTTCTCCGGCAAGCCGCGGCTGGGCGTTCCGCAATCGCCGCAATGGTTTGGCGATGAACAGTCCGAGCGGGCTTATGCCGCGGCGCTCGCACATGCCGAAGCGCTCGGCACGGAACTGGTGCCGCTGGATCTGACGGTGCTGCATGAAACCGCGGCCCTGCTCTACAACGGTCCGTGGATCGCCGAGCGCTATGCGGCGCTCGAGGATTTCATGCGCGAGCATGCCGCTGCGGTGCATCCAGTGGTGCACCAGATCATCGCCCGCGCCGGGGAGGTGAGCGCGGTGGATGTCTTCAAGGCGGAATATCAGCGTGCCGAACTGAAACGCACCGCCGATCGCCTCATCGCCACGGTCGACGCCCTGCTGGTGCCGACGGCGCCAACCATCTACACCCTGGCCGAGGTGGCGGCCGAACCGATTCTGCGCAACAGCCGTCTCGGCACCTATACCGACTTCGTCAACCTGCTGGACTGGTGCGCCCTGGCGGTGCCGGCCGGGTTCCGCGAGGACGGCCTGCCCTTCGGCGTCACCCTCATCGCACCGGCCTGGCAGGATGCGGCACTGGCCGAGTTCGGCCAGCGCTGGCAGGGGCAGGCAGGGGCCACGCTTGGCGCCACTGGACGCGCAGTCCCCGCGGCTGAACCTGCCGTCGCAACTCCGGCGTCCGCGGATACGATCAGGCTGGCCGTGGTGGGCGCACATCTCAGCGGCATGCCGCTGAACCGCGAGC
>Ga0302317_10001716_pt1 | contig 15827 bp, 9 predicted proteins | sample III_Palsa_N3_3_FD_200450 | JGI IMG/M metagenome (GOLD analysis project Ga0302317, IMG submission 200450) | Peat permafrost microbial communities from Stordalen Mire near Abisko, Sweden - III_Palsa_N3_3 | ecosystem: Environmental > Terrestrial > Soil > Palsa > Peat permafrost | place: Sweden...
GACTACTTCGACCCGCGCGGACTGCAGCCGTGGCTGGAGACGAAAGCCATTCCCGGCCTGTACTTCGCCGGCCAGATCAACGGTACCACCGGCTATGAGGAAGCCGGCGCGCAGGGGCTTGTCGCCGGCCTCAATGCGGCACTCGCCGTGCAGGGGAAGGCGCCGTGGTATCCACGTCGCGACGAGGCCTATATCGGCGTGCTGATCGACGATCTCACCAGCAACGGCACCATCGAGCCGTACCGCATGTTCACCTCGCGTGCCGAGTACCGCCTGCATCTGCGCGAGGACAACGCCGACCTGCGGCTCACCGAAACCGGCCACGCGCTGGGCGTGGTGCCGCAGGCACGTTTCGATGCACTGCGCGCGAAGCGCGCGGCGGTCGAACGCGAGACACAACGCCTGGGCGCGCTGTGGGCCGCGCCGAACAATGCGCTCGGTGCAGCGATCGAGCGCCAGCTCGGCATCGCGGTAAGCCGTGAGACCAATGTGCTGGATCTGCTGCGCCGCCCGGAACTGGACTACGCGAAACTCACCAGCGTCGCCGAGCTTGGCCCGGCGGTGGAAGGCGCGGATGTCGCCGCCCAAGTCGAGGTGCAGACCAAGTATTCCGGCTATCTGGAACGCCAGCGCGAGGAGATCGAGCGCCAGCGCCGGCACGAGCATACGGCGATCCCTGTCAGCTTCGACTACGACAAGGTGCGCGGCCTGTCGGCCGAGGTGCTGCTGAAGCTCAAGCGCACGCAGCCGGCCACGCTCGGCCAGGCCGCCCGCGTCAGCGGCGTCACGCCCGCCGCGATCTCGCTGCTGCTGGTGCATCTGAAGCGCCACGCCGCCTGACGCGATCCATCCCGGCGTGCTGCACTGGTACCTGCATCATGCAGAATCCGCCAACACTCATGGCATCATGCCCACTTTGACCAGCTTGGGGAGTGTGCTCGATGGAAATCTGGATCGGTCGTGATGGCGAGCGGCATGGCCCGTACAAAGAAGACGATGTGCGCCAGTGGTTGCGCAGCGGCCAGCTCAGCCGTGAGGATCTGGCGTGGTACGAAGGCCTCGCCGACTGGCAGCCGCTGTCGGTGTTGTTCGCCGATGAAGTGCGCACCGCGCCGCCGACCGCCAATCCCTATTCGGCACCTACCGCGCCGCTGCTGCCGCTGCCGCAGACCAATGCTGCCGCGCTGGAGGACTATGCCGGCTTCTGGAAACGCGTGGGCGCTTACATTCTCGACGCCATCATCCTGTACTTCCCTTCCCTGCTGATCCAGAAAATGATGGGAGTTGATGCGGCCAAGCTGGCGATGACACAGGCCATCACCAACGCCGCTGGCGATCCGCATCTCATGCTGGCTGCACAACAGGCTTTCTATGCCGCGATGTGGCCGGCGATCCTGCTCGGCATCCTGATCGACTGGGCTTACTTTGCCGTATGCGAAAGCTCGACCTGGCAGGCCAGCATCGGCAAGCTGGCGCTCGGTATCCGTGTCACCGACCTGCAGGGCCATCGGATCAGCTTCATGCGTGCACTGGGGCGCTATCCGGCCAAGATACTCAGCGGCCTCATCCTGTGCATCGGCTTTCTGATGGTGGCCTGGACCCAGCGCAAGCAGGGTTTGCACGACATCATGGTCGGCACCCTCGTGCTGAATGGCCGCGCCAGCGAGTTCAAGCCGACCCAAGCCTCCTCCGGCAACAGCAACTCGTTCAGCGCCTGATCGTTTGTTTCCATCCACGGCGCCGCGACCCCGTCGCGGCGCCGTTTTCGTTAGGGGTCCGACATTCGGCTGATGAGGTGTCGAGGCCGCTTGCTATCATCGTCGGCTCGATAGCATTCATCCGGCGCGGCGCGCCATTGCAAGGAACAGAAAGTCACCCATGCTCAGCATCGAACAACGCATTGCCCAGGACATCGCCGCCAAGCCGGAGCAGGTACACGCAGCGGTAGACTTGCTCGACGGCGGTGCCACCGTGCCGTTCATCGCGCGCTACCGCAAGGAAGTCACCGGCGGTCTCGACGACACCCAACTGCGTCTGCTGGAAGAACGCCTGTATTACCTGCGTGAACTGGAGGATCGCCGCAGCGCGATCCTCGCCAGCATCGAGGAACAGGGCAAGCTGAGCGACGCATTGAAGGGTGACATCCTCGCCGCCGACACCAAGGCGCGGCTGGAGGATCTGTATCTGCCGTTCAAGCCCAAGCGCCGCACCAAGGCGCAGATTGCGCGCGAGGCGGGACTGGAGCCGCTGGCGCTGGGCCTGCGTGAGGATCCCACGCTGGCCCCTGAGGCCTTCGCTGAAAAGTTTGTCGATGCGGAGAAAGGCGTGGCCGATGTACGTGCCGCGCTCGACGGCGCGCGCGCGATCCTGATGGAGTCGATCGCCGAAGATGCGCACCTGGTCGGAGAGCTGCGCGACTGGCTGTGGGCGCAGGGGCAGATCCGCGCCAAAGTAGTCGAAGGCAAGGAGAACGAGGGTGCCAAGTTCCGCGACTACTTCGATCACGTCGAACCGGTCGGCAAGATCCCTTCGCACCGACTGCTGGCACTGATGCGCGCGCGCAACGAAGGCGTTCTTGAGCTGGAACTCAGCCCCGCCGCCGACAGCGAACAAGGTCATGCCGAAGGCGAAGGCCGCGTCGCCGCGCACGCCAACATCCACAACCGTGGCCGCGCCGCCGATGCATGGCTGCGCGAAACCGTGCGCCTGACCTGGCGCGTCAAGCTGCACCTGCACCTCACCCTCGACCTGTTCGGCCGCGTGCGCGAAGGCGCCGAGGATGAAGCGATCCGCGTATTCGGCGACAACCTGAAGGACCTGATGCTGGCCGCGCCGGCTGGTGCAAGCACGGTGATGGGCCTGGATCCGGGCATCCGTACCGGCGTCAAGGTGGCGGTGGTCGATGCCACCGGCAAGCTGCTCGCCACCGATGTCATCTATCCGCACGAACCACGCCGGCAGTGGAATGAATCCCTCGTGCAACTGGCGAAGCTGTGCCGGCAGCACGGCGTGAATCTGATCGCGATCGGCAACGGCACCGCCTCGCGCGAAACCGACAAGCTGGCTGGCGAGCTGATCAAGAAGCTTCCGGAGGCCAAGCTGTCCAAGATCGTGGTGAGTGAAGCCGGCGCTTCGGTATATTCCGCCTCGGAACTCGCGGCAAAGGAATTCCCCGAGCTCGACGTGAGCCTGCGTGGCGCCGTCTCCATTGCGCGTCGCCTGCAGGACCCGCTGGCCGAACTGGTGAAGATCGAACCGAAGGCGATTGGCGTCGGCCAGTACCAGCATGACGTGAACCAGATCAAGCTGGCGCGTGCGCTGGATGCGCGTGTCGAGGATTGCGTCAACGCAGTCGGCGTGGATGTGAATACTGCGTCTGCTGCGTTGCTGTCGCGCGTGGCCGGCTTGTCCGCGTCCGTCGCCGAAAATGTCGTGAAGCACCGCGACGCGAATGGCCCGTTCGCCAACCGCAAGGCGCTGCTGAAGGTGCCGCGTCTCGGTGACAAGGCCTTCGAGCAGTGCGCCGGCTTCCTCCGCGTACCGAACGGCGACAACCCGCTGGACGCCAGTTCGGTGCACCCGGAGGCTTATCCCGTGGTCGAGAGGATCATCGCCCAGTGTGGCCGCGAGGTACGCAACATCATCGGCGACACCGGTTTCCTGCGCGGCCTGAAACCCGAGCAGTTCACCGACGAAAAATTCGGCGTACCGACCGTGCGTGACATCCTGAAAGAACTGGAGAAGCCCGGCCGCGACCCGCGTCCGGAATTCGTCGCGCCGAGCTTTGCCGAGGGCGTCGAGGACGTGAAGGATCTCAAGCCCGGCATGATCCTCGAAGGCCGCGTCACCAACGTCGCCGCGTTCGGCGCCTTCGTCGACATCGGCGTGCATCAGGACGGCCTGGTGCACATCTCGGCGTTGTCGCACACCTTCGTCAAGGATCCCCGCGACGCCGTCAAGGCCGGCGACATCGTCAAGGTCAAGGTGATGGAGGTCGACCTGCCACGCCAACGCATTGGCCTCAGCATGCGGCTGGACGACGAGCCCGGTCAGGCACGCAGCCGACCGGCTGCCGGTAGCGACACGCCGAGGGGTCAGCGCGATGCACGCCCGCCGGCGCGCAGCAACACGAATAATCCGGCACCGGCGCCAGGCGGAAACGCGTTGGCTGATGCCTTTGCACGGGCTCGCAAGAACTGACGCCGAGAGCCGGAAAAGATGGTGCGCCTGACCATGCGCATCCGCACGTTTTCCGATATTGTTACGCCCTTGTTACGCGGCCCTCCCGGGCCGCCTTTCCGGGGAGTCAGCACATGCTTCGCACACGTCATCTGGTCACGGCGATCGCCGCCGCCATGCTTCTGGCCACCACGGCACACGCGGCCGGGAGTGCACCGTTCGACAACGTCGTGGTGTTCGGCGACAGCCTGAGCGATACCGGCCAGTTCTTTTCCACCTCGCTCAACGAATACTCCAAGTTCACCACCAATCCCGGCGAAGTCGCCGTGCAGATCGTGGCCGGGCACTACGGCTTCAACCTGCAGCCCTCGCGCGTGGGCGGCAGCGACTATGCCTACGGCGGTGCTGGCATCGTCACCGATGACGATGGTCCGGATCCGTCGATCCCGACCATCACCCAGCAGGTCACCGGTTACCTCGCCAATGGCACCAAGGCCGATCCGCACAGCCTCTACATGGTCTGGGGTGGCGCGAACGACATCTTCTATCACTCTACCCAGTACGGCATCGGTACCGTCATTCCCGGTGCCGGCGAGACCGCGGCACAGGCGACCGCGAACATCAATGCCGCCGCCACGCAGGAACTGGTGCTGATCAACCAGATCAAGCAGGCCGGCGCGAATTACCTGGTGGTGTTCAACCTGCCAAATATCGGAGATACGCCCTCGGCGCACGCGGACGAAGCGCTGGTGCCGGGCATCGAAGCTTTCCTTACCGGCGTGTCGCAGTCCTACAACCAGACGCTGAATGCCGGGCTTGGCTCGCACACGCTTGGGGTCAATACCTACGCGTTGTTCGAACAGGTGGTGGCTGATCCCGCCAAGTACGGTTTCACCAATATCACCACGCCGGCCTGCACCACCGCCAGCTCACATGACTGCGATGGCAGCACCCTGGTCGCACCTGGTGCGGATCAGACCTATCTGTTTGCCGATGGCGTGCATCCGACCACCGCCGCCCACGCCATGCTGGCGCAGGTGGTGCTGTCCGAGCTGGCGGCGCCAGGACAAATCTCGCTGCTCGGCGAGGCACCGCTGGCTTCCGCCACCGAGCAGACAGGCGTGTTGCGCGATCAGATGTTGAAGGACAGCCTGGGTGACACCGAGCGCGCCTTCGTCAACATCGATTACGCTCAGCAGCGCTTCGACGGCAGCAGCAGCTCGCCGCAGACCAACAGCAATAACCTGAACCTCACGCTCGGCGTCGACTTCAAGCCAGCCGACAACCTCTCCGGCGGTGTCGCCTTCGGTGCGGCACGCAATAATGCCGACATGCCGGGCAGTGGCGGCTACACCCTGAAAGACTATTCCGGGCTGGGCTATCTCACCTATCACGCCGGCGGCGGCTATGTCGGCGCCTACGCCAGCTACGGCGAGTCCAGCTTCGACGACATCGACCGCACCTTCCAGATCGGCGCCGCGCAGACCAGTGAAACCGGCAATACAGATGGCACGCACCGCGGCGTCGGCTTCACCGGTGGCTGGTGGTTTGACATCGGCACCATCAAGACTGGCCCGTTCGCGAATCTGGAATGGCAGGACATCGATGTCGACAGCTACAGCGAAAATGGCAGCGACGCCACCGCCATGTGGTTCGGCAGTCAGCACCGCCAGGCGCTGATCTCCACCCTCGGTTGGCGCCTGCAGGGCCAGTGGCAAGTTGGCAACCTGGTCATGACACCGTATGCCCAGCTGGCCTGGAACCGTGACAGCAAGGCTGATCCACGCGAGATCAACACCGGTCTGAACACCATGAATGGCACGTTCGCCCTGGCCGGCTTCGTGCCGGACAAGACCTGGGGTACCGCCAGCTTCGGCCTGTCCGCCCAGCTCGCCCCCAACGTGACCAGCTGGATCGGTTACGACGGTCGTTTCAGCGACAACAGCCAGAAGTACAACAGCCTCAACATGGGCTTCAAGATCGGCTTCTGATCCATAAAAGCCGCGCAGCAAAAAGGCCGTCCGCTTGCGCGGACGGCCTTTTCATATCCGACTTTGCGGACGACGGGCTTACTTGTTCTTGCCGTTCGTCGCAAGGCTGAGGATGTCCATCGCCTGCCTGTGCAGCTTCGCTGCCGCGTCGTCGTCGAGCGTCTGCACGTCGCTGCCCACCTGATGCTGCTTCAGCACCAGCGTGCCGTCATCGCTCCAGCCGGCACGATCGATCGAACTCGGCTTCGCACCGCTGTTGGCCATGGTCTGCTGCACGACCGCCCACACCTTGCCGTCCTTGTAGGCGTAATCGGTACTGGTGAAGCCCTTGTCGCCGTAGTCGACCAGTTCGCGGATGAACTGGATCTTGCCTGCCTGGCGGAAGACCTGCCAGCCGCGCGAGGCATTCGGATCGAGCTTGGTGCCATGGCTGACCTTCATCCCACCCAGCTGCTTCTGGTCATCGGTAAAGGCGGCCAGCACCTTCTCGCCCGGGGTCTGTTCGGCCACCAGCTCGATCGCCACGCCATCATTCTTGCTGCCCTTGGCCAGCACCGGCGCCTGCATCGGCATCACGTAGTGACGCTCGCCGTCGGTCAGGATGACCTGAACCACGTAGAGATCATCCGGCTTCACCTGGGCCGGATTAAAGGTCAGCTGGAACGGCTGCGGGAATGTTCCAGCCGGGGACGTCTTGCTCGCCAGCGGCGCAGAGCCCGCGGCGGTCGCCGACACGTCGACCAGGTTGATCACCAGCTGAGCCGTCGCCGACGGCTGGATCGATCCGCGCAAGGAGATCGTGCCGCTCACCTGGCTGACGACCTTGGCGGCCGTGGCCGTCTCTGCAGAGCCGGCGGAAGCCGCCCCCGTGTCCGTCGACTGCGACGAGGAAGGAGCATTGTTGCAGCCGGCCAATGCCAGTGCTGCAACCGACATCAGCGACAAAACCGTCTTGCGCATGGGAAAACCTCATCAACGTGAAAGCAAGCACGAAACCTGTCAGACGCCTGTGCGCCTCGGCTCTACGCGGGGGAAGTTCCAAGCATAGCCCAAAAGGTCGTGCTCGGAAAAGTCAACCCATCCAATGACCTACCATGCGCAGGCGTACGCAGGTTCTTGCATGATCGCCCACCCTCCGGATTGCTGTTGATCGCCATCACGTCAGGCACCAACCTCAATCGCGCCGCAGGGCACGATACGCGATATCACGACGACAGAATGCAGCTTCGTAATGGATCTGCCTGACCGCGGCATAGGCCTGCTCGCGGGCGGCAGCGATGTCCTTGCCCAGCGCGCACACGGTCAGCACGCGTCCGCCCGCCGTGACGGTACGACCCTGGTCATCGAGCCGGGTGCCGGCATGGAAGACCTTGCTGTCGCTGTAGGTCACTGCATCGAGACCCTCGATAAGGTCACCGCTGCGAACCTTGCCGGGATAACCACCCGCCGCCATCACCACGCCAATCGCCGGGCGCACATCCCAACGCGCCTGGGTGTGTTCCAGCCGGCCGTCCAGCGCGGCATCGATCAGTTCGACCAGATCGGATTTCAGGCGCAGCATGATCGGCTGGGTTTCCGGATCGCCGAAGCGCACGTTGAACTCGATCACCTTCGGGTTGCCCGCCTTGTCGATCATCAGGCCGGCATACAGAAACCCGATGAACGGCGCTCCTTCCGCCGCCATGCCATGCAGGGTCGGTTCGATCACTTCACGCAGGATGCGCTGCTCGACTTCGGGGGTGACCACCGGTGCCGGCGAGTAGGCGCCCATGCCGCCGGTATTCGGGCCAAGATCACCCTCATCGCGCCGCTTGTGATCCTGGCTCGAGGCCATCGGCAGCGCATGGCTGCCGTCGCTCATCACGATGTAGCTGGCTTCCTCACCGTCGAGGAACTCCTCGATCACCACCCGCGCCGAGGCATCGCCGAAGCTGTGCGCACCCAGCATGTCGTGCAGGGCCAGCTCGGCATCGGCCAGGGTCAGTGCGACCACCACGCCCTTGCCGGCAGCAAGGCCGTCAGCCTTGATCACGATCGGTGCGCCGTGCTGACGCACGTAGGCCAGCGCCGGATTCAAATCGGTGAACACCGCGTAACGCGCGGTGGGAATGTTGTGGCGCTGGAGGAAATCCTTGGCGAACGCCTTGGAGCCTTCCAGCTGCGCGGCAATCGCGCGCGGGCCAAAGATGCGCAGGCCGGCGGCGCGGAAACGGTCGACCACCCCGGCAACCAGCGGGATCTCGGGGCCAACCACGGTCAAACCGACCTTCTCGCGCTTGGCCAGCTGCAGCAGGCCATCGAGATCGTCCATCGCCACGTCGACGTTGCGCACGCCGTGCTCATGTGCGGTGCCCGCATTGCCGGGAGCCACGATCACCTCGTCAACCTGCGACGATTGCCCGAGCTTCCATGCCAGCGCGTGTTCGCGCCCGCCGCTGCCGATCACCAGAACCTTCATGCCTGCACTCCGAGAGCCACCCATGCGCCACGCAGCGCAGGCGCGCATTGTAGCGGCAGCGGCGGATCACCCGCGCAGGCGGCGCTGTGCGGGTCCTTCAGTCGTGATGCTGCAGCAATTCCAGCAGCGCCGCCCGCGGCAGCTTGCCGGTTTCGTTGCGCGGCAACGCAGCCACCAAGCGCAACGGACGCGGCAGGAACAACGGATCGATGGCGCGGCGCAGCGCGTCGAGGATCACGTGCTCGTCCAGCCCCGGCGCCACCGCCAGCGCGGCAATCCGGTGCACACCGAGTGCATCGCCACCATCGAGCTGAAATACCACGCCGTCCTGCACCCCAGGTATCGCCAGCAGGCGACGACTGAGATCGCCCAGTGAGGCCCGCTTGCCAGCGATCTCCAGCATGTCGGCATGCCGACCGCGCAGACGGAAGCGACGTCCTCCTTCGGACAGGCTGACGATATCGGCCAGCGTGACCGATCCCTCCAGCTGCGGCGCCTCGACGGCCGTACCGTCCGGCTGCGGATGCAGGGTGACGCCGTCGTACAGCAACCAGTCTTCGTCCACGGTAGGACGACGGCTGGCAAATACGCAGGTCTCGGTGGAGCCGAAGACCTCCAGCAGCGGCGCGCCAAAGCATCGCTCGGCGGCCTGTGCCAGCTCGATCGGCAGCGGCGCGGTGGCCGATACCATCGCCGTGATCGACGGCAGCTCGATACCGGACTCGACCAGCGCGCGCAGATGTACCGGCGTGGTCACCAGCACCCGCGGCGCCGGCATCTCGGCCAGTGCAGCCGCCACGTCGGCGGGAAAGAACGGGCGACCGGCATGCACGCCAACTTCGCCGAGCAACGGGAGCAGCACCGACATTTCCATGCCGTACATATGCTGCGGCGGCACCGTGGTGACCACGCTGAAATGCGCCCCGACAACCGCCTGCAGCATCACCAGATTGCCGGTATTGCTGGCGTGGAAGCTGCGCCAGGTCTTCTCGTTTGCACTGGGCGTACCGGTGGAACCGGAGGTATAACCGATCGCCACCACCTGGTCAGCCGGAATCATCGGCCACGCCGCATCCAGCTCCAGCGATGGCGTGACTTTCAGCGGCGGGAGCTGACGATAGCCGCTCGGTGCGGGGTCGAGCGCCTGTTCGCCCAGCGCATAGCAGCCCGGATGTGCTGCCATGACTTCGTCCACCGCCTGCGGCGCACGCGACGATGGCAACAGGTTGGTCTGGCCGCGCAGCACGATCGCGCAGAATGCCACCATGAATGAGTAACGGTCCTCGCACAGGTTCACTGCCGCCGTGGCCATCGGCAGCCTGGCGGCCACGGCACGCACGTGTGCGAGAAACTGGGCGGCGCTCACCGCGTTGCCATCGCGCCATGCCAGCACCCGTACGGGGTCAGCCGCACTCAGCAACGGCAGCCGCTGCGGCGCTTCACGCTGATAGGTGTCGTAAACGATCGCCACTCGCGGTCTCCCTGACTTACTCGATTCGTTGTGCCAGGGCAACAGCATTGCGCCGACTGCTGGACGGCGACGTGAACGGCGAAAACGGTCGTCCCGCAACGGTTCAGCTGTCGCATGGCATGCGACTTTCGATCCGGCACGCTCCCCTGGACCGCTTACGCCCGAATGATAGCGCCCGACAGCGCATCCCGGATCACCGAGGGGCTGGCCTGTCCGCCCAGCGGTGCGTCCAGCACGCCATCCAGCGCATCGCCGAAATAATCCGCCACGGTCGGTGCCGAACGCGCTGGCGGTTGGCCATGCGGATTCGCGCTGGTCGACACCAGTGCACCACCAAACTCGCGGCACAAGGCCGCAGCAGGTTCATGCGCGGTGACCCTCAGCGCGATACCGGCATGTGTGCCGGCGATCCACGCCGGCACGGCCGCCGAACGCGGAAAAATCCAGGTATGTGGCCCGGGCCAACTGGAGCGCACTTGCCGCATGACCTCCGTCGGCACGGTCGCCAGATCGATATAGCGCTCGACCTGCTCGAACGTCGCAGCAATCAGCAATACTCCTTGCGTCGACGGTCGTTGCTTCAGCGCAAACAACCGCTCGAACGCGGCACGATCATGCGGATCACAGCCGAGTCCAAACACCGCCTCGGTCGGATACGCCAGCACGCCACCGCCGTGCAACAACGCAGCGGCGGCATCAAGCTCGGCAAGGTTGAGACGCCGCAGCACTCAGGCCCCGACTGTCCTGGCGGCAGCCTTCTTCGTCGCCGCTTTCTTGGTTGCTGTTTTCTTGGCGGCGGTTTTCTTGGCGCCCGTCTTTTTCGCAGAAGTCTTCTTCGTCGCGGTTTTCTTGGCAGCCGCCTTCTTGGTCGCTGGCGCCGCCTTCTTCACGGCGGCTTTTTTGGTCGCCGTCTTCTTGGCAGCCGTTTTCTTGCCGAAGCGACCCTTGCGCACCGGTGCGGCCGCGAGCAGTTCGAGACATTGCTTCTCGGTCAGCTCCTTCGGCTCCTGCTCCTTCGGGATGCGTGCGTTCTTCTCGCCATCGGTGATGTAGGCGCCGTAGCGGCCATTCAGCACCTGCACGCCGTTGCCGAAATCGAGGATCAGGCGGTTCGCCAGCATCTCCAGTTTTTCAGCCACGATCTGCAGCGCGCGTGGCAGCTCGATCGTGTACGGGTCGTCCTCGGCTTTCATCGAGGCATAGGTGCTGCCCTGTTTCACGAACGGGCCGAAACGGCCGATCGCCACGCTGACTTCATCACCGTTTTCCGCCTGCCCGAGCTGACGCGGCAGCTTGAACAGCTCCAGCGCCTCGGCCAGGGTGATCGTATGCATGCTCTGGCCGGGGCGCAGCGAGGCAAACGTCGGCTTGTCCTCGTCTTCCTTGGTGCCAATAGCGGCATACGGCCCGAACCGGCCCAGTCGCACCGACACCGGCTTGCCGGTTTTCGGATCGGCGCCGAGTTCGCGTGCGCCGGTCGCCTCGTTGCGATCGACCGATTCGGTCTTTTCGTCCACCTGCTGCTTGAACGGCAGCCAGAAGCGCTCCATCAGCGGCACCCAGGCCTCTTCGCCACGACTGACCGCATCGAGTTCGTCTTCCATCTTCGCGGTGAAGTCGTAGTCGACGTAGCGGGTGAAATGCGCAGTGAGGAAATTGCTGACCGCGCGGCCGACATCGCTGGGCTTGAAGCGGCGGCTGTCGATGAAGACGTATTCACGGTTCTGCAGCACCTGGATGATGCTGGCGTAGGTCGACGGGCGACCGATGCCGTGCTCTTCCAGCGCCTTGACGAGGCTGGCTTCGGAGTAGCGCGGCGGTGGCTCGGTGAAATGCTGGTCGGCGGCGATCTCGTGCAGCGGCACCTGCTCGCCCACGGCCAGGCGCGGCAGACGGCGACCTTCGTCGTCGTCCTCAGCACTCTTCTGGTCGCGACCTTCCTCGTACACGGCAAGAAAGCCCGGATCGATCACGGTGGTGCCGCTGGCGCGGAACGAGGCGTCGCCACCGGCAACATCGCGCAGTGCAAATTCCACCGAGACGGTATTCAGCGTGGCGTGGATCATCTGGCAGGCGACGGTGCGCTTCCAGATCAACTCATACAGCTTGCGCTGGTCATCGTTGAGGAAGGCAGCGACCGCTTTTGGCGTATACATCGCGGAAGTCGGGCGGATCGCTTCATGCGCTTCCTGCGCGTTCTTCGACTTGGTCTTGTAGACCTGTGGCGCATCCGGCAGCGCGTGGGCGCCGAAATCGCGCACGATCAACTGGCGCAACTCGGCCAGCGCATCATCGCCAAGCATGGTGGAGTCGGTACGCATGTAGGTGATCAGGCCAACATTGCCTTCGTCGCCGAGCGCCACGCCTTCGTACAGGCCCTGCGCCACCTTCATCGTGCGACTGGTGGTGAAGCCGAGCTTGCGCGCGGCCTCCTGCTGCAGGGTGGAGGTGGTGAACGGTGCCGCCGGGCGACGCTTGCGCTCCTTCGAGCCGACATCGCTGACGGTAAGGCGCCCGTGTGCGGCCTGTTTCAGCGCATCCCGTGCGGCCTGGGCATCGGTTTCGTTGGTGAGGTCGAACTGCTCGAACTTCTTGCCGTTGAGCTTGCTCAGGCGCGCCGTGAAATCGCCATCGGCGTGCTTCAGCTGTGCCTCGATCGTCCAGTATTCGCGTGCCTTGAACGCCTCGATCTCTTCCTCGCGCTCGACGATCATGCGCAACGCCGGCGACTGCACGCGGCCGGCCGACAGTCCACGCTGTACTTTGCGCCACAGCACCGGCGACAGGTTGAAGCCGACCAGGTAATCCAGCGCGCGGCGGGCCTGCTGCGCATCGACCAAGTCGTGCGACAGCTGGCGCGGTGCCGCCACCGCGGCCTTGATTGCTTTCGGGGTGATCTCGGAGAACACCACGCGGTGCAGCCGCTTGCCCTCGGTCAAGCCACGCTCCTTCAGGATCTCGCTGATGTGCCAGCTGATCGCCTCGCCTTCGCGATCCAAGTCGGTCGCCAGATAGATGTCGTCGGCCAGCTTGGCTGCCTTCGCAATCGCGTCAACGTGCTTCTCGTTGCGCTCGATCACCTCGTAGGCCATGGTGAAACCGTGCTCGGTGTCGACCGCGCCCTCCTTCGGCTTCAGGTCACGCACGTGACCGTAGGAGGCGAGAACATGGAAGTCCTTGCCGAGGTATTTGTTGATCGTCTTGGCCTTGGCCGGTGATTCGACGATGAGCAGGTTTTTTGCCATGAAACAGGATTTCCAGAAGCGAACCACCGGCGTTTGCGGTGCCGGACATATATATAGTTGAAACCATGCCGTGCCAACGGCTGTCAAGCCCAGACCCACGCCAGTGAGCGCTCAGCCAGCAAAAGATCCGTCCGGCAACCGTTGAAAGCGATTGCCCGGCAGGCTCTCGATCCTTGCCTCCAGTTCCAGCATCAAGAGCAGCGAGGACAGGGCGGCGGCAGATTGCCCGGTACGTTGCACAAGTTCGTCCAACGTCGCCGGTTCATGGCCAAGTTCCAGCAATAACTGCCGATATTCGGGATTTTCGAACCCCCTTGGGAGGACGCCCGCAGGATTCGCCACGGGCCTTTCCAGTGGCGAACCGACTGTCACACCCGCCGATTCCGTCAACAACCGAACCGCCAGTTCACCGCCCAGCATGCGCGCTGCCGGCGCCAATGTCTCGACAATCTCGCTGGCGCTCTCCACCAGTCGTGCACCCTCACGAATCAGGCGGTGACAGCCGCGGGCGAGCGGATTATGAATGGAACCGGGCAGCGCGAACACCTCGCGCCCCTGCTCAGCAGCCAATCGCGCCGTGATCAGCGAACCAGAGCGCAGCCCGGCCTCGATGACCAGCGTGCCCAGCGCAAGGCCGGCAATAATCCGGTTGCGGCGCGGGAAATGATCGGCCCGCGCCGGCGTACCCGGCGGGAACTCGCTGACCAGCGCGCCGTGCCTGGCGATGCGCTGGGCCAGCGCATGATGCTTGCGTGGATAGACCCGGTCCGGGCCGGTACCGATCACCGCCAGTGTCGCCGCACCGGCATCCAGCGCAGCCGCATGGGCAGCGCCATCGATGCCATCGGCCATGCCACTGGTGATCATGAAGCCGGCCTGCGCCAGTGCGCGGGCGAATGCGCGGGCATGCGCCAATCCGGCCGCACTGGCGCTGCGCGCACCCACGATGGCGACCTGCGGATAGAGCAGCAGGCTGGCGTCACCGGCCACGAACAGCGCGGCAGGCGGTTGCGGGATGTTCTCCAGCTGTGGCGGGAAATCCACTTCGGTGCAACGCAGCAGCCGATGGCCCGGCGTGGCCAGCCACGCCAGGTCAGCATCCAGTCGGGCTTCGTCCGGCTGCGCCAGCCACGCCTGTGCCGGCTCGCCAAGCGATGCGGCGAGGCCATGCAACTGCACCAGCACCGCCTCGATGTCGCCATCGGCCGCAGCCAGCCGTTCCCGCAGGCTGCCACGCCCGAGCCCCGGCGTCCGTAGCGCGATCATCCATGCACGCAGTTCATCCATGTCATTCATGCATTGCAGTGTACGAAGCGGACACAAACAGAAACGGCGCGGTGGTAGCCGCGCCGTCCTGTAGGAAAGTACCGATATCGATGCGCCAGAGATTAATCCGGTGCGCGCAGGTGGTCACCAACATGCACCGGCCGCAGGCTATCCATGATCAGTCCATAGCTGACCCGGTTGAAGGTGCGGAAGACCATCACATGGCCGACGTATTCGTCCGGCAGCTCGATATTCTTGCCCACGCCACGATGCCAGCTGCTGCTCGCGACGTCGTCGTGAATGGTTTCGCCCGGCTCGTAGATAGAGTAGGTCTGGCCATTGTCGACCCCATCCTTGGCGCCCATCGACAACAGCACCACCTGACGCGAGCCAGCTGCGTCCATCGCATCGGCGAAACCGATCACCCTGGCGTCGGCGGGTACCGATTTCGGCGCATGCGGATAGAAATACGGGTCATAGGGCGTGTCGTCGTACGGCATCACGCGATCGCCGCTGCGGATTTCCACGGTCGAGTCGAGCAGCAGCAGGGTGGACGGATCGCCCATGCGCAACGTCTCGGCCGTACCGATCACGCTGACCTCGACGCCAAGGTCAGCGCCACGACCGTGGTGGTGACCGTCACTGGTCTCGACACCGAGGTTGGCATTGCCGCCGTAATGGCCGAAGTTGCTGGTGTCCTCGAGCCAGGGCGTATCCACCATCGACGCATCGCTGTCGATGGTATTGCCAATCAGATCAGCCTTGCCCGTATCGTCCTGGGCGAACCCGCGCAGTATGTGGGTCGGCCGCACGATCGCCCAGCGCTGGCCCGGTTCACCCTGGAGGCCGCGCACGTAGATATTCTGGCCTACCGTGCCAGCCAGACGCGCTTCCTCGAGGCCGACCACATACGGCGCGGACTTGACGGCGCCGGAATCCATCACCCGCATGTCCTTGAGGAACATTTTCAATTCGGACAGCGGAATCGCCGGCACGGCTTCGCCTTCGCGATGCACGCTCGGCTCCAGCCCAAGCCGCGGCTCATTGTTGATGAAGGACAGGTTGAGCACGTCCCCAGGGTAGATCAGGTGGGGATTGCGGACCTGCGGGTTGGCCTGCCAGATCTCCGGCCACAGCCACGGCTTGGACAGGAATTTGGCGGAGATATCCCAGAGGGTGTCACCCCGGCGCACGACATAACTGTCCGGATGATTGGC
>Ga0302317_10001717_pt1 | contig 15827 bp, 15 predicted proteins | sample III_Palsa_N3_3_FD_200450 | JGI IMG/M metagenome (GOLD analysis project Ga0302317, IMG submission 200450) | Peat permafrost microbial communities from Stordalen Mire near Abisko, Sweden - III_Palsa_N3_3 | ecosystem: Environmental > Terrestrial > Soil > Palsa > Peat permafrost | place: Sweden...
ATAGAAGTGCGGGATGTACTCCCATTCGGCGCCATAGAGATCTTCGATCTTCATGACGCCTTGCGCGTCGCCCGAGTAGCGGCGCAACAAGTCCAGGTACATCTGTGACAGCCCCTCGCCCGTGAGCGGCTGATCCTTCTCGATGGCCTCGTGTGCCTTCAGTTCGAACTCGGCGAACATCGCTTGGCGGAAGAAGGTTGTACGCAGGCCTTCCAGCGCCTGCGTCAGCGCGTAGATCTTCTCTTCCTTCGTTTTCGCATGCTCGGTGACGTAGTCGGCCAGAAGCATCTCGTTGGTGGTCGACGGGATTTCTGCGACGAAGACGGCGTACCCAGCCGTTTCATAGGGCTGCGTCGCGTTGGCCAGAACCGAGTGCATGGCGTGACCCCACTCATGGGCGATGGTGGACACGCTCTCGTAGTTGTTGTTGAAGCTGGTCAGCACGAACGGATGGACGTCATAGGCCGCTGGATTCATGTATGCGCCGTCTCGCTTTCCTTCTCGCGGCACCGAGTCCATCCAGCCCTCCTGAAAGTGCTGGCCGAGCGCCTTGACATAGTCGTCGCCGAGCGGCGCGACAGCTTGAAGTGTCAATTGTTCGGCTTCGCCCAGCGTATAGCTGCGCGGCGGGTCCACGAGTGCCGCATAGACATCCGAATACTTCTGATTGTCCAAGCCCAACATCCTTCCCCTCAGCCTGAGGTAGCGTTGCAGGGTCGGCAGTCCGGCGTTGGCTTCCGAGACCAGCGTGCGATAGACGGCGTCGGGTGTGTTGTTGCCGCTCAACGCGTCGGCCAGAGACGAGTCGAATTCATGCGCGCGTGCCTCGAAGACGACTCCTTTCAGATGTGCGACGTAGATCGCGCCCATCGTTCGTTCGAACGACTTGTAGACGGGCCAGAACGCCTTGAAGAGCTGGTCACGAACCTGCGGGTCGCGGTCGTCTCGAAGCTTGACATAGGTCTCCTGGTCGAGCCTCACTAGCTGGCCGCGCACGGTGATCGTGGGCCAGGGCAGGTCCGCGTTGTCGAGCACCTCGAAGATGTGGCCCGGTTGCGCCAGGGGCTCAGCCGCTGCAGCGAGCAGCGCCTCCTCGCGCGGCGGCAGCGTGTGGCTGGCGAGGCGCAGCATCGTGCGCAGGTAGTACGCGTGGATCTTGAGGCCCGGTTCGGCGGCGATGAATGCATCGATCTTCTCCTGGCCGACGTTGGCGATCTCAGGTGCCACCCAGGCGGTCGCCTGGCCGAACTGGGCGTGCAGCGACTGAGCCTGTTGGCGACGCGCGGCGTTGGCGGCGATCTGGGTGTTCTCGTCACCCTTGAATTGAGCGTAGGCCTCGAGACGCGCAACTTCGCGGCGCACGTCGGAGATCTGTCTCATCGCCTTCAGCAGGCTCGTCGCATTCTCTCCGAGCGTGCCCTGCAGGGCCTTGATCGCAGGGAACTGAGCAATGACCTTGGCACGCGAAGCGTCCCACGCCGAACCATCCGCGTACAAGGCTGTCAGATTCCAATTGGCCGGTGGGTTAGCCGGATCGGCTAACGAAGTTGGCGCAGCGGTCGCAGCGACAGCCGAAGGCATGGCCTTGCACACAAGGAAGCTTGCGGCGATCGCGAGAACGAGGACAGTTTTTTTCATGGCTTGGTGAGTCTTGTTGGAGCCGCGACGATATGTGTCGACGATGCGGGTTGAAGTACGGCAGCGACGGATCGCCAGATCTCGGGCGCGGGTCGCGAGATATCGACTCCGACTTGCGTGCCACCATGTGCTGTCAGGACAATCGGTTCGCATCACCAAGGCCGGTCCGTTGGGCGGATCGATCTCATCTGCTGGCCGCCTGCCGCTGGTTCCAGCGGAAGCCAAGGAACAGCGCGACACCCATCAGCACCTGTGCGGCAACAGTCTGGGCGGTCGGGAACAGGCCGATAGGTTCGACGCGTGGAACGGACGGCCATGGCGCGATTCCCACCAGGCCAGCCTCCTGCAATGCAGCGAGGCCCTTGCCCGCCAGTACGACGGCGAGTATCGCCATCAGCCACGCGCTGTACTGGAAGAACCTGGCGATCGGCAAGTGGCGGCTATATCGCAGGATCAGCCACGCGATGATCGCCAGCGCGACGCACGCGGTGCCCGCACCGGCCAGCATCGCGCCGCCGTTGCCCTGCGTCCAGAGGGCGCTGTAGAACAGGATGGTCTCGAAGACTTCGCGGTAGACCACAACGAAGGCGAGGCCGAACAGCAGCCAGGCGGAACGCCCCGACAAGACCTTCGACATATTCTCCCGGATGTAGCGTTGCCATTGATCCGCTTGCGCTTTCCCGTGCATCCAGACGCCGATCCAAAGCAGGACGATCGCCGCGAACACCGCCCCGACGCCCTCGACGAGCTCGCGGTTGGCACCCGTGATGCCGATCAGCCAGGTCGCGACGGCCCACGTGACCGCGCCGGCCGCCAGTGCGCTGATCCAGCCGCCATGGACGTACGGCATGACCTCCATGCGCTCCGCCTTGCGCAGGAACGCAATCATTGCGACGATGATCAGCAGGGCCTCCAGGCCTTCGCGCAACAGGATCGCGGCCGCGCCGAGGAATGTCGACAAGTCGCTTGCCGAACCCCGGGATGGCGCGACGTCGGCCTGGTTCAGTAGTTCGTCGAGGGCCTGGGCGCGACGAGCAACAGCGTCAACCGCCTGGCCATGCTGCATGGCACCTCGATACTCACCCATGTCTCCTTCGATTCGCGCGAGCAGTGCGGCGTCGCGTGTAGCCAAGAGGGGTTCGACCGGCTCGAAGCCGTCAAGGTAGGCGGACAACGCCAGCTCGCGGGCCCGCTCCCTGTCGCCTGATCGATAGGCTGCCACGCTCTTGGCCAAGCGATCGCGCACGAGCACGAGCGACCCGGGTGGCCGCGGCTGCGTGACCGCCTCGGGATGCCGCCTAAGGTAGGCAACGAGCGCGATCGCCTTGTCGTGTCCGATCTTCTGTTCCAGCGTGGCGGGCGTCATGCCGACGAGTGCCTGAAGGTCGGGCACGAGCTGACGAACGGTGGCGTCCGATTTCCACAGTGTCTCGCCGTCCTTCGCCGCGCTGTCGGGGAAGGCGAAGTGTCCTGCGTAGAGCGCAAGCGCCCAGCGGTCGGCCGTCGACAGGCGGGCAAAGCTCGCCATGGACGTGCCATCGAGGCCTTGAGTGATGACTTGATAGAGCGCGAAGACGCTGCGTTCGCGAGCGCGATCCTGATCAACGAACGCGATGGACGGCGTCGCCAGGGTGGCTGCAGCCGGCCCATGACCGTCGCCGTTCGCGCCGTGACATGCGGCGCAGTTCTGATCGAAGAGTGCCGCCCCACGCTCGAACGAAGGAGAGGTGCTCGGAGCAAGCGGCACCGGATAGGCCGCCAGGAGCGAGGCCGCCAGGCCACGCGAGATTTCGGCGACTCGTGCGGGGTCCGCCTTGTCGGCGATGGCGCGCCGCAATCCTTCCGCGCCTGCGAGCAAATCCTTCTTGGCGGGCGTGGTCGGCAACGCCGTCAGCTTCGCTGCGACTGTCTCGATGAACTCCGTCTGTTCCGCATATTCCGACGTCGAAGAGACGGCGCCTTGCGCGACGGCTCCGCGATAGTCGACAGCGATGTAGTCGAGCAGTCGCCAGGCTGTCTCGACGTCTGCGTCGCCTTGTTGGGCTTGGGCGCCGGCACTCGCCGCGGAGCAGAGCGCCAGGGCGACGAGAACGAAACGGAGGAATGCGACTGCCACGATGGCACCAGACAGATGGCGTTCAGGCTTGAGCCCAGCCGCCATCGACCGCGAGCTCGATGCCGGTCACGTAGCTGCTGTCGTCGGACGCCAGGAACAAGGCCGCCTTCGCGATGTCGTCGGCGGTGCCGAGACGCGCCAGCGGGATCTGCTGCCGCACTTGCTCGTTGACCGCATCGACCTGCAGACGGGTAAGTCCAGCCCTGAGCAGGATGTCGGTGTCGATATGTCCGGGCGCAAGCGCGTTGACGCGGATGCCGCGTTCCTTGAGCTCCGCTGTCCACGTGCGCGCGAAAGAGCGAAGCGCCGCCTTCGTCGCGGCGTAGACACTGAGACCGGGCCTTCCTTGTGATCCGGCGACGGACGTGTTCAGGATGATCGAACCGCCAGCGGCCATCCACGGCAACAGCTTCTGCACGGTGAAGAACGTGCCCTTCAGGTTGGTGTCGACGGTCAGGTCGAAGTCGGCTTCCGACGTGTGCGCCAGCGGCCCGAGTGCGCCGCCTCCGGCGTTCGCGAACAGGACATCCACACGGCCGTGCCGTCGCTCGACGTGGTCGCGCAGCCGGTCGAGGTCGTCGCCGCACGAGATGTCGCCTTGCACGGTTTCGACGCCATGTCCGATCAGTTCTGCGGCGAGTTCGAGCGTGTCGCTGTCCCGTCCCGTGATGATGACTCTTGCACCTTCGCTCGCGAACAGCTTCGCTGAAGCCAGGCCCATGCCCGCGCTCCCGCCGGTGATGACGGCGACCTTGTCTTCAAGTTTGTTCATGTTCGATTCCCTGCGGGTCGATGCTAGGCGCCCCCCGGCCAGGTCGGAAGGCTCGTGCGTCTCGACTTCCTGCGCGATCGGCTCGACAAGCCAACCTGTCGTCGTCGCCGGGTCCAACGTGGCGAACCGCAGCGAAGCTCTCAATGGAAGACTCGCACGCACTTCGCGAGGATGAGCCCTCTCGCGAACAGGCGTTGCTGTCTGATGGCGTCCGCCTGGATGTGCAGGACGGTATTCGTCGAGGCTCGTGGCTTCAACGCATGGACAGCATTTTTCGCTGCCACACCGGAAGTGCATCCTCTTCATGGCGCAGGGCGACATGCCCCTCGGTCAGTACGCCGGCGAGCCGCCGAGGCTCACGCAGTCTCCAGAAAGATTCATCCGGGTACTTGTCCAAGCAGCTGCAAAGTCTGCATGTCCAAGTTGCCCCCACTCAGAATTATTCCTACCCGCTTGCCTCGCAGTCCGGTGCTCATCTGAAGTGCCGCCGCGAACCCCAGGCAGCCTGTTGGCTCGACGATCAGCTTCATTCGTGTGGCAATGAAGCTCATCGATTCCACGAGTTGCGTGTCCGTCACCGTCACGACGTCGTCGACCTCGCGACGAATGATGGGAAAGGTGAGTTTTCCGAGATGTTGTGCCTGGGCGCCATCGGCAATCGTGCAGGGTGTCGGGATATGCACGATCGCACCGGTGCGAAACGACAGTTGGCCATCGTTTCCGGTCTCCGGTTCGACGCCATAGAGTTTGCAGGTCGGAGACAACGCACGCACCGCGAGTGCTGATCCCGCCAGCAGTCCGCCTCCCCCCAGGGGCACGAACAGCGCATCCAGCGGACCAACCTCTTCGAACAGCTCCTTCGCAGCGGTACCTTGGCCAGATATCACGTCCGCATGGTCGTATGACGGGATCAGTGTCATGCACCGATCTTCGGCCAAGTGACGTCCGATCTGCTCACGATCCTCGGTATGCCGATTGAACAGGACGATCTCGCCGCCATAGGCTCGGGTAGCGGCCACCTTGGCGGACGGAGCGTCGTGTGGCATGACGATTGTCGAATGTGTGCCGAGCAGCCTGGACGACAAAGCGATTGCCTGGGCATGGTTGCCGCCCGAGAAGGCGACAACTCCAGCCCTGCGCTGATCCGGATCCAACCTGGACAGTGCATTGAAGGCCCCACGAAACTTGAAGGCTCCTGTACGCTGCAAGTTCTCGCACTTGAAAAAGAACTTGGCACCAATTTCAGCGTCGATTGCTCGCGAAGTCGTGATGGCCGTTTTGTTGACGTATCCCTCAAGACGGCTCGTCGCCGCGATCACATCTTCGTAGGTCGGTAGGGTCAAATCAGTCATGATCGCCTTCGTTGTTTGATCGCCGACGAGGAAAGGTCTCAAAACGACGTGCGATCGTCTCGACCGGCCATCGAGAGCGTCGGTGGGCTGCGGAGTAACGCTGTTCCGACTCGATGTATTGGTCAACCTGCGTCCCACGGCGAGAACTTCGAGCATCGAGTACCAGGCGTCAGCGTGTGCGGGTCGACCGCTGGCCGCGTGACGTACTCTTGGTCAGTGGCCCGCGCGCACCTGGTCAGCCAGGAAGTCGACGACCGCGAACGCTTGCGTCACACCTCGAGCCTGACGCGGCGATGTCACCCAACGGCCCTGCACTGCCAGCGCCGGGACTCCGATGCCGTCAATGCCGAACGATTCGAACAGTGCGTTGGCCTGCTGAACCTTGGTTCGAACGCCGAACGAGTTGAAGATTGACATGAACCGCGTGGCATCGACACCGTTTCGGGTCATGAAGATCGCGATGTCATCGGGCTTGTCCAGGCGCTGGTGTTCCAGGTGCACCGCGTTGAAAACCTTCTGCGGCATCGTGTCTGTCAGGCCCATGGCCTCGAGCGCGAAGTACAGTGGCTGAAAGTTCGCGTAGTTCTGCATGAAGGGAACCGGCGAGCGACGGAAGCGGACTCCAGCCGCCTTGCGGCTGAGCCACGATTCCAATGCGGGCTCGAACGCGAAGCAGTGCGGGCATGCAAAGCTGAAGAACTCGACCACGTCGACCATCCCGGCGCCCGTCGTCACCGGCGATTGCTTGGGGATAATTGAGTACTCCTGGCCAGCGGTTGGAGAGCTCTGGGCGATGGCGCTTCGAGCGAGACCGAGGCTCAGCGAGGCGGTAAGAGCAGAGAAGCGGCGGCGTTTCAAGAAAATTCTTTCTGTAGACGAACGGTGTTCCGCGTTCGTGGGGTGGCTGAAATACCTCGTGGAAAGCCCACGACAGCCCGGGACCCTCAGTCGTCAAGCCAGTTCGACGTGAAATCGTCTAACTTGGGGCGTGGAAAAGCTTCAGCGTCCGAGTGATCAGTCTGAGACTGCCGTATTCGATATTCAATGTCGTCAGGTCTCGATTGCTTGCCCGACCGTCTCGATACGACGCCGGGTCAGCCGGCAGCGTTCGAGTTCGGCGGCGCGATCCGGTCGGGCGTCGAGAAGTGCGTCAGCCCCAGCGACAGGTACCGGGTCGACGAGTCCTCCGACAACGGGATGTACTTGAGCTCGTCGAGAGGTTGCGTACGAAATGCCGGATCGGACAATGCCGACCAGTCTTCCTGCCAGCGATTCATCGTCAGCGCGGGGCGTGCAGGAGGCGGAGGGTGACGGCAGTGCGAGCGGCGACCATGGTCCGCTATCGCGGCGCGTTGGCGTGAATCTCGGCGATGTAGCCGCCAGGGAACTGGACGATCGCCGAGCTGCGGCCGTCGGCGTCGAACGGCGCGACCAGCACCTTGACGTTCGCCGCGCTCGCCTTGGCCAGCGTGCCCGCGAGGTCGCTGACCTCGTAGCCGGTGGTCTCCCGGCCGTAGGGCCATGGCAGATGGCCGTTCGTGACGATCACCAGCATGCGGCCGAAGGCGGACTCGATTCGGATGCGGCGGTAGGTGCGGGACGGCAATCCGATCTCGATGCCCTCGGCGCTCGCCACGTCGGAAACGACGCGTCCATGCGAGAACGCCACGAAGGCCCTGACGAGAGTCGCGGCCCGATCTGGCGACACGTAGACACGGTTTTCGGGGATGGTCTGGAACGCGGCGTACGACGGCTTCGTGAAGTGCAGGTAGAGCTGCAGGTTGAGGCCGCCGGGCCATTGGACGACCGCATCGCGTCCGATCGGGTCCGGAAACGGCTGGACGATGACATCCGCGCCGGCCTTGCGCGCCGCCGCGACGGCGGCGTCCAGGTCGGTCACCATGTAGCCGTTGCGCTCCGCACCGAAGGGGTAGGGGACGGGCGTCTTGAAGCCGAAGAGGGACACCGTCCCCGCAGGCGTCTGGATCAGCTGGGAGGTCGTTCTGCTCGGCATCGGCGTGACCGTCGCGACGACCTGCTGCGTGCTCTGGCCGCCGAACGTGGCGATGAAGCTCTCGACGAACGCATCGACATCCTCCGATGCCACGTAGACGTGTGTCGTGTCGTACTGAGGCGCAACCGCGACCTGCTCCGATGCGTGGGACTGCACGCTGATGCCGAGGCCGGCGGCGAGCAGGAATGCGCTGGCAATCATGAGCAGCTTGTTGGGCGTTGTCATGTCAGGTTCCTTTGGTTTGAACGAGTCGATGGTGGACGCAAGCCCGACGCGGTCACATCCCTTCAAGGACGACGTCGACCTGATCGAAAGGGAGGGTTCGATGTCGACCGTGACGAGGGCGGTGGCTATCGAGTGCCGGGTCGCTGGTCGATCCAGGCGAGGTCGAAGACCAGCACTTCGGCATCGCGGCCCTCCGACAGCAGCAGGACTTCCTCGTCCTCCAGCGTGACGGCGTCACCCGCGCTCAGCGCGATACCGTTGACGCGAAGATCGCCGCGCGCCAGGTGGACGTAGGCCAGACGAGCCTTGTTCAATTCGCGGCTCGCCGTCTCGCCGGCGTCGAACAGGCCCGCGTCGATGGACGCATCGGCATTGATGGACAGGGATCCATCGCGTCCATCGGGCGAGACGATCGTGCGAAGCTTTCCTCGGCGCTCTTCTGCCGGGAAATGCTCCTGTTGGTAGCTCGGCCGAATTCCGCGGAACTTGGGCAGGATCCAGATCTGCAGGAAATGGGTTCGGAACTCACCGGAGTTGTTGAACTCGCTGTGGGTGACGCCTGTTCCGGCGCTCATTCGCTGGACATCGCCCGGACGCACGACGCCGCTGTGCGCATTGCCTGCCGCGCCGGTGCCCATGCTGTCCTTGTGCGCAAGTTCGCCCTCCAGGACGTAGCTGACGATCTCCATGTCGCGATGGCTGTGGGCGTCGAAGCCCTTGCCGGGCGCCACGCGGTCCTCGTTGATGACGCGGAGGTTGCCGACGCCCATGTGACGGGCATCGTAGTAGTCGGCGAACGAGAAGCTGTGCCGGCTCTCGAGCCATCCGTGCCGGGCATGGCCGCGTTCTTCCGACTTTCGCAGAGTGATCATCGTCGTCCCCGTTTCGTGAAGCGCCGTCGGCGCGCTGGCGGCTGTCTGGCGTCTACCAGCACGCCAGTTCGGCCGGCGGTCTTGCTCGCTGGAGATCGAGCCAGGCGACCAGCAGGAAGCCGCCGACCAGGCCGAGGTGCTCGAAGAACCCGTTCTCGGTCATGAACCGGTCGTGCGACGGCGGCAACTCCCAGAAGCGGTTGGCGATGAAGGTCGCCGCCAGGGTGAACAGCGCCAGTGCGAGCGCCGCGAGCCAGCGATACCACCCGCCGATGATCAACACGGAACCTCCCAGCTCGAGCACGATCGCGACCCACACCAGGAGCGCCGCCGGCGCCAGGCCGAAGTGCTGCATCTCGGCGACGGCGCCGTTGAAGTCGAGAGCCTTGTCGACGCCGCCCTGCAGGTACGCGGCGCACAAGCCGAGAAGGGCGATCACACGGATCCACGGCGCGGCGAGCACCGACTGGCGTTCGCCAGGACGCGATGGGGCAGAGGCGGCGAGCGGAAGTTCGGGGCTCATGGTCAGACCGCCCAGCAGGCGCAGCCCAGCACGCCCCAGAAGCTCTTGAGGTCGCCGACTGGAACCCGCGAACGACTGGCGGCGGACTGGTGGTCGTGGCCGTGCACGCCGCATTGCCGCGCGCAGCCGCATGCGGCGGTCGCCTGGCGCATCACGGCTTGCAACGGCGCGCCTTCCTTGTCGCCCCAGGCGCCGTAGCCGCCGAAGCGCCGAACGGGAGACCAGTCCGGCATCGCCGGCGGCGGAGCGCTGTCGTCGAAGTCCGCGAATTCGCTTGCGCCATACACCACCTTGCCGCCCACCACCGTCAGCAGCGAGGTCGTGTCGACGATCTCGGATTCGGCGCACGAGAACAGATCGCGGTCGGGCACGACGATGTCGGCGAGCATGCCTTCCTGGACGAGGCCTTTCTTGCCGACCTCGTTGGAGAACCAGGTGACCTTTTCGGTCCACATGCGCAACGCCACTTCCCGGTCCAGGCAGTTGCGCTGCGGGTAGATCTGCAGGCCGCCGACCGTGCGGCCCGTCACGAGCAGGGACAGCGACACCCACGGGTTGTACGAAGCGACGCGCGTCGCATCGGTGCCCGCCGAGACCTTCAGTCCCTTCTCGAGCATGCGTGCGACCGGTGGCGTCGCCTCGGCGGCGTCGTGTCCGTAGCGCTCGACGAAATACTCCCCCTGGTAGGCCATGCGGTGCTGCACCGCCACGCCGCCGCCAAGCGCCGCGATGCGATCCATCGAGGCGTCGCTGATCGTCTCGGCGTGATCGAAGAACCAGTTCAGGCCCTCGAGCGGAATGTCCCGGTTGACGCGCTCGAAGACGTCCAGCGCCCGGCTGATGGTCTCGTCGTAGGTCGCGTGCATCCGCCACGGCCAGCGGTTCTCGGCGAGGATGCGCACGACGGCCTCGAGTTCGCCTTCCATCTGCGGTGCCATCTCCGGACGCGGTTGGCGGAAGTCCTCGAAGTCGGCGGCGGAGAAGACGAGCATCTCGCCCGCGCCGTTGTGGCGGAAGTAGTCGTCGCCCTGCTTGTACGTCGACGACGCCGTCCAGCGCAGGAAGTCGTCCTTCTCCTGCTTGGGCTTCTGCGTGAACAGGTTGTAGGCGAGGCGGATCGTCAGCTGGTTGGCGCTGGCCAGTTGCTGGATGACTTCGTAGTCCTCGGGATAGTTCTGGAACCCGCCGCCGGCGTCGATCGCGCTCGTGACGCCAAGGCGGTTCAGCTCGCGCATGAAGTGGCGCGTCGAGTTCAGCTGGTATTCCGGCGGAAGCTTCGGCCCCTTGGCCAGCGTGGCATAGAGGATGGCCGCATTCGGCCTGGCGAGCAGCAGGCCGGTGGGATTACCGACGCCGTCTCGGACGATCTGTCCGCCGGGGGGCTCGGGCGTGTCCTTCGTGTAGCCGACGACGCGCAGTGCCGCGGCGTTGAGAAGCGCGCGGTCGTAGAGATGCAGGATGAACACGGGCGTGTCCGGCGCGACGGCGTTCAGCTCCTCGATCGTCGGAAGGCGCTTCTCTTCGAACTGATACTCGGTGAAGCCGCCGACCACACGCACCCATTGAGGCGCGGGCGTGACATCCACCTGGCGCTTCAGGATCGACATCGCGTGCGCGAGCGTGCGCACGCCGTCCCATCGCACCTCCATGTTGTAGTTGAGGCCGCCGCGGATGATGTGCAGATGGTTGTCGCACAGGCCGGGAAGCGCTCGCCGGCCGCGCAGGTCGATCACCTTCGTGCCGGGGCCGCGCAGCGCCATCACTTCGCTGTCCTCGCCCACGCGAACGAACTTGCCGTTCTTGATGGCGACGGCGGACGCGACGGGCAGCGCGCGATCCAACGTGGTGATCCGGCCGCGATGCAGGATCAGGTCGGCGACGTTGGCTTCAGACATGGCTGTCTTCCTTGATCGAGGAGGGCGAGGTTGCCGCCGACAGGTGGGACTCGTCCTGCTTGCGCCCGGGCAGGCTTCCGAACACGTGAGGCTTCACCTGGTCCTCGAGCCACGACACCCGTCGCGCGTCGATGGCGTGCATGACGAGCGGCGGGAGTTGCTCTCCCACCAGGATGCCCAGGAGGCCCACCAGGGCGATGACCGGCGGAGCGGGTGACCGCACGTGGAACATCGCATAGATGATGCCGACGAGCACGCCGATGCCCAGCGAGATGAGGTAAGGCTTCACTGCGGAAACTCCTTGAGTCAACGCGCAGGGAAGCATCGGCTCCCCCGCGGATCCGGGTCAACCTTCGTGCGCGCCCAGCATCTCGTTCGCGTAGATCAGGCCCACACCGTACGCGCCACCGAGCTTCTTCGCGATGCCGGTCGTGAGCCCGTACGTATCGCCGCGCGCCCAGTCGCGCTGCAGTTCGAGCAGGTACTGGATCGACGTGAGGGGTTGTGCGCCCGCCTGGACCATGCGATCCATCGCGCGGTCGTGCGCCTCCTGCGATACGTCGCCGCACGCGTCCGCGATGACGTAGACCTCGAAGCCCTGGTCGAGTGCCGACAGCGCGGGGCCGACGATGCAGACCGACGTCCACAGGCCAGCCAGGACGATCCGGTCCTTGCCGATCGCGTTCACGACCTCGGTGACGTTGGTGTCCTCCCACGAGTTCATCGTGGTGCGGTCGATCGTCTCCTGGCCGGCGAAGGCCTCGGCGATCTCGTAGGACATCGGGCCGGAGAAGGTCTTCTCCGCCACCGTGGTCAGGATGGTGGGCACCTTGAATCCGGCCGCCGCGCTCGCCACCAGCGCCGCGTTGTTGCGGAGCGTGGCCGCGTCGATGGACCTCGTGGCGAAGAACATCTGCGACTGGAAGTCGATCATCAGGAGCGCGTGATCGGTGGGCGTGAGCAGTTTCGAGCCGGCGGCGGGCTTGGCGGTAGGCATGGGCATCCCTTTCAGGTGATCCGGATGACGCAGGGGTGCGTCGGCTGAGGCGCGATCCGCCGGACGGAAGGATCGACGCCAGATGCCCAGTCTGAAACTGCCTGCGCTGCGGGTGCACTCTCCTTCGATGGATTCGACGCTCCCCCTTCGGGCTGGGTGTGCACAGATGACTTCACGGCGCGCGACGATCGCCACGCCCACCGACTGGCTCAGGGACGTGCCGGCACCAGGTCGCCGTTGAACGTGAAGAGCCGGTCCGAGGAGCCTGCGGACTTGATGTGCATCGTGCCCGCGCCCTTGAGTCCCCGGAATTTTCCCGTGCCGGAGACGACCTCCCAGAAGCCGTTGTCATCGAGCAGGACGCTGCCGTCCGGAGTCGGCAGGAAGATCGAGCGCACCGTCCACTTCAGGTACGCGATGGCGCCATCATCCGCGGTCACGACCAGGTAGCCGCTGGGATCGCCTGCGACACCGGGAACGATGTCGTGCCGTCCGTATTCGACGAGATGCGCCTTGTCGAAAAGGCCGAGGCCGCCTGCCGTCCCTTCGCGACGCACCATCAGTACGTAGTGTCCTGAGCCGTCCTTGAAGTCCAGGCGGATCTGCTCCTTGGGCGTCATGGTCGCGGAGATGCGCAGGGGCTCGGCGACTGCACCGATGCTTGAGGCGACGAGGGTCGCGGCCAGGGCGATGCGCCCGAAGAACGATGAAGGCATGAGCACGCGAAGATCTCCGGGAAGAGTCGATGGGGTGATGTCCCCGCTCGTGGGCGACAAGGCTCGGGCAAGGCGCTTTCACGAGAGAGTGGCGTCAGCCTGCGCGACGCGCACGAGGAGGACATCCTCTCGAAGGCTGGTGCGAGGCTCCTGCCTTCGAGAGGATCGAGACGCGATGGCTAGCCGCTCAACGCGGCCCGAGGATTTCGGGCAGAAGCGCGTCCGGTGCGCCCGCGCGTCGCTGGATGACGCCTCGCGCGTCGTGCCAGACGATGCCGGGCGTGCCGCGCAGTCCGAGCTTGGCCATCAGCGCGTCGTTGGCGTCGATCCAGCGTTCGACGACTGGGGAGGGTGGCGTCGCGGCATTGGTCAGGTCGACCGGCATCGCGTCCATGTTCGAGTCCGCAACCGTCTTCCCGAGTGCGCGCGCACGGCCGGCCTCGTAGGCCGAAAGCAGGCGCGACGGATTCTTGCTGGACAGCAGCGCCGCGGACTTCGCTGGACTGGACGGCGCAAGAATGCCGATCATGATGTGGCGAAGCTGTACTTTGCCGCTGTCGACCCAGGGCCGTGCGTCGGCCCAGAAGCGCGAGCAATAGGGACAGTTCGGGTCGGTGAACACATAGACGACGCGCGGTGCATCGGCGCGGCCATCGGCGATCCAGTGGCTGGCCTCGAGTTCCTTCCAGGTGTCGGCCGCGAGCGGCGTGCTGGTGGCCCTGTCGAGCGCCGCCTCGTCGGCGTTCTCGCCGGCGTCGTCGAGCGCCATGCCCATGATCACGTGGCGACCGTCGGGCGTCACGTACAGCGGCAACGACTGGCCTCCGACGATCGCGGCATAGGCCTTCAGGCCGGACGCGGAGTCGAACGTGCCGACGATCCGCGCGCCCTGTTTCTGCAAGGCCTGCACCGCGGGCGGTAACGGCGCCTGCTGTGCCGCGGCGGGGACGCCGAGCATCGCGGCGAACGTGGCGGCCAGCACTTGGCAAGGCCTTTGGGGACGAGGATTGGAGAACGGAATAGTCATCGAGCGGATGGCACGAGCAGCGCCAGTCTTTCTGTCAAGGTGGCCAGTGAAAGTTCGCCGATACGACGGGCGACCGGCCGGCCCTCGGCATTGAAGAAGAGGGTGGTCGGGAACGCGCGTTGGTCGAGTGCCGCGCCCGCGCGCATCGTCGGATCGACGAGGACGTTGTGCATCGACAGTTGCCGTTGAGTCATCCATGCGGAGACCTGGGTCGCGCTCTCTCCCTGGTCGATGAAGACGAACTGCACCTCGGGATGTGCGGCCTGTGCCTGCGCCAGCAACGGCATCTCGCGATTGCATGGCGGGCACCAGGTGGCCCACAGGTTCAGAACGACGGGCTTCCCGTGGAAGGCGCGCAAGTCGATCGGCGCGCCGGCCGTGGTCGCGAGCGTCAAGGCCGGAAGGCGGGGGCCATCGACGGCCGGGTGGCCGACCGTCAGCGCGATGGCGCCCGAGACCCAGAGCAGCGTTCCGCTGAGCGTCGCCCACCGGATGGCGCGCTTCAACGAAGGATGCCTGGTCGTCGTTCGCAACGCGAGCAGCCAGACCACGACGAAGCCGGCCTCGGCACTCCAGCCGCCATCACGAATATCGAAGACGCTCCAAGGCGCAGCCAGGTAGGCGCCGTGGTACTGCCAGACGTAGCCAGCGCGTGCCGCAAGCAGTCCGGTGGCGGCGATGCCCCAGAGCTTCCAGCGCACGTCGATGCCTTGTCGCAGCGCGACGTGCTCGCCGATCGACACGGCGATGACCGTTGCCAGTACGACCAGCAAGGGCGCCGCCGCTGCCCCGAATACGTCGATCACCTTCCAGCGCCCGAGCCAGGTTTGCCCACCTTGCGATCGTCAAGCCAGTTCAACAGGATGCACCCCTCGCGAATGCACCGAAGACGATCGGCGCGGAGGTTGCAAGTCTGCGGCGGCCTCTTTCAAGTGCCAACCGGCTTCCATCTCGATCTCTTGTCCTGGCGTCTCAAGCCAGGTTTCGGCGCGGCACGCGCGGTGACCTCAGTTGGCGGGAGCGGACGCGGGCGTCGGCTTGGCCTTGTGCGGCAGGTGCAGGTTCAGCTTCGGCGGCTTCGCGGGCGAGCCGGCGTAGCGCGACGGATTCTGCTGCGCCAGGGTCTCGCCGGTCTCCCCGACCTGGATGTCGCCCGCGCGAACCGCGGCCTGGGTCTCAGCCTTGACCTGGGCGCGCGTGAGGCCAGGCTGGGCGGGTTCTTGAGGGTAGGCCTTCGGGTTGACCTCGCGCGGCTTCTCGCCGGTTTCGCTGAGCGGAATCTCTCCCTCCTTGCGCGCGGTGTTGAGCTCCGACTTGACCTCCGCGCGCGTCTCGCCGGGTGGCATCGGCTTCTTCGGATAGCGGTTCGGAAACGCCTCGTTCTCCTTCTGGCCCGTCTCGCCGAACTCGACATCGCCGTCGTGGATGGCCTGTGCGGTTTCCGCCTTGACCTGCGCGCGGGTCTCGCCCGTCGGTTTGGGCTGGGAGGCCGCCTGGCTCCACGTCGTCGAGACGGGAAGTGCGAACAGGAGCGGCAGGCATGCGAGGCGCAATGTTTTCATGATGAGATCCTCTCTTCGATCGAGTTGGTGTCGCGCGGCCTTCGAGAAAGCCAGCGCGTCCGTGATCCGCGCGTCATCGCGGATCGGGGGCGTTTGAACTTTGCGTGTCGCTCGCCAC